>Ga0114959_10003131_pt1 | contig 13103 bp, 16 predicted proteins | sample C_130625_EF_Meta_FD_87317 | JGI IMG/M metagenome (GOLD analysis project Ga0114959, IMG submission 87317) | Freshwater microbial communities from Lake Croche, Canada to study carbon cycling - C_130625_EF_MetaG | ecosystem: Environmental > Aquatic > Freshwater > Lake | place: Lake Croche, Canada...
AGCTTTTGGTGATTGTAAATTGAAAAGTACGAAATTTTAGATAGATTTTTTTAATTATTTAAAAAAGTCTGTTAAAGTATTTAATTTTAATTAATTTGGTTATTTTCTAAACATAATTATGTAGAATATTTAAAAATAATTTAAGAATAAAAAAATAAAAAATATATGGAAAAATTAATTGAGTTAGGTTTTAAACAATCAGCAACTGTAAAATATGAAAACGATGATTTAATTATTAAAATTGAAAATAATGAGCATTCTACAAATTTATTGTATGCATTTGTTTTAGTAAGTGGGGATGAAATTGAAAATTGGCATGTAAGATACATAGGTCATACTAGGAAATCATTTAAAAATAGAATGTACGGTTACCAACAAGGCAATGGGAAAGCTGTTAATAATCGTATTCATAATGAACTTAAAAGTAATTGTTCAGAAGGAAATAAAATGATTGTATATACTTTGTCAAACACTGTTCAACTAAATTTGCATTCTTTATTTATTGATGTAGCAGCTGGTCTCGAATATTCTTTAATTGACTATTATCAGGAATTCAATGAGATTAATAATCACCCTCCATTACAAAATATAGCTGGAAATAAAAAATATGTATTAATGAATATTGTGGATGATGAAAATTTAGAACTAGAAGAAAAAATTGAGGAAGACAAACAATATACAAATGAATCAATATCATATGTAGAGCAAGAAGTTCTTGCAAGTTTTGAACAAAGTTTAAGTAGACCAACCTATTGGAATTTTTCATTTATAAATATTCCAACTATACATCAAGAATTATTTGGTGATTCAAATGAAGAAGTAACACTTAGTATAATTGAAAATAATTTAATCATTAAAGAATTTAGCCTACAAATAAATAGAACTGCAAATACAACAGGAACCCCTAGATTGTATATTCCAGGTATAGATGGACAATGGTACCAAGATTGGAAGCATAATAATTATGATAGAAATGGCTCTATATTATTTAAAATTATTGGAAGAAATAGAATGATAATAAAATATTAATACGTTTTATGCTACTCAAATAGACCAATTAATGAACCACCCATTAATGGCAACACAGAAAAGTACATTAATTGAAGGCGGTAAGGCATTAAGAGTTGAACTACAGGTTTATAACAGCTATGAGATAAAAAGGGAGATTTTAGGATATGGCAAAGGGGTGAAGGTAATTTCACCTGAAAGCCACGTAAATGATTTAAAAGAAATGGCCCAGGGTATCATAGATCAATATAAATAGCAACTTGAAGTTAGATTTCAAAAGAAGTATTGAAACTTGCAATAAAATAAACACTATGCCAATCATTATTAATCAGTTCCAGAATTTAATTCAAGCATTACCAACAAGACGTCAATGCTTTAGTATCCGAAGAGATAATTTTCAAAATATTGAAAATCAGTTCCCATGGGTAATGACCATGAATAATTTACTTTTTATGAATCAAGATGTAATACAAATAAGTAGAAACGACTTGTTTTTTCATAATAATATTGACAAGGAAAAAATATTGAAAATTATATACTGGGGGTACCCTAGAGGCATGAGAGGAAATCATTTAATAAACATTCTAAATAATATTGATCAAATTGTAGAAGAAATAAACAGACTATATCATATTACTAATTTAAATGCAAATGACTATATTTTATTTCATCAATGGAGCGCAGGAATTGCAGGATTAGGAAGTTCAACTTATACAAAGTTGTTATATTTTTGCAATATTTCTTTCAATTCAATTCATTCAATGATACTAGATGAACGAATTATTACAAACTTCAATAATAATGTATTTTTCGAATTCACTAATTTATCACCAATAACAAGAAATCAATTCCATAATTTTTATATTGAATATCTTGAAACATTACATGATTTAGCATTAGTAATGAATACAAATGAAGAAAATATTGAGCAATTTCTATTTATTTTTGGAACTAACTTGAAGTAAAATCTAAATTTTAGGCAAAAGTGTAGAATAAAATTAACATAAAAATTTACGCAGAACTTCAATAAACAATTGAAATGAAATTAACTAAAAACGTTGCTGAAAATTTTATAAAAGATCCAAAAAATATTGACTTAAGTGTTTATACAGAAATTGAAATAGACGCCTCTAAAATATTACAAAAGAGTAAGTTTTATAAATTAAACTTATCTGGTTTAACACAAATAAGCAACGAAGTATTAAAAAATCTTGTAAAATTTAAAGGTTGGCTTATTTTAAATGGTCTGGCCGAAATTGATGATGTTAAGGCGGATATTATATCCAGTCATATTGGCGCATTAAGTTTAGATACTTTAAAAAACATTGAATCTAGTGTATTTCAGAAACTAATAAATAAAATTGGTGATATCTATTTGCATGGTCTAAATGACATTAACGAAGATTGTTTGAATTTTATAAAAAAAACAACTGGCAGACTTGTTTTTAGTAAACCACTATCATCTAACAAAGACATTAAAACATATCTAGATGCTTGTTTAAAACATCAAGCAGATACAATAGATAAATTGCTAACTAAAGAAGGTGCAATGTCAATTTTAAACAACTACTACAACAAAAAAAGCTTATCAGATTTTGAAGTAATAACTAAAGATGCTGCAAAATATCTTGCTTCTAGAAAAGAAAATGATTTAAAATTAAATGGGATAATAAGTATAGATGATGATACAATAAACGAATTGATAAAATTTAGATCAGATAATACTTTTACTGAATTTCAAATGACGAACTATTCAAAACTATCGCTTGAATTAAATAGTTTAATTGATGTTAGCGAAAGCGCGTTAATTAATTTATTCACAAACTTCAAAGGGCATTTAATTCGACTTAATAGTATAAAACACTTATCTGAAGCAGTTGCCGAGGCAATATCAAATTATAGATATGAAGTGTTCTTAGACGGAATAGAAAGTTTAAGCGAAAAATCGTCCTACTTGTTGTCAATTAAACCTGGATTGACCAGAAATAATAGAATTTCCCTAAATGGATTAAAAAAAATAAATGCAGACGTAGCTGAAAACTTAAGTAGATTCTCAGGAGGTTTACACTTGGAAGGGTTAAGTGAATTATCTAAAGAAGTTACAGAAAAACTTTCGAATTATAAAGGAACATATTATGGCGATAGAATACACTTGCCACTTCCAAATATTAAAACTATCAATTTAGAAATAGCAAAAGAATTATCAAAATTTGAATTTCCATTAATACTATCTGGATTAACACATTTAGACGAAGAATGTGCCAAATTACTTTCCAATAGTAAAACAAAACATCTTTCCCTAGATGGATTAGAGGAAATAAATCACCAAACACTGAGCCATTTTAAAGGGAAAGATATAAATATTAGATTGGGCGGAATTAAAAACCTTAATATTGAAATAGCAGATGTTTTATCAAATTTAAAATCAGAAAATAGTTTAATCTTTAACGCAATTCGTGAACTTGATAAGGAAGTTTTAGAAAAACTTCAAGAATGCAATTACGATATATATTTCAAAGAAATAGATTTTCTAGATTCAAAATCACTTGAATATTTAAAATCATGTAAAACAAATAGAATTAAAATCGAATTGCTAAACAACTTTCCAATTACAAATATTGATATTATACTCGAACTTGGTTTTGGGTTTTCTAATGAACCCGAATTTACGAATGAACAGTTTTTTGAAGCAATAACAATTTTTATAAAAAAGGACAGGTATAACTTCCAAAAAATTAAAGCAACTAATCTTGACTTTATTAAAGATCAACTAATACTGCACCTTGCAAATAAAAATGATTTCGAAACACTTGATCTTATTAATCCAAATATGAATGGCAACCCAGCTAGTTTCAATACACTGAAATTTGTAAATAAAAGTGTGATGGAACTAATTAAAGCAGTTATTACTAGATATGGCAACGATTCCAAATCCATTTATTTAAATAATATTATTGAAATAGACTTAGAATCATTATTAGTACTAAAGGAAATAAGCGAAATCGTTGAATTATATTCAATAAACCTAAATGGAATAAAATCTTTAGACGAAAAAAAGTTAGAAATATTAAGTTTGTGTAAGACCGGGGTATTAAGTTTAAATTCGTTAAAAGATATTCCTTTGCATGCGGGAAAACATCTAGCTAAGATTTCGGGAAAATCAACTGAAACAATTGAAACCGAAAAATATATTCAAGTAGGTACAACAACAAAAAGATTGAATTTGAATGGTTTAGAAAACTTAGATGAAGAATTTGCAGATGCATTAAAACTTTTTGATGGTGTACTTGAATTAAATGGAATCAATAATCTTGATAATGAAACTATTGATTTAATTGAAAATTGCAGTAAAAATTTATATTTAAAATTACAAGGAATTTGTGAATTAGATGACAAAGAAGTAAATCACATATCAAATTTTAAAGGGAAATCTATTGACATTAATAATAAAACTCTTTATATTAGTGAACAAGGAATAGAATATTTAGCAAAACTTGATAGTATTACAATATACCCTTATTATTATAAAAAATTAGAAAAATTTAGAGAGTATTTAAAATAATATGAAATGAAAAATGAAGTTGTAATTAATAATAAAACTTGGATGTCCAAGAATCTTGCATTAACTAAGTTTAATAACGGGGATGATATACCATTTGCTAAAACAAAGAAAGAATTGTCAGAATTGACAAAAATAAAATCACCTGCATATTGCTACTCAGCTTACAAAAAAGCAAACACAGAAGAATATGGTCTTTTATACAATTATTATGCAATTGAAGATCATAGGGGTATAGCACCTGGAGGATGGCGAATACCTTTGATTGAGGATTTTAAAGAATTATTTGATTCAATTTCATTATCCGATAAAACTGTTTCTAGATCATTAAAAAAAGAAGGATTTTGGGGAGATGGAATCATCGAAAACCCGAATGGCTTTAATGCTGTACCTTCAGGTACTATATCATTTTATAATGATCAGCCATTTTTTTGTGCCTATTTTACTAAATTTCAATGTGGATTAGCGACTTACTGCCCCAAGAAAACAAAAGAAACCGACTTTGTAGATTATATTAACATTTTAAACAACAATGAAAATAATCCCAACTTTCAACTTTTTAAAAGTTGTCCAAAATGGGATTTGACTGCTATTAGATGTATAAAGAAATAATATATTGTCTAATTTACTTAGCATACATAGTCACAAATTTCTACTAAATTCAATCTACTAGACTAAAAAATAACTTTTTTTGACAAATCCCCTCACTCCAATCCCCACTTATAATCTACACTTTTAGTAATAATTGAATATTAAGTTAATTATAAAATTGATCCCATGCCAAAGAAAAAATTAATAACTGTAAAAGATAAATACAACTATTTCATAAAAAGATATTATGAAATTTATGGTTCTGCAAAAGAAGAAAAAAATGAAGCAGATTTATTATTAGAAAAAGCTGTATTTGCTTTTTTAGAATTAAATGATTGTGAAAAAAAATATTCTAGAATGGAAGATTTTGATACAAATATATCAAGTTTACTTTACGAAATTTTTGAAGAGTCAGAAATAGAAGGAATAATTGATAGTGATGATATTGTTTTAAATTTTAATAATGACAAAATTGAAACCGAGGAAACCGGATTTAAAGGAGAAGATTTATACTACGAAAGAGAAGAAAGTGATAATTCTGATTTCCATGTTAAGCCAGTATTTGGGTATTGCAAAAAATATACCACAAATAGGACAGTTGGCATAGAATTTAATTTACAAAGTCAATTGGGTTGTCTAATTAAATATACAGAAGTTGATTTCGAACGGTTAAAACATATCCAAAAGTCTATTAATATTTTAATGGAAAAAATAGAAAGCTGTAATTGTACAGTAAAAGTAATAGGATATGGATCTGAATATGAATTTATAACTGATTGGGATTTTAATAACTATCCTGAACATTTAGAAGATAGAACCAATTATTTAAATTGTAATCATAGACTGCCAGAATATTACGAGGTTATAAATGTAAAAAAATTTGGAACACAATTTTACGGAGATTTAAAATATGGCGAAGAGTGGCATGTTGAATTTACTGGAACTGAAATAAATGTTATAGGTTATCCATGTAATTTCACATTTTTAACTAAAGAGAAATTTTTAGACCCTAAAAATGATAATGTTTTAAGAGATGAAATATTACAATCTAAATTGGGTGATAAATATTATGTGAAAAATGTGATAAAAAATGTAAAAGGAGAAGAATGGCTTATTACATGTGACGGGATTGAGGATATTGACTTAAAAAACAGCTTTAAAATTTCTATTAAAGGATATCCAGATACATTTTCGTTCACAGTAATAAAAAAATTCAAACCTTTTGATAATGAAGATTTTGAAGCTGATGACGATGGTCGAGGACAAATACTAATATTAAAAATGTATGAGCTGAAAGTGAAATCAATAAGTCATGCATATGAAGATTATGTAATAGAAAGGGTTCGGAAGGTAAAAGGTGGAGAAGAATGGATTTTGGGAAGTTAATATTCACTATTAGTAAGAAGTGAAGGTTATTATAAGAACCAATCATAAACTTGTTTAATTTTAATCAAATACTAACCGTGTACTCTCTTATATTCTTTATTGTTTGTTTAATTATCTGGTTAATCATTGACGACTACAACATACAAGTCGTGTCCGATGTAGACCAAATCGTCAATGCCATTTCTGAAAAGAAACCCATCAAATACATCTCAAATGGAGTAGAATTAAATACCACATTTAAAAGACATTACTTTTATATATTAGACATGGAGAATGGAAAGGTATACGATAGAGAAATGATAACAGAACAGGTGTTTAAACAACATTCATTCTATAATGAAGATGTAAAAGTTGGTTACAAGACGAGATACAATACTAGGGATATACATTTAGCCGAAGACTATATTTTAGACTACTATGAATATGTAGTTCATTTGAACTGAATGAACTAGTCTTTTTTCTCTATTACGTTATCCAACTTGCCAAACTTTAACAAATCAGAAGTGTTATTTATATAAAATGGATCAAATTCTTGAGATTCCCATTCTCCATCAATAAATTGAAAGCAATATTGTAATTCATTAGAATAATTAAATTGATCTATATGTACAACTAAACTATCAAGATTATTTAATTGTATTGGTATATCAAAAGCATCAGACTCTTTCAATCTATTTAAAATCGTGATTTTATTAAAGCTATCAAACTCTAAATTTCCACTTATATAAAATGACCCTATAGTGATTTCTCTTTCCTTTTTATCATTAAAACGATATAATATCCAATAGTTATCAAGTTCATCTGTAACTAGAGTCTCTGAACCGCAGGTACAAAACATTATCTTATCTGATACTTTACACATATTTAATAGTTTTTTGTTTATAATTTAGTTGTCCTTATCACTAAAATATTCATCCAATAATATTTGTGATTCTTTAGAACCCATCTTTAATGCTGTATATAAATCATCTTCAGCCAAGTCATCGTCATATTCACTTTCGTTATAAATATAAATTAAAGCTCTAGCTACATAGTAATCAGCGTCCTTATTATTTAGTTTAATCGCCTCATCAATATCTTTCAAAGCATTGTCATAGTCGTCAATATAAAACTTAGCTTTTGCTCGATAATATAATGACAAATCACTCAAAGAGTCAATTTTTAGACTACGATTTAAATATTTTAATGCAGAGTCATACTTGTTCATATAATAAAAAATGACACCTTTATTATAGACACCTTCAAGTTTTGTTGAATCTAGTTTTACTACATAATCAAAATCCTTAATGGCTAACGCCATTGAGTCGACGGAACCTAATAAAATACCACGTTCTACTCTGGTATCATAATCATCAGGCAGAAGCATTAAACTCGTATCATAATCCTTTAAACTGCCTATAGTGTCATTAATCTTTCTCTTACACGCAGCTCTCTGACTATAAGCAGCTCCATCATTTGGAGCAAGGGTCATATAAGTGGTGAAGTCCTGAATTGCTTTATGATATTCATCAAGTATCCTTTCACATAATCCCCTATTAAAGTAACTATTCGTATGTTTTGAATTTTTCATTAATGCACTATCATAATAGAGCTTTGCAAGTTTGTAATTGCTAGAGTCCATACAAATTTGACCTCTATCATAATAACTTTCAAATGATTGGCCAAATACTCCAAAGACTAAGAAAATTTCAGAAATTGTAATTAAAAATACTTTTTTCATATTCTATATTGATGCATGTAATAATCTCAACCCCTCGCGTATTGGATCAGACTTTATTTCAACATAATTTAAAAATTGGCTTGATAACATAGAATCTTGATTCTCTCTTTTTATTTCATAAGATGTCATTTCTTTTGAACTTTTGATTACTATACATAATGACTCAATAAATAAAAATAATAGGAAAAATACTGCCCATATAAACCATCCAACTGGGTTTTTCATGTTATAATGTATGAGCCCCATTATATTCTTTATTATTCCACTTTCATTTGTATTAAACATTGAAATATTAATGTCATCTAATTTGCTACTCAAAACATTAACATTAGTATTAATTAGATCTCTTTGATTTTTGAAATCCTCTATTTGTCTTTCAATTAATTTAGTTTTTGGGCCATAGCCAGATTTAGATTCAATAATCATTTGATTTTGTAAGTTTAAAATTTGACTTTCAGTCTCTGCCTTATTTGTATTAAGATTTTGAATCTTATTATTCAACTCAATTGTATTTGGCGAATTTAAAACTTCTATCTGGTTATCTTTTATTAATTGCATAGATATGTCTGATTTAAATATAGCTTCATCAACTGAGATAGATCCAATTAAGGCAATCAATAATGCTAAACTTAATCTAACAAACTGTGTCACACCATTAATTTTAGACATTTTAATTATTGAAGTTTCAACAACATAAACAATAAACATTGAAAGTATTGAAACAATTAAAGACACAAATATGGAATAGTTTAGTATAATGTGACTTAGTAAGAATGCATTTAAGAACCATAAAATCATTACCATTAAAATTACGTAACCGTAGGTGGTTACTTTATCTTGACTTTTAATTGACTCTCTAGAAACAATTGTATATTTATCACCTGTGATTAAACATACTAATTTTAAAGTGTTTATTGACATTATTTTTATATTTATTTGTTAAAGATTTCAGTTTGTTTAAATTTTTCCATTCCTTGTATAAACCCTATTTTGTAATTATTCTCAACTATTAAATATGCACCCTTTCCCATTTCAATTTCATTTCTCTCATTCAATAAAGTAGATTTGTCAGCTTCAAAATTAGTAATATCAAGGATTAATTTAGCTGCAAATAAAGTGTCTATATTTTCTGACGAAGATTTAAGCGAATTTAATTTTTGTATTTTTTCTATTTTAGAATTGATTAACACATCATATTCTTTGATGATTTCTGCTTTAAATCTTTGTAGCTTTAATTCTAAAACGTTTTGATTTGGTAAATTAAACCCATCTTTAATACCTTCTCTTTCGTAGTCAAATTCAATTAAAAAATTAATTCGATCTCTTTCTAAAGATTTAATTGGTTCTTCTACTGGTGGATTTTCGTCCATAAATAATGATTTAGGAATCTCTCTTTCAACAATAGCTGTTTCAAGAGTATCTGTTTGATTTGAATTTTTAAAAAAGTTGAAAAGTTTCATGTTGTTTTTTTTATTTGATTATAAATGTTGGTATAGTTTTATGAATTTTATGTCCTGAATTGTGACAATTATTACAAAGAGTTATTAAGTATTTATTTTTATAATTCCAGGGAGGGGCGAATGTTTTGCTTGTTTTGCTAAAATGATATTGCCTATGATGTACTTGAAGTTTATCAATTCCACCACAATTAATACACTTGTTATTGTCCCTTTTCAAGATTTGTACTCTTTTCTCAAACCATAATGGGTGCTTTAATAGTATTTGGTAATTTTTATTCATGTTATTCATTTACCATTTATGAATAATTTATAAAAACCTTACCAATACTTTTTAATCAATTTATTGTAAATCATTGAATATCAATATTTTATAATAATGTTAATTTTAAAAAAAATATTTTAACTTACAAAAAGAAAAAAACTTTCAAAAAACTGGTAAGGTTTTAAATCTTCTGACATATATGAATAGCGAAAACATATTTAATAGTATTGAGCCATTGGATTTGGATATAGATAGATCCGAATTATTTAGAAGCTATATAAAAAGTTATAGTCCTCTAGTTGCTAAACTAGTAAATGATACAAATAACAAATACGGAATAAAATATAATAGTATGGATATAGATGACCTATTACAAGAATCAATGATAGTATTATATGAAAAATCTATTGACCCAACCTTTAATTTTACTTCAAAAGAGTCAACTTTTGTTTATGGCATAGTAAAAAATAAGATAAATGAGAAAATTAGAAAAACAAAAAAAGATTTTAGTTTTGATTATGGGCCAGAATTAGATGAAACTCCGGATGATGATTACGATAATAATAAAGACTATATCACAGAAATAAATCTGATTAAATTAAAAGATTGTGTTAGTCAATTGTCAGAAACAAAGCGAAAAGTATTTGAATATTTTTATTACCATAATTACTCTATGAAGAAAATAGCAGAATTAACTGGATTGGCTAATGAAAATTCAGCCTGGACCCAAAGATTTAGAGCTTTTAAAATTGTTGAAGATTGTGTAAAATCAAAAAATTAAAAATTATGAAAGAAGAACATTTGGTAGAAAAAATTGACAGATTAGTTAAATATGACTTTTCTCTTCAAGAATTAAAGGATTTAGCGCCGTTAATAAATTCAGAAGATTTTGAATTTAAATTCAACTTATCAAAAGGTTTAAAGACAATTACTAATGAAGTAGGTCAGATGAAAATTAGAAATGAGCTAAAACTTATAATAGAAGACGAAAAAAATATTTATAAAGAATCAAACTTTACAATAATAAAATCTTATAAGTTTCATGCACTTGCAGCTTCGGTATTATTGTTTTGCGCTATTGGAATTATTAAATCTACAACAGGATATAATAATGAATCAAAGTATAGATCTTCATATATAGAAACAACCAACAATGAAAGAAAATAAAACAAGCTTAACTCAGTTTCTACTACTACTAATATTTATAGTCTTCACTATTGGTTTCTCTTTGACTTATAATGAACTTCACAATTTCAACATGATACAAAGAAGTCGTTTTGTACAAGATATTAGTGTCTATTTTACTAATAATGTAAAAGACTCTGCAATTGCATCTGACTTATATGATGGAAAGAAAATTATGAAAAAAAATGGAGGTAGATGGGAAGAGAATGAACTTGACGACTATCTTGGTTTTTTTGAATTACTTAATAATTATTCTGAAGCAGGTTCAATAAACGAAAGAGATATCAACGATTTTTTCTCTGATTATATTTTAACTGCGTATAATAATAATGAAATTAGAGGGTACATAAGTGGCTTAAGAAAGAATCCAAAATATTCTACCTATTATGAGCGGTTTGAAAATTTAGGAAAACGGTTTGAAGAGATAGAAAAAAAATCTAAGAAAAAATAGTTCCAATATTTTTAATATAAGCGAATGGAGATCTAATCCACCATCCCCTCCATCAATCCACTATGGAAAGCCTTCAAGCTCTCATCCTCAAATCTTCCAAAGTAGTTCTGAGTAGTTTTTAAATTCGTGTGCCCCAATGCTTCTGAAATATAGGCAAGCGGAGCATTATTATTCTTTTGAATGGTAGCAAAACAGTGTCTAGCAACATAACTTGTTACTTTTAAGCTTAATCCTAATTCAATTCCAACTCGTGTAAGTTTTTTATTTGTATTTCTAACAAAGGTCTTTATATGATCATATTCTTCTTGTGGAGTAAGGCCATGTTTTAAAATTGGAAAAATGTAATCACCTTTCTTTTTTGATTTATTCCCTCTTTTATTAATGATGTATAATAAACTATCATCTAAAGGTACCATAATAGGTAGGTTATTGTTTTTGCTGATGCGTTTAGTTTTAGCACGTCTAAATTCAATGAAGTCTCCTTTAATGTTTTCATATTTTAATAAGGCAATATCCTTAAAATTCATTCCATTACTAATAAAGCTAAATACCCAGTAATCTAATGCTAAAGCATCTGAATTTCTTCTAGCAGTATAATTGATCATTAGTTTAATCTCCTCCTTTTTTAATGTGCGGCTTATTTTTTGAGGAGCCGGGATGGTGTATTTTTTAAATGGATATTTAGAGGCGTCGATTACATCATTCTCAATAGCCAGATTAAAAATTGTTCTAAGCGCTCTTAAATACATGCCAACAGTAGTTAAAGACCTCCCTTTATCTGTCATCCATTTTTCATACCCTTTCAGAAAATCAGGAGTTATATGGGCTACTTTTAAATTTTTCTTGTAGGATAACATTGAAGTCAAAGAATCTTGGTAAGAGCTAGCTGTGGAAATTCTACCCTCTTCTTTTAAAGCTTCCATATGTTTCTCATAAATAGAACTTACCTCATCATTTAGCTGAATCCTTCTTGATTTCTTTTTTTCTGCGAAGAAGATGTTTTCAAATTCAATAAAATCGAAAGGAGCTATACTTTCAGCAATTTGGGTCTGCTTGTCCAACCACGATACGGTAAGACGTTTTAGTTGCTTAGTTGACTCATCCCTTAACCTATCTGCAAGTAATCTAGCATACCCTTCTTTGGTCATTTTAAAGGGGGTCTTATATCGCTTTTTTTGACGACCGTAATAAACAGTTAATTTAATTGGATAGGTCCCGTCTAAAAGCTTAGAACGAGTATCAAGAAGGTAATTTAATGTTGGCTTTTCCATATGATCAGGGGGTTTAAAATTTGCACCACAATTTGCACCACAAATGCAATTTGCACCACAATTTGCACCACAAAAATAAGGAAAATTGTCTGATTTATTATTAATTGTTATCTTTGGAAATAACACAATACACTGATTTTCTGCATTTTATGTTCACATAGTGTTAATATCATATATGTTTGCTAACCCGACTCATAATCAGGGGGTCCC
>Ga0114959_10003132_pt1 | contig 13100 bp, 9 predicted proteins | sample C_130625_EF_Meta_FD_87317 | JGI IMG/M metagenome (GOLD analysis project Ga0114959, IMG submission 87317) | Freshwater microbial communities from Lake Croche, Canada to study carbon cycling - C_130625_EF_MetaG | ecosystem: Environmental > Aquatic > Freshwater > Lake | place: Lake Croche, Canada...
CGCATCGCGGAGAGGGTGATGGCCGTCGTGTCGTCAATCTCCAGCGGCAGCGATTGCAGCTTGCGGGCCACTTCCACGAAGCGATCGAAATCCTTCTGGCCGATATCGCCGCGGCGGATCCGGTCGCCGGAGACTCGGGCGTTTTCGGCGAGCAGACGGGCGGCGAGCTGTTCGGAACTCATTTCCAGCGAGAAGATCGCCACCGTCGCATCCGGCACCACATTCGGCCCCTTGGCGCGAGCCTTGGCGAGGATCGATTCGGCGGCACCGAAGGCGATCTTGGTGGCCAGAGCCGTCTTGCCCATGCCGGGGCGGCCAGCGAGGATCAGCAGGTCGGAGGGATGCAGCCCGCCGGTCTTCTGATCAAGATCGCGCAGCCCGGTGGAGAGGCCGGTGACGCCGCCGCGATTGACGAAGGCCTTGGCCGCGGTGTCGATCGCCGCCGTCAGCGCCGTCTCGAAGGTAATGAAGCCGCCATCGTTGCTGCCCTTGGCGGCCAGGTTGAACAGCGACTGCTCGGCCACCTCCACCTGCGCCTTGGCGTCCAGCTCCGGCTTGGCGCCGAAGGCGTTGTTGACCAGCTCCTCGCCGACATCGATCAACTGACGGCACAGCCAGGCGTCATAGATCGCACGGCCATAGTCGCCGGCGTTGATGATGCCAACCATCGCCGTCAAAAGCTGGGTGAGGTAGACGGTGCCGCCAACCTCATCGAGCACGCCGGAGTGCTCGAACTCGGCCTTGAGGGTCACCGCATCGGCCAGCTCCTGGCGCTCCACCCGGCGCTGGACGGCCTGGAAGATGCGACCATGCAGCGGATCGGCGAAGTGTTCGGGCAGCAGGAACTCGGCGACCCGTTCATAGGCCCGGTTGTTGGCGAGCAGCGCGCCAAGCAGCGCCTGCTCGGCCTGAAGGTTGGAGGGGGGAAGACGCTGGGACAGGCCCAGCAGCGGAGCGGGGGAAACTTCTTTGTTCATCAGGTCGCCACCATACGCCCAATGCGTCCGCCAGCGCGCTGTGGATAACTGTGGATAGAGGGGATGGTTCTGCCATCACGTTGCCACGCAGGTCTGCGATTTCACCATTGCCAACCCAGAGGTTCCCATGCGTATCGCTCAAATCGCTCCACTTTTCGAAACCGTGCCGCCCGTCCGCTATGGCGGCACCGAGCGCGTCGTCTCCTGGCTGACGGAGGCGCTGGTGTCACGCGGCCATGACGTGACGCTGTTCGCCAGCGGCGACAGTTCGACGCGCGCGAGACTGGTGCCGGTGATTCCCAGGGCGCAGCGGTTCATACCGAATTTCGAAGCGAATACAGCACTTTACGCCCGCATGATCGAGCTTGTGGCGCGTCAGGCGCAGGAGTTCGACATCCTTCATTGCCACATCGATTTCCACCCGTTGCCAGTCTTCAGCCGGTTGTCGACGCCGTTTGTCACCACTTTACATGGCCGGATGGATCGTGACTTCGTGCCATCGATTTACGGCATGTTTCCAGAGGCTTCACTGGTTTCCATCTCCGACAGCCAGCGCCGGCCGGCGCCCCAGCTCAACTGGGTGGGCACGGTCCTGCACGGCATGCCGCCTGGGTTGTTGCGACCGACACTGGAAAAATCTGTGGATAACTCTGGGGAGTATTTCGCGTTCCTCGGCCGGATCTCACCTGAAAAGGGGATCGAGGACGCCATCGCGATCGCCGAACGCTGCGGTCTGCGCCTTAAGGTCGCAGCCAAAATCGGGGCGGAGGACCGCGCCTATTATGACGAGGTGATGGCCCATCGCCTGGCCTCCGGCAGCGTGGAATTCATTGGCGAGATCGATGACAGCCAGAAGCCCGACTTCCTCTCCGGCGCGCGCGCCCTGCTGTTCCCGATCGACTGGCCCGAACCTTTCGGCCTTGTCATGATCGAGGCGATGGCCTGTGGCTGCCCGGTCATTGCCTATCCCAAAGGCTCCGTTCCGGAGGTGATCGAGGACGGCCTGACCGGCTTCATCGTGACGGACATCGACGCTGCGGTAGAGGCCGCCGCACATCTGGGGGATCTGGACCGCCGCGCCATTCGCAGGCGCTTTGAGGAGCGCTGGTCGGCGGACCGCATGGCGCAGGATTATCTGGCGATCTATGAAACGCTGCTGGACACGCCGGACCTGGCGCCCGGGGAGGCAATGCCGTGACGCGAGACGGCACGGGCGACGCCCCTTTCCTTCCTTCGCGAAACCCAGCCCCTCGCATCTGGCGCTTGTCGCAAGCGCAGCATTTCGTCACCGTTCCGGCATCGCCATATCAGCAGGAGGACGCGTGATGCAGGGGTTCAGGGTTGCGGTTGTCGGTGCCACCGGTGCGGTTGGGCGCGAGATCATCAAAACCCTGTATGAGCGCAACTTCCCGATCAAAGACATCGTGGCGCTCGCCTCGGCCCGCTCGGTCGGCCAGGAGATTTCGTTCGGCGACAAGCGGGTGCTGAAGGTGCAGAACCTCGACACGTTCGATTTCAGCACCACCGATATCGGCCTGTTCAGCCCGGGCGGCGCCATCTCGGCGGTGCACGCGCCGCGCGCGGCAGCGGCCGGCTGCATCGTCATCGACAACACCAGCCATTTCCGCATGGAACCGGATGTGCCGCTGGTCATCCCCGAGGTGAACCCCCAGGCGCTGCACAAGATCCGGCGCGGCATCGTCGCCAACCCCAACTGCTCCACCATGCAGATGCTGGTGGCGCTGAAGCCGCTGCATGACCGCGCCAAGATCAAGCGCATCGTGGTCGCCACTTACCAAAGCGTCTCAGGCGCCGGCAAGGAAGGCATGGACGAGTTGTTCAGCCAGACCAAGGCGAGCTTCGTCAACGACCCCGCCACGCCGCAGATCTTCACCAAGCCGATCGCCTTCAACTGCATTCCGCATATCGACGTCTTCATGGAAGACGGCTCGACCAAGGAAGAGTGGAAGATGGTGGTCGAAACCAAGAAGATCCTCGACCCCGATATCGCCGTGCACGCCACCTGCGTGCGCGTGCCGGTGTTCATCGGCCATTCCGAGGCGATCAATGTCGAGTTCCACACCCCGCTCACGCCGGACGAGGCGCGCGCGATCTGGCGCGAGGCGCCGGGTGTGGTGGTGGTCGATCACCGCGAGGATGGCGGCTATATCACCCCGCTGGAGAGCGCTGGCGAGGACGCCACCTATGTCAGCCGCATCCGCCGCGATCCCACGGTGGAGCATGGCCTGGCCTTCTGGTGCGTGTCTGACAATCTCCGCAAGGGGGCGGCGCTGAACGCCGTGCAGATCGCCGAGACGCTGGTGGAGATGAAGCTGATCGGCCAGAAGGCCGCCTGATGCCGCAGCTCAACCCCTGGCTCTGGCTGGTGCTGGCCGGAGCCGGGGAAGTTGGCTGGGTGGTGTGGCTGAAGCAGTCTGACGGGTTCAGCCGGCTTTGGCCGAGCCTCGCCACTGTGTTCTCGATGGCGATCAGCTTCTTCTGCATGTCCCAGGCGCTGCGGGTGCTGCCGATGGGCACGGTCTATGCGGTCTGGACCGGCATTGGCGCTGCCGGCGGCCTCGCCTGGGGCATCGCCATGGAGGGTGAACCGGCCGGTCTGGTACGGATTGCCTGCGTGTCGCTGATCCTGATGGGGGTCGCGGGGCTGAAATTATCGGATTGAGCCGGACGATGCCGCTGATCGGTTGTCGCGCAGGCTGAACTGCGATACTGGCTTGCGTCATCTGGAGGTGCCTGGATGTCTGAGCAGCTATACGTGCCGCATATCGAAGTTCTGCTGCACGCCTTGCGCATCTCGCCCGAGCGTTTGGCGAGCCGGTCGAAGGTGGCGATCGACACGCGGCTGCTGCGGGCGTTGCTGCAGCAACTGGCGGCTGCAATGCCATTCGATCCCGCTTATTACCTCGCGGAGAATGACGACATCCGCACTGCCCATACGGCCGGCCAGATTCCGGATCTGCGTCGCCATTTCATCGAATCAGGCTTCCTTGAAGGCCGGTTCGGCGCGCTGCCGAAGGTGGACGAGGCGTATTACGCTGCGACCTACAAGGATATCGCACCGGCGATCCGTCGCGGCGACATTGCCTCCGGCGCCGATCACTATGTGCGCTCCAGGGCTGCCGAAGGGCGCGTCCCCCACCCGGATCTGCGCCCGCAGGTTGAGCGCTGGGCGAGCATCCTGGGCGATTAGCCTCCAAGCGTCGCATATTCGAGGAGCCTGCCGCCGTGATGAACGAGCTGCAACGCGCGCATCGGTTGCTCTGCTCTCGTTTCGTCGAGGAAGAGCCTTTCCGCGCCGCCATGGGCGCGACCCGGGCCGATCTCGGGGCGATTGCCACCTATCTGCGTCTGCCGCCGGACCGCCGCCCCCGCCTGTCACCGTTTTTCGAGCCGCTCTTCTATGCCTCGATGCACGAGCAGGATATTGCGGGCTCTGATACGCCGGTCGCTGATGCGCTGCTGCATTTCCTCTCTCATGGCATCGCAGCGCTACTCGCCCCGCATCCGCTGATCGACCCGCGCTTCATCGCCGCCAATGATCCGCACATCCTCGGCGAACCGGCCGACGCGGACCGGCTGCTGGAGGCGCTGGAATTCGACCTCGTCGATCCGAGCCCCTATTTCAGCCTCACGCATTACCGCGCCCAACTCACCGGCCCGGAGCCGCAAGGCGGGCTTTTGCGGCATTTCCTCACCATCGGTTGCCGACAGGGATTGCAGCCAAACCGGTTCCTCGACCCCGCCTGGTACGCCGCCAACAACCTCGACGTGCCGCGCGATCTGTGGGGCGCCACTTTGCATTTCCTGCTGGTCGGTGACCGCGAGGGGCGCAACCCAGGGCCGGATTTCGATGCGAAGCTCTATCTGCGGCGCTACCCCGATGTCAGCGCGGCGGGCTTCCCGCCGCTGCTGCATTATCTCACCTTCGGCGTCGGCGAGCAGCGCCAGGCCACCGCCGAGCCGGCGCCGAGCGTCTCCGTCGTGCCGCGCCAGCCGGTCGGGCTCCGCCTGCCCACCGAGCCGGACGCCATCCGCGCGGCCGATGCGGATATGCGCCAGCGTCTCGAGACCGCCCGCGCCGTGCGCAAGGATGCGGTGGATGTCGAAAGACTGACCCTGCTGCGCGCGAACGACCTGGCCGGCGACGCGGCCGCCCTGTCCTTTCCGCTCGCCCCCACGCCGCGGCTCAGCGTGCTGATCCCGGTGTTCAACGAGATCGATATCACCATCGAATGCCTGATGGCGCTGAAAGCCGCCAATCTGGGGCCGGACGTGCTGATCGTGGTCGCCGATGACGCCTCCACCGATCCGGACGCAGCCTTGCTCGCCGACATCGACGGCATCGTGCTCGTGCGCCATCCGCGGAATCTTGGCTTCCTGCGCTCCTGCAACGCCGCCTTCGCACAATGTCGCGGTGACTACGTGCTGCTGCTCAACAACGACACGCAGGTGCGGCCAGGCGCCATCCAGGCGATGATCGCAGCGCTTGACGCCGATCCCGGCCTCGCCGCCGTCGGCCCCAAGCTGCTCTATCCCAACGGCCGGCTGCAGGAGGCGGGCTGCTTCATCCGCCCCAATGGGGAGACCGGCATGGTCGGCCTGTTCGCTGATCCGGCCGAGGGCGGCTATAACCGCGACCGCGACGTGACTTATTGTTCAGGTGCCGCGCTGATGTTGCGCCGCCATCTGATCGGCGAGACGCTGTTCGATGAGGCCTACGCCCCGGCCTATTGCGAGGATGTCGATCTTTGCCTGCGGCTGCGGGCCCAGGGCGGGCGCATCGGCTATGTGCATCAGGCCGAAATCGTCCACCATCTCAGCGTCTCCACCAGCCGCGACGGCATCGCCCGCCGGCTGCGTCTGGTGGCGCGCAACCAGCACCGGCTGATGGAAAACTGGGGCGAGCTGATCCGCGAGCTGGACGCCATAAGGGTGCTGGCGTTCTATCTGCCGCAATTCCACCCCACGCCGGAGAACGACCTCTGGTGGGGCGCCGGCTTCACCGAATGGACCAATGTGGTGAAGGCCGAGCCGAGCTTTGTCGGCCATCAGCAACCGCATCTGCCGGCCGATCTTGGCTTTTATGATCTGCGCAACCCTGACGCGCTGACCGCCCAGGCCGCCCTTGCCGCGCGCTACGGTGTCGATGGTCTGGTGATCTACCACTATAATTTCGGCAGCCGCCGCGTGCTGCACAAGCCGCTGGAAGTGCTGCTCGCCAACCCACAGATCGACATCGGCTTCTGCCTCTGCTGGGCCAACGAAAACTGGACCAAGCACTGGGACGGCGGCAGTCGTGAAATCCTCCTCGAGCAGAGCTATGACGACGCAACCCTCGAAGCCGTGATCGCCGATGCGGTGCGCGCCGGCCGCGACCATCGCGCCATCACGGTGAATGGGCGGCCGCTCTTCCTGGTCTACCGCCCCCTGAAGCTGCCCAGCGCCCCCGATTTCGCCGCCCTCTGCCGCCGCCGCTTCGCCGAGGCCGGCTTCCCCGGCGTGCATCTCGTCTATGTCGAGAGCATGGAGGCGGTTGATGCCCGGGTGAAGCCGCAGGATCTCGGGTTTGATGCCAGCGTGGAGTTCCCCCCCCATGGCCGCGCGGTGCCGGCAGCCGACAGCCCCGAGATCATCAAGGAAGGCTGGTCCGGCTATCGCTACGACTATCCGGCCACCGTGGTGGAATTCGCCGCCCGCGACAGCGTGCCCTATGCCCGCTACCCTGCGGTGTTCCCAAGCTGGGACAACACGGCACGCCAGCCCAGCTATGGCAGCAGCTTCGAGCGCGCCACCCCCGCCGCCTTCACCGCCTATATCGAGGCCAAGATCGAGGAGATCCGCAACTTCCATGATGGGGAGGAGCGGCTGCTGTTCATCAACGCCTGGAACGAATGGGCCGAGGGTGCGCATCTGGAGCCGGACACGCTGCACGGGCATCGCTGGCTGGAAGCCCTGCGCGACGCAATCGAACACAAGCGGGTGGCGTGATGGACGGCCAGATCACCTTCATCGGCCACCCTTGGGCGCCCATCGGCATGGGCGAGCAGTTGCGCAGCCATATCGCGGCGGCGCGCGCCGTGCATCTCGATATCGCGGTCTATGACATCTTCCGCTACGCCGCCCGTGTCGATCCGGTGCATGACGCCATCATCGGCGCGAGCGAGGTCGACATGGTCGGCCCAGGCCTGCGCGTGTTCCACATCAATGGCGATGAGGTGGAGCGGGTTCTGGAGGCGTTTGAAGCGCGCGGCAACGTGCTGTCCGATGGCACCAACATCATCGTGCCGGCCTGGGAACTGCCGGAATACCCCGCTGTGTGGGCCGAGCAGCTGCGCCGTTTCGATGGGGTGTGGGCACTGTCCCGCTTCATCCAGGACGCGCTGGCCAAATCCGGCATCGACAGCACGCTGATCGGCCAGTCCGTTCAGCCCGCCTTGGGCCCACTGCTGCCGCGCCGACATTTCGGCATTCGCGAGAGCGCCTTCGTGCTGCTGAATTTCTTCGATCTCACGTCCTACGCCACCCGCAAGAACCCGGAGGCGGTGATCGCGCTGTTCGACAGGATCCGCGCGGCCCACCCTTTCCTCGATGTCCAACTCGTGCTGAAGGCGAAATCCGGCGAGCAGGGGGCCGAGGCCTGGGCGGAGAGCTTCGCGCGCGGCACCTCACGCGTGCACATGATCACCGAGCCACTCGACAGCCTCGGCGTGCGCAGCCTCATCCAGGCCTGCGACTGCTTCGTCTCGCTGCACCGCGCCGAGGGCTTCGGCCGCGGGCTTGGCGAGGCGATGGCGCTGGGCCGCCTCGCGCTCGGCACCGGCTGGTCCGGCAACATGGATTTCATGACGCCTGATAATTCGCTGATGGTGAACCACAGCATGGTGGCGCTCACCAAGGGCGACTACCCGCATTGGCAAGGCCAGAGCTGGGCGGAACCGGATGTCGATCACGCGTTCTCGCTGCTGGAACCCATTCTGCTGAACCCTGCGTTGGGCCGCGCCCTCGCCCGGCGCGGACAGGCCAGCGTGCTGCAAAGCCACGGCAACCGGGCGGTCGGGCTGCGGATACTGGACAGCCAGCCTGGGGGCTGAGGGTCTGTCCGGCGGCTGGATGCCATCCAGGGGCGTCAGCCGTCATTCACAATTTCTTCATAATTTCTTGATATCGTTATCAATAGATATGGAAAAGGTCAGTCAGCTTGCTGCGGGAATTGGGTTATGTGGAACAGCTTCAAGCACCTCGCAGCAAGCCGATCAGGGACGGGCACCTATCCGGGACATTTGCCGAATTCCATTCCCACCATCGTGTACTCACCCGAGGGCACCATTATCGATGCGAATTCGATGGCGGCCGAGATGTACGGCTACACCCAGGAAGAAGTCATCGGAAAGCATCGGTCCTATTTTTTTGCTGCCGTCGAAAATGAAGATTCCCAAACAGAGACCAAATGGGCAAAAATTCTTGAAGGTGAACCCCTCTTTAGCCAGTTACTGCGCAAGCACAAAGCTGGTTATACAGTTCCGGTCTGGGCCAACTACATCCCGCATCGCAATCGTACTGGAAAAGTGGATTACGTCACGGTCTATACCGGACCATCCATCATCACGCGGGAACTGGCGCAAGCAAAATCTATCGTCTTCGCCGTCGAAAAGCAGTTTATTCTCTCGTTGCTGACGCCGGATGGGATTTTTCTGTCGGTCAACAAGCGGTTCTGCGAAGTCTATGGCTATAGACCCGAGGAGGTCATCGGCAAGCATCATAACATAACCTTGGCGCCCGAACATCGCGACGTGCCAGCATACATCGAGCTGTGGCAGGACCCCGCTGCGCCCAAGCACCAAATTCCCAGAACCTATCGTCGTATGCACAAGGATGGCACCCGGCTCTTCATCTACGCTTACGTCTCCCCGGTCTTTGACGAAAAGGGCGACCTCAGCGAAATCATTCTGATCGCCATGGACCATACCCGCCTGGTCGCACCGATGGATGCGTTGAAATCCCTGATGACGTCCAGCTTCAGCGACATCGAGAACGCCGTCGCCACCGTGTTCTCGGCGACCGTGATGGCGCAAAGCACCGCGCAGGACGTTCAGGACCGGATCGCCACCCTGGCCGGCAATGCCGAACAACTCGCCGCCGCCGCGCAGGAGATTGCGCGCGGCGCCACGCAAACCAACGTCGCCGCCGCCGAGGCCCTCGCCCAGGGCAAGGCCGCCGACAACGCCATCAGCCAGTTGCGCGACACCTCCGCCGCCATGAACAGCATCGTGAAGCTGATCGGCGCCATCACCGCGCAGATCAATCTCCTCTCCCTCAACGCCACCATCGAGGCCGCGCGCGCCGGTGAGGCGGGTCGGGGCTTCGCCGTCGTCGCTGGTGAGGTGAAAGCCCTGGCAAACCAGGTCGCTGCCGCAAACCAGCAGATCGCCGGCCAGGTCACGCAACTTCAGAGCGCTGCGGCCCATGTTTCCACCGCACTGACAACCATGAATACCAGAATTGTCTCGCTGCATGACTACGTGGCCACAACCACAATGGCGGCGGACGAGCAGAACAAGGTCACCACCGCGATGGCCAATGACATGCAGAACGCGCGCGGTTCGCTCACCTCCATCAATGACAACGTCGTGGACATGACCCAGGCGTCCGAATTGGTGGTCGAGAAGATCGCTTTGACGCAGGCGGCGGCAAATGAAATTGTGATCTGAGGCGTGATCGCCGCGGGTTGAATCGATCGGAAGCCTGAATCACACGACAAAACAAAGCGCTAGAGCGTGTCCGTCGCGTATGGTAGCGGCGGCCACGCCCCAAAGAATCGTCCAGAGGCCGCAATCTCGCTCATCACAATTTAAGAATTTTACCATACCTCTGCCGGCGCCGGCCGGTCACAGTTTCTCCGGCTGGCGAAGGGATCGGGTCATGTGGAACACCATCAAGCGCCTCGCCACGGGTCGCACGCGGACGAACAGCTATAAGGGACCACTGCCCAACAACACCCCGATCATCGTGGTCTCCGCCACCGGTGAGATTCTCGATTACAATGAAAAATTGGCAGAGCTATTTGGCTTTGCCCCGGGCGAGGCCATTGGCACAAGCCGGTCTCTCTACTACGCCGGAGACGGCAGCAACACCCAGGCCGCCCGAGAGCGATGGGCACAGCTGATGAACGGCCAGACGACGATGGCCCAACAGCTTTGGCTGCACAAAGCAGGTTACCCAATTCCCGTCTGGGCCACCTCCATCCCGCACCGCAATCGTGCCGGCAAGATCGATCACATCGTCACCTATACCGGCCATTCGCTGCACACGAAGCAGCTCGCCGCGGCAAATGCCGTCCTGGATGCCGCCGAGGAGCAGTTCATCATCTCGCGGCTCACGCCGGACGGCTATTATACGCATGTCAACGAACGGTTCTGCGAGGTCTACGGCTATCGCCCCGAGGAGGTCATCGGCAAGCATCACAGCCTCGTCGTCCTGCCAACACATGCCCAATCCGAGACCTACCGCGCCATGTGGCGCGATATCTCAACCGCTGACCTGACACCAAAAGTGTATCGCCGCGTCTGCAAGGACGGAAGTCTGCGCTTCATTCTTGGCTATTTCTCCATGGTCCGTGACGAGGCGGGCAAAATCATCGAGGTGATTGTGCTCGGCATGGATCACACTCACATGATCAAACCGCTGGACGGGCTGAAATCCCTGATGACGTCCAGCTTCATGGACATCGAGAACGCCGTCTCCACCGTGTTCTCCACCACCGTCATGGCCCAAGGCACGGCAGAGGGCGTTCAGGCGCGCCTCGCCACCCTCGCCACCAATGCCGAGCAACTCGCCGCCGCAGCGCAGGACATCGCGCGCGGCGCCGCCCGGACCAATGTCGTCGCCAACGAGGCCCTCGCCCAAGGCCAGGCCGCCGACAGCGCGATTGGCCAGTTGCGTGACACCTCCGCCGCCATGGGCGGCATCGTCAAGCTGATCGGCGCCATCGCCGCACAGATCAATCTTCTCGCCCTCAATGCCACCATCGAGGCCGCCCGCGCCGGAGAGGCGGGCCGGGGCTTCACGGTCGTTGCCGGTGAGGTGAAATCCCTGGCAAACCAGGTGGCTGCCGCAAGCCAGCAGATCGCCGGCCAGGTCATGCAGTTCCAGACGGTCGCCGGCCATGTCTCAAACGCACTTGCCACGATCAACACCAAGATCGTTTCACTGCATGACTACGTGTCAACCACCACGATGGCGGTTGACGACCAGACCAATGTCACCTCCGAGATGGCCAAAGACCTGCAGAACGTGCGCGGCTCGCTCAACTCCATCAACGACAACGTCATGGACATGACCCTGGCGGCCGAGATGGTGGTCGAGAAAATCGCCGTCACACAGACGGCGGCAAATGAGATCATTGTGTAGAGCGTGACCGTGGCAATTCGAATCACCCGAAGCCGCCACACTCGCGGGCGTTCTGCCTGTCAGGCGGCCTTGCGCCGGTAAAGCGCTTCCGGGCGGATGCCGTGCTGCGGCTCGTCAAACTGCAGGCCAAGTTCGATCATGGTTCCGGCCGGTTTGGTGTTCGCCACCTTGAACCCGATCTCCCCATATCCCGGCAGGGTGAGGCGACCCCGCAGGCCGACCCGAGCGCCGGATTGCGCACCGGATTGGGCCTGAAGCACCAGACGGCAGCCATGGCTGGAGATATCCATCGTCACCGCGTCCCACATCCGGCCAAGCTCGAAGCGGAGCTGGCACGGGACGGCGAACGGCACGCGAACGCTCTGGCGCCGATTGAGTTCAGGCGCTGCGGTTCTGACCGCGTGGGACAGCACCGCCGTCAACGCACCGAGCATCCCCTCCGTCACCCCCGCAACATCGCTCGCCGCCATATGCACATCCGCGGCACTCTCAAAGCTGTTGCCGACCTCGCCGGTCATGCTGACGATCTGCTCGGACAGCGCATGCGCCGCCCGCACCGTCTTGCCCACATTCCCCGCAATATCAGCCGAGGCCTGGCGCTGCTCCTCAACCGCGATCGCGATGTCATGCGCAATGCGCTCAATGGCCGCAACCGACAGGGCCATCCGGTCCACCGCGCGCACCACGTCGATGTTGGACGCCTCGATCGCGCCGATGGTCTTGACGATGGTGTCGGTTGACTGCGTCGTCTTGGTGGCAAGTTCCTTGACCTCGTTGGCGACGACCGCAAACCCCTTCCCCGCCTCCCCGGCCCGTGCCGCCTCGATCATGGCATTGAGCGCCAGCATGTTGGTCTGGCCGGCAATCGCGCGGATCAGATCGGCAACCGACTGGATGGCGGCGATCTTGCCGGTCATGGTGCCGATCACCTGCTTCGCCTCGCTGCTGGCGCGCATCGCGTCCCCCACGGTCAGCGTCGCCTGCCCGACCTGGTCGGAGATATGGCCAATGGCGAGGTTGAGCTGTTCGGCGGTGGCGCTCAGCTCATTGGCGCTGTCCACCGAATGATCGGCCGCCTCGCCCGACATCACTGCATTCTGACCAGACCGCTCGGCCGTTGAGGCAATACGGCCCGACACCGCCTGCACCCGCTCCACGCCTTCGCGCAGCCGATCGACATTTTCATGGATGTTCTGCTCGATCCGGTCGCCCAGGGCGCGCATGGCCGCAATCCGCGTCTCCTGCGCGGTGGACACCTGGACATCATAGAGATCGGCAAGCTCGGCGCATTGCGTCTCCAGCACCTGAATGCGGGCACCCCCGCGCGCGCTCTCGCGTGCGGTCTGCCACCGGCTGACCACCTCCAGCCCAGCAACCGCGGCGATGCCCGGCAGACTGAGCGCCAGCCAACGCACGACATCCCCCCCAGATGGCCCATTTTGGAGCTCGAGCACGGCAGCGGGCAGCGTGACCGCCATGACCGCGAGGCCAGCCCGGATGGCCGCCCTGTCAATCAGCGCGGCCCGCAGCCGCGCGCCTTGGCGCGTCCATGTCGTCTCTGGTGTCGGCACGAAGCTTTCTCCTGCGATTGGGATGAAGGTGCCGAGGAAGTCTTTGCCGAAATCTTAAGAACACCCCTCTGTAGAAACCCCTAAAACCGACATGCAACACACCTCTCCACTTGATCCACAACAA
>Ga0114959_10003133_pt1 | contig 13099 bp, 12 predicted proteins | sample C_130625_EF_Meta_FD_87317 | JGI IMG/M metagenome (GOLD analysis project Ga0114959, IMG submission 87317) | Freshwater microbial communities from Lake Croche, Canada to study carbon cycling - C_130625_EF_MetaG | ecosystem: Environmental > Aquatic > Freshwater > Lake | place: Lake Croche, Canada...
AAGAACAACCAGTAGTAGAACCAAGAAGATTTGATGGTTTATTAGCCAGGCGAGCTTATTTTGAAAATCAAGATCAACAAATGTGTCCGATGCACGCATTAAACAACTTATTACAAGAACAAAAGATGTTATATCCTCAAGCTCCATGGCCTGCTCTTGCCGAAGGCTCTGAATGGATTGGTGAAGGAGGTAGAGATGGCGCAAAATTAAATATGCCTCTTGTATGTCAAAGTCGCGCTTTTAAAGATTGGTCGCCAGCTCCAGGAATCACTGTTGAAGCCACGGGCGATGAAGAAGTGTGTCGTCCAAACGGAGTAACTGGTATTAATTTGTTAAGATATATTTTAAGTGAAAAATTAGGTTATGACGTCCAACAAATTGAAGGAATAACAACCCCAATTGAAGTTCTGAGAAGAGAATTACTAGATCCAACCGTTATTGGAATTATTGTAAATACTACCGGTCATTTTGCAGCAATATCAAATTGCGTTAGACTACCAAGCGATGGAAGAGTAGTTCACGCATTTATGGAACCTTTTTACAGATGTGGTCCAATTTTTTTATCAACCGACGACATTATAACTATGATTCGGACGCAAGGGCGACGCATTCCTGATATTATTGCTAGCGCCGCGAGAGAAAGTATGGGAGGTTTGCCAGACATTTTAAATGGCATGCTTGTTGTTAGAGATAGACCAGAAGCCTACGCATCAGTTGCCGCACAAAGGTTGCGCTTAAGAAATGCGCGTTTTGGTATTCAACAACAGTCTGTTGACAATGGCGACGACGAAGTTAGAGTGCCAGATCAAATTATAAGAGGCCGGATTGTGGGCGACGTAAATGTTAATCCCGAAAATATTCAACGTTTAATGACTGCTATTCCAGAATTACAAGGAATTCTTGATTTTGATGCAGCCACACAAATATTGCACGAAAACGATGATAATTTAGATAGAGCTATAGAAGTAGCGAGAGAACGATATGGTTTGCAAGGAGGAAAAAAAAGAAAACGCACAACAAAGAGAAGCCGAAAGGCAAAAAAGAGCAACCAAAAGACAACAAAAAGAAAAAGAACAACCAGAAAATCTAAAGGCAAATGAATTAACTATTTAAATATAAATTCAAATAAATTCATTTAAATACATTACAAGAAGAGTTTATAAAAATGCAAGACGCAATTTTAGAAACATTTGATACAATCTCCGAATTAGAAATCATTCGTCAAAAAATTGAGATTATGCCAAAATTTAATCAAGTTGAAATTCTTCGTATTTTAAGCAAGAATGATTCCGTTACATTAAATGAGAATAAATACGGTACATTTATTAATCTAACCGATTTGCCTCAAGACATTATTGAAAACCTCAAGTCTTATATTAACTACGTAACCACTCAGGAGTGTAATCTAAATGCTCTTGAAAAACAAAAGGAGGAGTTTAAGAATATATACTTTGCAAAAGATAATAAAGATACCGCATCAAAAAATAAATATGCTTAGCTTAAAAACAAAAAAAGACGATTATAATCATGTATTAAATTCATTACAGGATTATATGTTAACGGGAAAAACATTAGCCAGAACCTTATATCAACAACCCTCGGATGATGATACAGTTTCAAAACCAAGAGTAAAAACAGATACTCTATCCCAACCACTTTTACAAAAGAAAGAACCGGAAAGATTCTTTTTTCCAAGTGAAAAAGATCAGTTGTTTTGGTGCTTTTATATTATTAAAAACGGGTTTGAAAAATACGAATATCCAGGCATTACTACTTTTGTAAACGAAAAAGCTGAAAAGTTTAAATGCATAGAACATCTAAGAAGCAACAAACAACAATTAAAAAATAAAAAAATTAAAAATGTGAAAGAAGATGTTGAGGATGAATTGGCTAACAAACAAACAATCGGAATGAAGACATTTATTGCGCTTTGCATAGCGAATAATATAAATATTATGTATATCCATAAAAGAAAGTGTTTTGAACTCATATATGATTCAGAATCTCCGACATTTATAGTCCATTGTATTAACAATTCAGATTCTTCCGCGCAAAAATTCTGTTACGAACAGAATGTAACGGAAGAACAAATGAAAAAATATAGGGAGGAATATTTTAATTGGGAAAGTGTTGAAAAACCATTAAAGGCCATTAGTTCATATAAAGTAGAAGACCTAGTTTTATTATGTCAAAAATTAGGTCTAGCCGACAAAGGCGTTGATCTCAGTAAAAAGAAAAAAAAGGATTTGTATGAACTAGCAATTATGACTTTATAGAAGACGAATTCCAAATAAATCATTTTGCTTTCAATAAATTTAAAATTGATATTTATAATATAAAAATATGTATTCTTATATATATAACGATGTCAACTACAAAAAAAGAAACGATAAATCCTATAAATTTAGAATCATCATATAAAAAGGAGTCGCCTCAAGTACAATTTGAAAGTCTGGCAAAACTCTTCTGGGCCAATAATCCACATATTAAAGATATCAACAAAAACAATGAGTTGGAAGTCAGATTTGGAACGAGAGGAATAAAACCTTTAACCAGGATTGATTACGATAATGTAATACGCAAACTAAAGTCGTTGGGTTTTACTTGCGTAGAAGAAAAAGGCAACTATATGTTAAGAGTTCAAAGCGAATTTTTAGACCCAAATACGTCGCGATTCAAAATTTCATCAATAAGAACAGAAATAAACGGGTTTCAAGCGATTCAAGAGTATTGCAAACACAACGATATTAAAAAACTAATGACTGGTGGAAGTGAAGTAAACTTTTATAACAAAGGACCCTATTCCCAGGGAACCGGAAAGGACGCACAGAGAACTCGCCCTGTAAACTTTGACGACTTTAATTTTCGGGTATCTTATAGCGTTGAGAATAAAATGCGAACTACTTCCGGGGTAATACAAAATGTTATTGATTCTTGGGAAAAATCAAAAAAAAATTTTAGATATATTAATCGCGTGTCTTTTACCCATCCAAACATCCCGGTTATTGTTGATATTAGTATAGTAAAGACAAATAAATATTCAAAAGACGAGCCTATCTTAGAATACACTACAAAAGAAGCAAACGTGTTTGATAACCCTGAAATTTATGAGATTGAGTTAGAAGTAAATAATTCCCAAATAGGTCCAGGAACAAAGACACAAACGCATTCAGAATTGTTAGCATCTATTCGCAAAACAATTAAATATGTTCTTATGGGACTTCAGGGAACAAATTATCCTATTTCATATCCAGAGCAAAGAGACGTTTTACAAGAATATATGAAACTGATTAATGGAGATGAGTATGATCCCAAAAAGCATTGGAGGATTAAACCTAGTAATTTTATTGGGCCCTCTTCAACTACTCTTCAAATACAAAATATTGCGCCAATTAATGACAATACTATAATTCCTAATATAAGGAACGAGTATACTGTAACTGAAAAAGCTGATGGAGAACGACATTTGTTATTTATTTCAGCAAAAGGAAAAATTTATTTAATTAATACCAATATGAATGTTTTATTCACAGGCGCAGAAACAGAGCAAAAAGAATTATTTAATACTATTATAGATGGTGAAATTATTCTTCACGATAAAGTGGGGAGATTTATTAATCTATACGCAGCGTTTGACATTTATTTCATTGAGAAAAAAGATGTTAGGCCGCTTGGATTTATGCCTAGAAAAAAAGACGAGTTAAAATCAAAATTCAGACTTCCACTTCTGAAACACATTATCAAGTTATTAAAACCAAAATCAGTTGTTAAAGATGAGGTATTATCTCCTATAAGAATAGAATCTAAGGAATTTTATCCTCTTAATGCGGACGACGATATTTTCGCAGCATGCAATCAAATTTTAACAAAGGACAAAGAGGGACTATTTGAATATAAAACAGACGGACTAATATTTACTCCTGCTAGTATGGGCGTCGGAGGCGATGAAATTGGAAAGGTTGGGAGATTATCAAAATCCACATGGGATTATTCTTTTAAATGGAAGCCTGCGTATTTTAATACAATTGATTTCCTTGTCACAACAAAAAAGGCAAAGAATGGCACAGACGAAATAACTCCGATCTTTCAAGACGGAATACAATCAGATGCTGGAAGTCAAATAAATGAGTATAAAACAATTGTTCTTAGGTGTGGGTTTAGTGAAAAAACAAACGGTTATATTAACCCATGTCAAGATGTTATTGATGACAAGTTGCCTACTTTTGGGTCATCCGATGATAAATCAAATGACTATTATCCACTTCAGTTTTATCCGTCCGATCCATATGATCCAACGGCTGGAATTTGTAAGATTATGTTAAACAAGGATGACACGGGGATTTCCCAAATGTATACACATGAAGGGGAGGTATTTGGAGATAACACCATAGTAGAGTTTAGGTATGAATTAGAAAATGAAAAAGGATGGAGATGGGTTCCTTTGCGAGTTCGTTATGATAAAACGGCCGAATTAAGAAATGGATTTCCTAATTTTGGAAATAATTATAAGGTCGCTGATAGTAATTGGTACTCTATACACAATCCAATTACAGAAGAAATGATTTGCACTGGAGCGGGTATTCCAGATGAATTATCAGATGACGATGTTTATTATAATAAATTTGCCGGAAGTAGTAAAACCCGCGGTCTAAGAGATTTTCATAACCTGTATGTTAAAAAGTTGCTTATAACAAGCGTTTCAAAACGGAATGATACTTTAATTGACTATGCGTGTGGAAAAGGTGGGGATTTTTCAAAATGGATTGATGCTAAGCTTTCATTTGTATTCGGAATTGATATTTCAAAAGATAATTTGGAAAATCGTTTGAATGGAGCGTGCGCGAGATTCTTAAATTATCGCAAAGATTTTAAACACGTTCCTCATGCACTTTTTGTTAATGGAAACAGTGGATTAAATGTACGTAGTGGATTAGCAATGTTGAATGATAAGGCCGCGCAAATCACTAAGGCTGTTTTTGGTAATGGTCCCAATGACGCCGAAAAATTGGGAAAAGGAGTAGCTAAACAATATGGTAAAGGAGAAAATGGATTTAACGTATCTTCGTGTCAATTTGCAATCCATTATTTATTTGAGAATCAATCATCATTTCAAAATTTTATGAGAAATGTCTCAGAATGCACCGCTCTAAACGGGTACTTTATTGGCACAACTTATGATGGTAAAGTTATATTTAACATGTTAAAGAAAAAGAAAATGGGTGAAAGCGTTGAATTGTATGAAGGCGATAGAAAAATATGGGAAATAAGAAAAGACTATGATGATGACAAATTTGATGATGATGTCACTAGTTTGGGATATAAAATAGAAGTATTTCAAGAGACGATTAATAAAATGTTCCCAGAATATTTGGTAAATTTTGACTATTTGGAGCGCGTTATGGAAAATTATGGGTTTAAATTAATAACTCGTGATGAGGCTAAAATGATAGGACTCCCCGAAGGTTCTGGCTCATTTAATGATCTTTATAATTTAATGGAAAGCGAAATTAAAAATTATCCATTGCAAAATGAAAAATATGGCACAGCATTGAAGATGTCTCCAAACGAAAAAAAGATTTCATTTTTGAATAGATACTTTGTCTTTAAAAAGATAAGTCACGTAAACGCCGAAAAGATTGCATTAGAATCAATAGATGAAATGGATGTTGAGAAAAAACAGACCAAAGCGGCATCTGAGCCAAAAGGTTATAAAAAGGCGGCAAAAGAAGAGAAACCAAAAGAGGAGAAAAAAAGAGCTCGCGCTATAAATAAAAAAATAACATTATTGTCAACTGCGGCAGAACCAGTTGATGAACTAAAACAAGAAGCACCCGAAGAAAAAGAAAAAGAAAAAGAAACAGAAAAACCAGAGTTAGGCGTAGAACCAGAACCCTTGGCTTCTGTGGTTAAACCCAAAAAGCCAACCGCCGCTAAAAAAAAGTACACGTTAAAAATTGAGGACTAATTTACAATACAAATAATATTAATAAAAGAACAAATATAATATTTTGTTTAACACTTAAACAAAATATCACATATAAAATTAACCTCTATAATGAGTTATTACGTATTACCGAGAAAACAATCATCTTTCAAAATATCACCTACATATGAAAAAAACATAAATCCAATTGTTTCATTTAGTTTACTGCATTACGTTAAGAAGGCCAGAGAACAGATAAATATTTTGCAAGACTTACGAGAGTCAGACGCTTCAAAAATTAACATAGACTCTATCTATAAAATAGTGAATCCTTATGAATTTATTCATTCTAAGGTTCCAGATTCAAAATTTTCCGTGAGTAAAGTCAAAGCAAATTCTCCGTCCTTTTATTCGCTTATGGAAATTATAAATTCGTTTAATATATTTGAACCGTTTTCAGAAAGAAATATAAATATCTTGTATTTCGGGCAAAAAAAAACAGATGCTATTATGGATTGTATAAATATTTTTAGAGAAAATAATAGTGATAACTTTTTTGAGATCGGAGAACTTTCAACAGAATATGGATATTTGGCATGCGAATCCATTGATTTTTTATATATTGAACTACATAACATTAGCGTTGAATCGGGTATAAACGAATATATTATTGAATTTGTTAATGCTCTATACCATATACTGATGTATCAGAATATAAATGGAACGTGTGTAATAAAACTGGGTTCTTTATCTTATAAACCTATTCTAGATATTATTTATATGTTAACGTCTACATATGAAAAAAGTTTTATAGCAAAGCCAATAGTTGGAAGTGTATTCAAAAATGAACGATTTATTATTTGTAAGAGTTTTACACCCGATAACAAGAATAATGATAGAATTAATATTTTAAAAGCATTAAAAGAAATTATTGTTGAGTTTAAAAATGACAATGTCATAACTTCAATCTTAAATTCGCAACTTCCTTACTATTTTTTGAATAAGATAGAAGAATCTAATATTATTATAGGACAACAACAGTTAGAACATTTGGATCGTGTAATCAATATAATTAAAAATAAAAATGGTTTTGAAAAAATGGAGTCGTTAAAAAAAACTAACATTGAGAAGTGCATGCAGTGGTGTGAAAAAAACAAACTACCATATAACAAATTTGTTGATCGTTTAAATATTTTTTTACCAATTGCACCTCGTGATGCTTTTGTAGATACTGAAGACATTGTAAACGTTGATAACAATTGCGATTTACTTGAGCTAAAACAATAGCCAATCTCGCAATGCAGTGCAACAGAAATTTAAAAAATTGCTGGAGACTTATCAGTAGAATATGTACCAAGTTGTAACTTTTTAATTGATGTAGATGTAACAGCTGTATTTCCAACAGAACATTTTGTAGGATCGTATATTGTTGAGTGGACTCCAAGCCCTCTGAAGATAAGAGGTAATGCTGGCGTGCATTTTTGAACTTTGGATTTATAAAGAAATGGTACAAATTGAGACTTGTTGTAGTTAATAATAATGTTGTTGGAGCCCGCACGAGAATCACTAACTGCAGTTCTAACAGTAGCAACAGTTAACTTTGTAGTTCTTGCACTACTAGAAACGGCTCCCTGGACCGCAAATTGTGGATTGCTTGGTTTATAAACCGTTAACTTGCACGCGGTTGGGTTGCTTGGACCAGATAATGCCATTCCATAATAAGGGTTTGTTATAAAATTATTAAATAGAAAGGCGGCTTGTTGAGATTGTCCCGACTGCAAGTTAGAAATAAACCAAACAAATTGTTGTAGTGTGTTTATGCGGCTATTATAAAAGTTTGTTACATCGGCGCTTGAAAAAACCCTATTTCCATTTAATATTTGGAAAGCCATTGCGACCAATTCAACTTGTGAATAGGTACTTAACCCAGTATTAGGATAACAATTTCCAACATATGTATTAGCTAACGTTAACGGACTTCCTGGTTTTGCGGCTGCAAGCATTTTGGCAGTAATATTTGGATTATTTTTAAGTAATGCAGAATCCGTCAAAATATTATTAGAAGTATCAAAATTAAATGCTTTTTGTTCGTAAGTTTGGCAACGATTTTCTCTGTATTGTTGAAGAGTTGTAAAATAATTCTTTTTTAAATTAGTACTTGCAGGTCTTACCCTCAATAAAGCCTTTCTAGGTTCATTGCAGCAATTTTGAGGATTGGTGCAAACGGGTTCAGGATTGTTTGTTAAAAACTTTTCGGGATAATAATTTGTAACAACGCTAATTCCAGTGCAAGTTTTACAATCTTCGGTTGCTTTAATACTTTCATTTTTTTCGTTTATGGAATTTTCTTTTACTGAATAACCTCCAGGTCTATCCATAAGTTGTCCGATTAATCCACCACTTTTATTCTCTAAACCAGAAGCAGACCTAGTTGCTCTATTTTGAGGCACTGTTATGTATTGTTTTGGATTATTTGGGTTTACAATTGTGTATGGAACATTTGTTAATGTCTGTCTTCTAAATTGCCATTTAAGAGGTCTTGCTGCTCCACGTTTATAAACGGCAATATTTGTTATGTCTTTGTTTGTTAAAGGACGAATATTTCCAGCGGTTATTCCAACCGGGTTGCTATAGACTCCAGTACCCTTCCATGTTCTATATTCGGACGTTAAAGGCGCTGTTGATGAATTATTATATGATTCCATACCTTGTGGGAAAAATGCAGTTGCCATATATTATAAATAAAGAATAAAATAATACTATTTGTATATATTAATGTTAATAGGAGTTCTTATTTTATTCTTTATTATTTTATTATTACATCAAGCATTTTTAGCAAACAGTTTGCTTGTTGAAGGTCTTGAAAATAATGGAGCGGCAGAAGGAGCCGCCGATAATTCCACGGATACATCACCGTGTTCGTCATCTGTGTTAGTATTTAAAAATGCCGCCGACATTAAGGGTTTACAACAACAAATTAATACGTTAAATCAACAAGTAACTGCTTTAGTAACCCAACAATCTCAAGCAGCAACACAACTCGTTGGAGATAAACCATTATCAACGTCTGGGTTGTCTAGCGCGCCTTAAAATATATTATATAAAACGCTACGTTATTGTTTTTAATTTTTAACAGATGCGATGGTTTAAGTTATGGTTTATAAAAAATATTTTTATATATTTATAATTTATATGTCAAACATATTTCAACAAGTATTATCAAATGCATCAGACGTAGAAAAAAATTTATTAGGCCCAGATTATCCATATTGGCAGAATATTAAAAATCCGCGGGCAATTGGTATGTCAGATGAAGGTAGCATGTCCGCCATGGGAAGAGATATTGATGGTTTAATACAGTACGTAGAAGTTTTAGTGACCGGTGGCGGCGCGTCTACAACAGGCGGACCTTTAGGAAATAAATTTTTCTTGCAGACTGGTGGAAAATGCAAAGACGTAAAAACTGGTAAGGAGGTTGAAAGATTTGTTTATATTAATAATATGCCTATGGGGAATATTCCTTTTGTATCTTCTGGGTTAGACACTAATTTTTCAAATTTTAAGGGATTAATTCCAGGAACTATGGGTAATTTAAATGCTTTGAACCCATTTTCCATTATGAGATCTTTCACGTCTGGGTCTGTACCAGATTGTCAAGAGATTACAATGCAAGTTGTCGGTCCAACGCCGCCAAATAGCGGTCCTGCATTGGGCGCAAATCAAACCGGCACTCAAACTCATTTTGTTACAACAGTTGATATAGCTGACATGGATCCATGCAATTGGGGTTCAGGTGGCACAAACCCTGTTTCTAATAAAAGGTGCAATCAAGCGTTCACCAATATGAATATGAATTTATCTCCAGAACAAATTACTGATTCTCTTCCACACGATCCAATAATTCAGTTATATTTTGCTTGTCTTGGGCTTTTAGGAATTTATGTTTTATATTGCATCATGTTGAAACATCGCAAATAACCATAATGCAGTGACATTAAAATCAATTAAAGATAGCCCGATAAACTATATTAAGATGTATGTTCCTTTATATAGTTTTTTTATTGCGACATTTATTGGCTGCGCTCATTCCGCCGTCTTTGGCAGCGCGTATAGACACAATGTAAATGATTCTGCAAAAATAAATAATATTGCAAGATATGTCATAAATAAAACAAAAATTGCATTGTTGTCTTTACACGCAGTAACAGATCATAATTTTAATAAACAGTTTCAACGATCAAAACTAGCCAGAGGCGCGGCAGTTTCTAGCAAATGCAATTCTAGATGTTCTGCGAAAATAGATTGCAATAAACGCTGTCAATTGGCAAGAGATAAATACCAATTAAAATTGGCAAAGGATACATATAAAAAAAATAATGTTAAAAAATACACTACGTCTCAAATAAATCAACGATATTATAGCGGACAAGTTGAGAAAGGCGAATGTAATTCTCGGTGTCAAGCTGCAAAATCACGTTACCAAAAAGAGAGAATACAATATATGAAAATATTCCACGAGCCTTGTCAGAACGGTCATATAAAAAATACAGGAACTTTAAATGGAAAACCTCTGAGCGACCAAGGAAATCCAAGCGGAGACACTCCTGGTGATAAAACAACTGTTGGTGGCTATAGAAAAGGTAGACCATTGGGACCCCCTGGCGCCGGGCAAATTAATTGGCCGAATTCAGCAAAATATAATTGGAGAACTGCATGTAAATCTTATGATAATCAAGGTAAGGCAATGCAAGGTAAGGAAACAAAAAATAATACTATAAAAAGTAATACAAATGGTGATAAAATAAAACCATCATTTGCATATTCAGGCATCCAAAATATGATGTTTATATTTCAGTAATTTTAGTGCTTTCTGCGTCTTCTGCTGCCACCTTTAGCGGCACCAGCGTTTGCACCAAAGGATCCACTGTAGCCGGTTGGCTGACCTCCTCTGCGTCTTCTGCGGCTGCCGCCTTTAGCTGGAGCGGCATTTGCGCCAAAAACGCCTTTGGTTGCTACAACAGTGCTTCCTCCGCGGCGTCTTCTGCGACCACCATATCCAGCAGGAGCAGGAGCAGCAGGCGCAGAAGAACCAGTTACGGCGTTTCCTAAAGTGCCGACCGCCTTCTTTGTGCTTTGCCAAATATTGTCAATACCAGAACCAATATCCGTAATTAAAGAAGTGCCAGATGCAGGAGATTGAGGAGCTGCATATCCAGTAAGTTGTCCGCCTCTGCGTCTACGAGATTTGCCGCCAATCGCTATCATTCCAGAACCACCGCGACGGCTTCTATTTCTTCTAGATTTTGCCATTTATAATATATTATAAGAAATTATATTATAAACGCTATTAATTTTATTGCTAAATTTTGTAAATTGCGTTAAGAGGGAATCGAACCCCCAGTTCAACCTTGGAAGGGTTGCGTGTTACCACTACACTATTAACGCGTTTGCCAGCAAATGTCTAATTTTGCTGACACATATTTATTATTATTCTGTATTTATATTGTTTTTGCATTTATTTTATTTTTTTTGCCGGTATGGTTTTAAAATCCGGCTTTATATAACTGTAATGCAGCTAAACCACCAGCCACTTCAACAATTATATATGGAATTGCGTCGCGAGAAGACAATTTTCCTGCGGCCAAAAGAGTTAATGTTACTGCTGGGTTAAATGAGCCACCAGAAATTGGGCCACCTAACAAAACGCCTAAAGCGAGAGCCGAACCAATTGCTAAATAGTTGCCAGTTGTTAAGATAACAAAAACCAACAACAATGTTCCTAAAAATTCAACCAAGTACTTATTCATTTATATATTTATTATATAAAATTTTGTTTTTGTTTTTATTTTTATTTTTATTTTTATTTTTATTTTTGTTTTTATTTTTTAATAATTCTGCGTGACGAGTGAACCCCAAGCGCAAACTTTTCCATTACATAAACTTGTGTTGAAAATAGAACCTTTCTTTGCAGGAGCCGTGCAACCACCAGATCTTGCCATTCTTAACGCAGTTTTTACGTCATTTTTATTGTAATCTTTATAACATAATGGCGCGCTTGAAGGCAACCCTTGTTTTAAAGAACTTTTTCCTATAGCGGCACTCCTCTTTGCCGCCATATATAATGATGATGACGCTGGAGCATTATATTTTGTGCTCTGTGATACTTTAAAACTTTTTTGTAAATCGCCCGAATATTGTGTTGTTGGCTTTAAAAATGAAAAGCTTTGTGTGCCTCGCCCAAAATTATACTGAGTTGTATTTGTTCTTCTATATTGCGCGCGACCTTGAGCGAATGTGCTCGCACCGTCGGACGGATAAAATTGAGGCGGATTTGGGTGTATTCCGGTCAATACACCATATTCACTATGAACTGTTGTGTTTGGCGTTCTATTTGTGCTTAATGGTCCCGTAACTGGAGCACTAGCATAACTACCGCTCATATAAGGAATGTTTGCATATTGATGATAAACGATTGTTGTCATATACTATATCAATGGAAAATAAAACTATTGAGACAAAAATATTGACACAAAATTACTTATTTATGGAAACCCAATTGACGACGTTTTATTTTTTTGCAGTTTTTGACTTTCTTCTTCGCTTTCTTCTTTTTTTCTTAGTTTTTCCTCCAATTTCTCTATTTTGCGCGCGTGATTTAGATAATGATTTTTTTATTTCTGTAATATTATCTTTTTCAATGGAAATATTTTGTAAAATATCATTTAACGACTCACTCTCTGAATTATGTTTTGCGGAAGTTGTTTGCCTTAATTCACTAGTTATTTTAATAAGTTTTCCCAAAGATTCTTCAAGGTTTCTACCTGCGTCAATTAATTCATTTATTATTTTTGATTCCTCTAAAGCATTGTCTTTAATATTAGAAACATCGCATTCTTCTTCGTCTTCAAGTTGCATAGCGTCTGCAAGAATCATATTATTTCTTGATTTAATTTTACTTAAAGATGTTAATAAATTACCACCTTTCATCTTATATTCGCCCAATATTTTATATATTTCAATGGAAGTATATAAAATCGGCTGTAAATTATCTTAAATAAAAACTTGCGCGTCAAGCTCCATTATATTTCCGCTGGATATTTGTGGTATTTGGGAAAATCCGCCTGATTTTAAATTGCTTCGCATAGAAGTAATCAATTGCCTCCAAGTTAATTTATT
>Ga0114959_10003138_pt1 | contig 13091 bp, 17 predicted proteins | sample C_130625_EF_Meta_FD_87317 | JGI IMG/M metagenome (GOLD analysis project Ga0114959, IMG submission 87317) | Freshwater microbial communities from Lake Croche, Canada to study carbon cycling - C_130625_EF_MetaG | ecosystem: Environmental > Aquatic > Freshwater > Lake | place: Lake Croche, Canada...
TATATATATATATATATATAATGTATATATATATATATATATATATATATATATATATATATATATATATATATATATATATATATATATATATATATATATATATATATATATTTATTATATATATATATATATATATATATATATATATATATATTATTCAATAATTAGTATAAGATTGACCACTAGATATTGTGTCTAAAGATGAAGAACTAGATCCTTGCATCTGTTTTTTTAAAAAGTTTTTTAATTCATTTTTCATAGTATCTGGTTCATCTTGTTTTGTAGGCAACAAATCAATAAGTGTATAATCTGAATTTTGACTAGGCAAATGCATACTTGATAAAGAATTTGACGATGAATTATTTTGAATAATTTTATACATATTTTCATATTTTTGACTTGGACTATTCACTAAATCTTTTATTTTTGGAATAGTTAACGTCGATTTTAAAAAGTTTATTAAATGATGCACTAAAAATATGAGAATAAATGACACAATTGTAATTTGAATAATCCATGATAACATATTATATTCCTATATTAGTTTAAGAGAGATAAAAACTCAATAATTTCTTCTTTTACTAAAGAATCTTCTATATTTGTTCCATTTGGCATTTCAAAATATATGTCTTTATATTGGGCAGCATTTTCAGTGCTGTTTTTTTTATTTAAAAAATAAAATGCTGATTCTTCTTCATTATTTTGGACTTCCAATTCTATGACTAATTTTATAAAAGATTTTTTTGAGAGAGAATTTGAATTATTTTTATTTAAAGAAAAAATATCTCTCTTTATTCTTGAAGTAATATGTTCTGGAGGTATTTGTACGACTTTTTCTACAATAAAAAAAGATTGGTCTACAATAAGTGTAAAATCATCATGAAAATTATTCAATATTATTATATTATGGTCAATAGGATTCAACTTGATAGTTGATTTTTGGTCAATTATATATATTCCATCATATGAATGAATAAGTGTATACTCTTCTGTTTTGTCATGATATTCAGTCAGTTTTTTAATCAAATCTATTAAAATATCTAAATTAAAATGGTTAATATATATTTTCATTATAATGTATAATATATAAACTATTTAAACCTATTCAATTTATTATAATTAGATGTCTAAACCATTGACTATTATTGTGGTTGAAAAGGGTGGTAGTTTAAAACCATTAGCTATTAAAGATTTTAAAATGGAAGAATTATATAAAAAATGTGGCTTCAAAAAGGCAGAAGATTTTATTAAACAAATTGAGTGGTCTGCTAAGTATGATGGCAATAAATATTTTGTAGAGGTATATGCCAAGACTGAAGGACGTGCTGGGTCTGAAAACAAATACGACTTTCCGCCACCTATTGATAATTCACTTTTTTTTGGTAATTGCGCACTAGTCGCTTACTTGAAGTCTGATACGAATTCTAAAATGTATGTAGACCTTGGTCTGCAATTATGGAAGAAAATTTATGAGAAATTATTTGGTGGATTTGAAGATTTGGCTACTACTGCAAAAGAAGACGAAGAGGAAGAAGATGAGCTGGTCAATATACCAAAGGAGAAGAAAACCAAACAAGGTTATTTGAAGGATGGATTTGTTGTTGATAGCAGTGATACTGAAGAATCTGATGAACAATGTAACGATGATGAAGATGAAGATGATGCCGATGATGCTGATGATGATGAAAGTAATGAAGAAGATGACATTGTTATTGAAGACATAGGAAGTGAATTGAGTGAGGAATCTTATGAATATGATGAATCTTTAGACGAAGAAAAAAAAGAACTTGTATAAATCATTAATAATTACGTTTGTTTTCAAAATTATAACTAACTAAATATAAGGAAATTATCGTCCATTTCGAAAACCATGAGTGTATTTTTTATCTGGCTTTATTAGTATTGCAATAGTTGAAAGGAACTTGTAAGCCAACTCAGGATCTTTATTTTTCATCTCAACAACTGGTCGCATCAGTCGTGCCATCATGTTTGAACGTGTGTCTCCCCACCAAGCCGGACTATAAGTAAGAGAACTGTCTGTGTTCTGCTCGGCCTCTTCTGTTGTTAATTGAGCAAAGTACTTTGGGTGTAGATAAAATTGTTTGATTAACCTTGATAACCCAAATCGATCTAATCTTGGAACAAGTTGTTTCATAGGGTTGTACTTATCCTCAATCAGTTGATTACGTATCTCATAAGGAATAAATTCGCCGATGTAACTGACAATTATCTCAGGCAACTGGTTGATTTCATCGATAATTGTCTTGGAAGCCTTCTTTTTATTCTCCTTTTCACAGAGAACCAACGCTTTCTGTGCGTTGACAACATTGTCCTTTATTTCAAGCGTTTGTATTTCCCTCTTTAGGTCAGCTCTTTTACCTATGACACGTTCATGAATTATTTCATCCCACGCGCGCAGTTCCTTTTGTTGTTTCAAAATTGTTTTGGCAATTTGGGATTTTTGTTTTTTTTTCTCTATAATTGTGGCTTTCTTTCGTTTTATTTCCGCTTCAAGCAAAGCAATGTCATCTTGTTCAGTTTTTATTTCTCTGTTTACCTGTATATTATGTCTGAGTGTCGATTCAAACTCACAATATAACAAATTATGCACTGTATCTTTAACACGAATCGTCTGACGTATTTCCGAGATTTTCTCGGCATTCGTAGCACGCTTCTTTTTGGAACCACCTCCTCCAACCTTTGATTTCGTTTTAACGACTTGCGACATTTGATAGTTTAATGATGTAAAGAACTGCATGAAATTCTTCTCAATTTTTTTTTCACAGCATATAAAAAAGTGAAATACTAAAAATTTATAAACGCTGCCAAAAACATGAGTACACCATTATGTAGGTAGGTATGTATGTAAGTATGTAGGTATGTATGTAAGTATGTAGGTATGTATGTAAGTATGTAGGTATGTATGTAAGTATGTAGGTATGTATGTAAGTATGTATATAAGTATGTATATATATAAGTAGGTATGTAGGTAGGTATGTATGTAGGTAGGTATGTATGTAAGTATGTAGGTAGGTATGTATGTAAGTATGTAGGTATGTATGTATATAAGTATGTATATAAGTATGTATATAAGTATGTATATATATATGTAGGTAAGTATGTAAGTAAGTATGTAGGTAAGTATGTAGGTAAGTATCTAGATATATAAGTAAGTATGTAGGTATGTATCTAGATATATAAGTAAGTATGTAGGTAAGTATGTGTAAACAACAAAAATAATTAAATTATAAAAATATAAACATTTAACAAAAAATAATATTTTATATTTTATATGCTTTTAATATTTAAAACAGCTTTACTTCAATTATCATGTATAATTATATTTGCCTTTATTTATTATTTTAATAATATTCATTTTGAATATAACGAAAAAGAGCCTAGAAGGGATAAATTTATAGATTTTTTATTATTAAGTACTACTATTCAAGCTAGTATAGGTTTTAGTGGTATAAACCCTATAACAGATTTAGGTAAGTTTATTGTAATAATACATCAAATGTTAGTAACATTTTTTCATATTTTAACTATTTATGTTCTAAAATTTTATTTTTAGAGTATAGAATCGTAGATAAAAAATTGATTTAAATATATCTCTTTATATTTAAATCATTATAAAGATGTCATTGAAGAAGATTGAAAATCCTGACATGTTTCGCAGCAATATTCGCAAAAAACTTGATGCTATTATGAATAATGAAAAGAATGCAATCAATTTAGAAAAAGGAATATTCAATTATGCTCTCAAAGAAGCCGACCAGCGAAGAGTAATCAAAAAATGGGAAAATTCTTCCTTTGTGCAAATTTATTTAAACCATTTGCGCAGTATTATGACCAATTTAAGTGCCGATATTTTGCAGCAAATTGATAATAGTTCATTGAAACCACATCAAGTCGCATTCATGACACATCATGAATTGCGACCTGAAAAATGGTCTGCTCTTATTGATGTCAAGAGCAAACGTGATAAGAATAAATTTGAAGTCAATATGGCGGCTGCTACGGACACTTTTACTTGTCGTAAGTGTAAAAGTAATCAATGTACATATTATCAACTGCAAACAAGGTCAGCGGATGAACCAATGACTACATTTGTTTCCTGCATAAAATGTTCGGCAAGGTGGAAGTGTTAAAAGAACAAATATTTAAGTCCATATAATAAACAAATTAACGGCACACCATAATACATAAGGTAATAAAGACGTGATATCCAACGTCTCCAAATAAATATAAAAGGCTCACTAACATAGAGTTCAGAATAATTATAAATATATTTTTTAAGAACCTCATCTGGAAATTCTGGTGACACTTTTCTTAAAAACATGACACATTTATTTTTTTGTAAATTATTTTCCAAAAATTGGATATCTGTTGAATTTGCGTCTTTAAAAGTATGCGGACTAGTTGCACTACCCATACGACTCCAATCAGCTAAATGTGACACTTCATTTAAAACACCAAACTTAAGTTCTTTGTAACCATATAATATAATAGCAAACAAACTTTCATTGGCTAATCCTCCAGCACAAATAGATTTAGTCACTTCTTGTTGTGTCCTTGCAAATCGCAAAATTTGTGTAGCATTTTCTCTCTTAATTGTAAACCAAGGATCATTTGCAAGACGCAACTCGTGTGGTAACCATGCCAAGTTAGCCCGTTTATGCACATTCACATTCCACCAAGCTGGCTTCCAGCTCATAATCGTTTTGTTCCAAAATCTATAAAACAAAGAACGAAAATTCTGCGGAGAAATAATTGGACAACACGAATCTGTTAAAAGACATATCCATTGATTGGCCGGGTCATGAGTTATCGCAAATTGCATAAGTGAGAGATATGCTGGTACGACTTGGTAATAACTTGTTTCATATATATAATGTGATGGTAATACATGTTGTAAAATCCATTTCGACTTTATTTTTTTTAAATATTTATAATAAAAGTAAACATTTATAATATCCTTATTAGGTTCTATCCATTCTCTCCAAATGTCTTCTTTGTTTAAAATATGGTCATAACTAATAATAAAACATAAAGCAATTTTCATAGTATATAACTTATGAAAATTGCTTTTAAATTGTTCGATATGATATTATAAATAATAACAAACAATAATAACAATAATAACAATAATAACAATAATAACAATAATAACAATAATAACAATTTATATAATAAAAATGAAATTAATTTTATAAACATTTTACATAGGTATTATATAGAAATGAAGACTGAAAATATTTATATTGATGCATTAAAGAGAGAAATTACTTTTCATATTGGAAAAAATCAAAGTGAAAACTTTCCTGTCATTGACAAAGGTAAATTGACAGATTTATGGTTTCATGCAAAAGACTTATCATCGTGTCATGTTGTTTGCGAAATACCGGATAATTTATCCAAAAAAGAGATGCGATACGTAATAAATATGGGTGCATTATTATGTAAATCTAATACAAATAAGATTAAAAGTATAAAAAATATAGAAATAATTTATACTTTTATAAAGAATGTTACAAAAACAGATGTACTTGGTTGTGTAGTAACAAAAAATACAAAAACTATAATTTGTTAATAAAATATAAAAATATCTATTTATCAACAAATACTTCCTTTGCAATTTTCTTGATAATTTTCTCTTCTTTTTCGTAATCATTATCACCATTTCCACCCATAGATTCTATAACAATTTTGTTGAATTGATCTGAATATTTGGAAGAATATTTTTTATGCCGTAAAATCGGCGTTTGAAATGTTAAAAGGTGTAATTAAGTATTCAACTAATTTATCATTATGTGATTTTTTTTCTTCTATAATACAATTTTTTTTGTGACTAAATAAGATTTGTCTGTGCTTATATTTTTTCCCACAATTACACTCGAAAAAGGTTGGTGAACATTTGATGTCAGTATTTTGTCATTATTTTTATGTTTCAGTGTAAACAAGTGTCTATCATATTGACTTTTTTTACATGTAAAATAGTCACAAATTATACACGTATATTTTATGGAACTTTTTGGAACTAAATTGTCAGTATAAAATACTGACAGAAAAAGTTCCTAAATTCTTTTTTTTTAAAATATAAAAAATTTATCGTAACATTTTTAAAATTATTTTTTTGGTAACCAGACCATAAAATTCAATTATGGTCACAAAGGTCCGGTTTTTGGGCAAAATATTTTTGGCTTTTCAAAAATGGACAAAAATAAATGTCCAAAATCGAAAAGACAAAAAAACTTTCCCCAAAAATATCAAAAAACTAGTACTACATGTGTAGAACCTTCTTTTTTGGCCATTTTCTAGAAAGTCTTGAAAACCCCTACATCATGTAGTGTCGGCTTTAAGTAGATTTATTAAATAGTTTATATATTAAATAACAATAAATAAATAAAAATATTATATTAAATATTATTCCACCAATTGTATCAATATTATAAATTATTTTTGAATCTATTTTTTCTTTATCAATAAAAATATAAATAAGATTTCTTTCAATTAAAAAGAAAAAAATATTGCTACAAAACATAAAAAATAATAATAAATAAATATTTGTATTATACTTATAAACGCTAACTAAATACAATAACCAAGTAATAGATATACCTGAAAGTAGTGTTCTTATGTCTATAAGAATCGTATCTATTGTTATTGTTTTGTTTTCTTGTAATACAGATACAGCATCTGGATATTTTATACTCAGAAAAAAATCATAAATTCTTTTAAAAAATACAAATATTAAATAATTAATAAGAGCGTTAAATGAATCTTCTGGTTTCATATATATATATGAAAATATTTTTAATATATATATGATTTTTAAATATATAGACAATTAAAATGCAACTATTTCTAAATCTTTTAAATTCCAATATTCGCACGCACCACCTGGTATAGGTCTCTTAATAATAAATGGAATTTTTTTTTCTTTCAGTTCTAATTCGGCAATAATATATCCATCTATAATATTTTCAGGAACTTTGACAAAAGGCTTTGAACCAGTTTCAATTTGTTTTGAACGTTGTCCTAATATACGAGCTCTTTCATATTTTGTCAAGTATGGTATCGTTCTATGTAATGGGTCAATAATCAGACCATCGCTATTTCTAATAACATTTGACATCTTTGAAATTTCATCATAGTTATGACTTAAACATTCTGGATGAAAATCATCGATATAATTTTTAACTAGTTCAGAATCAAATTTTTCCAAATAATTTTCATTATATTCTTCGTCATCATCTTCATCATCATCAATTATCATTAATTTTTTCTTAGAGTTTTTTTTCGTTGTTTTCTTTGATTTAACTTGTTGTGGAACCAATTCATTTTCATCTTGTTCAGATTGGTCATCATCATCATCATCAGATTGGTCATCTTCTATATCATCATCGCTATCCATTTGTGGTTCAATAATTTCTTCTTCGTCTTCTGCAAATACTTCATTTTCATCTGAACCATTGTCAGACATATCTGCATCATCCACATAATTATTATCTAATTGTTTTGGTTGACTAGTGCCAACATAAGTATCTATTTCTGATTCTTCAGATTTTACAGATTCAACGTCAGAATATTCTTCGTCGCTCATAATTACTATAATAACTAAATATACTTTTAAATAATTAATTTCAATTTTCTTTTTAAATAAAAAATATTTATATTTCTATTTAAAATGCGTATAATAAGAAAAATAACCCAGATATATGAAGAAGTCCATGATTTATAATATGCTCATGACAACACCATTCTTTTGAAGAAAAATAATAACTTCTATAAAAAGCAATAATAGAAAAAATACCTAAAAGCAAATATAAAAACAATACTGATGTAGATAATTTTTTATAAAATAGTACATAAAAAATGCATAAGAATGAAGTTAATTTTGCTACAATTTTATCTAATTTATGTATTAAAGAATATTTAATTGGGTTACTCCAAAATAATTGAGAAAAGATAAAACACAAAAATACAAAAAATGCTAATATATTTTTTTCTATTTTTTTTTCATTTTTCAAAGTATATGCAATAATAGGTATTAAAGATACAGCACTTGTAATACATAATAATTGAGGAATTAATGTACCCATATTATTAATATTACAAAATATAAAATTTTATACACTTTCACTTGTTTTCCATGTAGTGTCGCATTCAGAACACAGATAAATGTATTTCATATTTGAATCATCATAACGAATATAAATGATTTCTCTAGGTTTATCCTCTGTATTAGTAAGACAACTCGGGTTTGGACATAATACAGAGTCAATACGGGGTAATGTAGGGTCCAACTTGGTATATTTATTTACAATATGACTAAAGGTTTGCTCTGATTTTTTAACTTGTGTTTTTGATACACAAACATTTTCAGTAGCAAGTAACGTATCTTCATTTCCACATTTGCGACAATAATACACCAACTGATTTGGATTATCACTATTGATTCTAATATAATACATGTTTGAGCATTTTGAACAAAAGTGCATCTTACTATAATATAAATACATTATATTTATATTATTTTTAATCAATTTTATATCCACCTTTTGAAAAAATGGATGTAGAATAAAAAATATTTTTATATATATATGGATAATACTAATTTTAATATAAGTTCACAAAATTTTAAAAAAATACAAAGGTTAGATGAGTTAAAAATTGGTAAAAATTACATAATTAGGTGCCGTATTGATTTAGAAGAAAGTGTTGATTATATAGGAACATATCTTGGTAAAACTGATTTCAAAAATATACGAGGAGTAACTGAGGAACAACTAAATTTTGTATTAATGTATGCCAGACGTGCAAGAAGAAATAATAATGAACCTTATAATCATTGGGATAATTTATCTAATGGTGAAAATGAAGCTTTTAATACTTTTCCTATTCGTGTAGTACAACAAATAAAGGTTAGTGATTTTACAATAGACCCACATGCAATTCAGGGTTATACAATATATTATTTAGGAACACCTGGACTTCTTATTACAGAAACTACATCTCCAGATATGGTTCCAGAAATTAAGTATGAACTTGACAAAATTTATCAAAAAAATGGTATAAATAATGACCTAGAACATGTAATTACACAATTTTATGGTGGAAAAAGAAAAAATAAAAAATCAAGAAAAAATAAAAAATCAAGAAAAAATAAAAAATCAACTTTTCAAAAAAGTTGATTCAAAATGAATCAGTTTTGGCTCCACTTCAACTTTTCAAAAAAGTTGATTCAAAATGAATCAGTTTTGGCTCCACTTCAACTTTTCAAAAAAGTTGATTCAAAATGATTCAGTTTTGGCTCCACCTTTTTCAAAGGTGGATAAGGTGGATAACCTATCAATAACAATATTATAATCCACATTTATATTCATGTTATAAAAACCAGTTTTAAAATTGACTTCTGCTTCTTTAAATTCTGTATTCTTTTTAATAGCAAACTCTAATAAGCTGTCATAATTTTTAATAAAATTCTTCTTTACAAATGAGTAAAAATTTTCAAAAAACGGCAAATAAACCCCCTCTTTTCTATACAAAATATCACAAACTGCAACATTTAAATTCGAAAATTGTATAATCTCATTATAGTTTTCCATATCTTTATGACCTTTAAAAACACCAGGTTCATTTAATAATGGTTCTTTACAAAGTAATGTACATAATGTCAGTAAACTGGTAGTTATTGTTTGACATGAAGTCCATTGTTCTCCTCTCCAAGTGTTAAAGAGAGAAACACATACCTTACCACAAGTATATAAATTCGGATTAAATCTTACATTGTTACCATTTGTGCAATATTTTAACTTAGGAGGGCTATGTGGATAATCAACCGGAAAAGTAAATTCGAAAAAATAATTTCCACCAAAATAAGGTGTATCTGAAGGACCAACAATCATAGCATATCCTTTTAAAATATCAGAGTCGTCATGTATATAATAAATTCCCTGGTCTGTAAGCGGATTTTTTAATATTTGTTTTACATCTCTTAATAAACGATGTATAGTTTCTTTTGATATATTTTTTGTCATTGCAATTATATTATATATTATATTAAAAAACGTTTAAACCTATTTATTATTTATTATTATTGTCTCATTATTCAAGTATGTATTATGTAAATATATAATATAATTTATCCCTAATTTTCAAAATAAATAGAAAAAAAATGAAATAGAAAAATCTCGGTATATTATATCATATAATGAATAATTCCCAGATGATATCGTCTAAATATAAAGATTTAAATGAATTCCTAGCAAAGCATAGCGCTAAGAATACAACACAAGGGGAAAACATTCCATATACTCATACAAGAATACCTGATAAAACATTGAATATATATCCAGGTTCTTATATTATTCCAAAAGAAGAATTACCAACATTCTATTACCTTTATTGTGATAAAATATTTGTCAAGAATCATAAAGAGTACTTGACAGAAAGGCAATTGGAAATAGGTGGACCAATGGCAGTAGATTTTGATTTTCGTTATGATTATGACGTAACAACGAGACAACATACTAGAGAACATATTAATGATATGATTTGTGAATATATGGAACAACTTAAGCAATGTTATTCAATTACACCAAATATTCCAATTCCTGTATATATTTTTGAAAAACCAAATGTAAATAGGTTAGAAGATGGTTCTTTAACGAAAGACGGCATTCATATGATTATTGGAATGCAAATTGACCATACTATGCAACTGCTAATTCGTGAGAAAATGCTTGAAAAATTGCAAGAAATTTGGGAACTACCTCTAATCAATAGCTGGGACTCAGTATTAGATGAAGGAATTAGTACAGGCAAAACTGGGTGGCAGTTATTTGGCTCTCGTAAACCAGGTAATGAAGCATATGAACTAACACATTATTATATAATGACTCTAGATGGAGCGGATAATAATTTTAGCATGGATGAGAAAGAAGTCAAATATTTTGACATAAAGAATAATTTCAATAAATTGTCTGTTCGTTACGAAGAAAATCCTAAATTTGAATTGAATCCACTAATAATTGATGAATATAATTCAAGACTGAAAATTAGAGGACACAAAATTGTTAAAAAAGCATCTAGTAAAACAAAGATGAATTTAATTATTGATGATGATGATGAAAATGAAGAACAATATGACTCGATTTCCATAAATGATATTAAAGATAGAGAAGTATTGGAAAAAGCAATAAATATACTATTAAAAAAATTAAATGAACAATGTTTATATGAAATTGCAGAAACACATTATTTTACACAAGCATTACCTCCAAAATATTACGATCCAGGGTCGCATTTATTGAATCGTCAAGTTGCGTTTGCTTTAAAGCATACTGATGACAGATTATTCTTATCATGGGTTCAACTAAGAAGTAAAGCAAATGACTTTGATTATAGTTCTATTCCTGAATTATATGGATTATGGAAAAAATTTGGAAAATCTAATCATGATGGTGTAAGAGTAACCAAAAAATCCATCATGTATTGGCTAAGAAAAGATAACTATGAAGAATATAATATTATAAAAAGTAATACAATTGACAACTATTTAGAGAATGCTTTTGAAACTGGAACAGAATATGATATTGCAAAAGTTTTGAAACAAATGTTTAAGGATGAATATGTTTGTGTAAGTTATGATAAAAGAGGTATATGGTATAGATTCAAAAATCATCGGTGGATAACAGATAAAGGTTTAGGTCTTAGAAATAAAATCTCAGAAGATTTATATAAATTTATATCAGAAAAACAAGCAGTTATTAATATTCAATTGAAGGAATATCAAGGCGATGATGAAAGACTCGAGTTATTAAAAAATAAAAATAAACGTATGACAGAAATTAAAATGCGTTTGAAACGTACTAATGATAAAAATAACATCATGCGTGAAGCTGCAGAAATATTTTATGATGGCGAATTTGTTAGGAATATGGATACAAACAAATACCTAATGTGTTTTGACAATGGTGTCGTAGATTTTGCTAATAAGATTTTTAGAGAGGGTTATCCTGAGGATTATATTACAAAAACAACACGTATTAACTATATAAATTATGATGATGCTTCATCAAGTAATAAATATACAGAAATAAAAGATCAGTTAAATGAATTCATGAATAAATTGTTTCCTGTTGCTGACTTAAATAAATATATGTGGGACCATTTGTCGTCATGTTTAATAGGTGCAAATAAGAACCAAACCTTCAATGTTTATCATGGTAGTGGAAGTAATGGAAAATCAATTTTAGCGGATTTGATGTCTGTAACACTAGGTGAATACAAGGGAACAGTTCCAATTACTTTGGTAACAGATGTTCGTGGCAAAATTGGTGGAACATCTGATGAAGTCCTTAAGCTTAAAGGTGTCCGTTATGCAGTTATGCAGGAGCCATCTAAAAATGTCAAATTGAATGAAGGTATCATGAAAGAGCTTACAGGAGGCGACCCATTGCAAGCAAGAGGTCTTTATTCTGAGTCGGAAATTTTCGACCCTCAATTTAGTTTAGTAGTTTGCACAAATAACCTTTTTGACATTGAAAGTAATGATGACGGCACATGGAGAAGAATTAGAAAATGTGATTTCATGTCAAAATTTATAGACGAAGGTGAAGTATATAATGATGATACTTTATATGTTTATCCGAAAGATAAAAGTTTGAAAGATAAATTTCCAGAATTTGCTCCTGTATTTGCTAGTCTACTTGTGAAAAGGGCTTTTGAAACTGGTGGTGTTGTAGAGGATTGTAAAACTATATTAAATGCATCAGATAAATACAGAAATGGACAAGACCATATTAAAGCATTTATTAATGAGATGATTGTACGAACCAATGATCCACAAAATAAAATTGGAAAGTCTGGATTAAATATTGCTTTTAAGAAATGGTTTGAAGAATCACAAGGCTCAAGAAAGGTACCAAAGGGTGATGAGATTCATGAAGCAATGAATAAGAAGTTTGGTAATGCAAAGGAAAAAGGATGGATTTGTGTTAAATTTGTTGAACCAGAAGATGACGAATATGTGTGTTAGTTACAATGACTAAAAAATAAAAAATAAAAAAATAAAAAAATAA
>Ga0114959_10003140_pt1 | contig 13087 bp, 11 predicted proteins | sample C_130625_EF_Meta_FD_87317 | JGI IMG/M metagenome (GOLD analysis project Ga0114959, IMG submission 87317) | Freshwater microbial communities from Lake Croche, Canada to study carbon cycling - C_130625_EF_MetaG | ecosystem: Environmental > Aquatic > Freshwater > Lake | place: Lake Croche, Canada...
CGCATCGAGCTGGGCGAGGGCGACACCGTGGTGTTCTCCAGCCGCATGATCCCGGGCAATGAGCGCGCCATCGGGCTGGTGCAGGACAATCTGGTGCGCCGCGGTGTGAGGCTGATCACCGATTCGGACCATCTTACCCATGTCTCCGGCCACCCGGCGCGCGACGAGTTGAAGCGGCTCTACGCCTTGGTGCGGCCGAAATTCTCCGTGCCGGTGCATGGCGAGTGGCGCCATCTCTCCGCCCATGCCGAGCTGGCCCGCAGCCTCGGCGTCACGCCGATCCTGCTGGAGGATGGCGACATCCTCCAGCTCACCCCCGGCACCCCCGAGATCGTCGATCAGGCCCCGGTTGGCAAGCTCGTGCTGGACGGTGCCCGCCTGGTGCCGCTGCAAGGCCCGGTGATGGGTGCGAGACGGCGCATGCTGTTCAACGGCGTGGTGGTGGCCTCCCTCGCTGTGGACGCGAATGGCAGCGTGCGCGGCACGCCCCGCATCTCCGCCCCCGGCCTGTTTGACACCGATGACAGCGAGCTGGACCGGGTGGCGGGCGAGTTGACCAACTCGATCGGTGAACTGACCGCCAGCGTCAGGCGCGACGATTCGGCGCTGATCGACGCCGCCAAGGCGGTGCTGCGCCGCGCGCTTGGCAAGCGTCTGTCGAAACGTCCGATGGTGGACGTGCATCTGATCCGGGTCTGAACCAATGCATTGGTTCACCGCCTTTGTGCTCTACGTGATCATCTGGTGGACCTTGCTGTTCGCCGTGCTCCCCATCGGCACACGGCCGGTGGCGGAGGCGGATGAAACCAGCGGTTGGCGCGGCGCCCCCGCCCGCCCGATGATAGGTCGCAAGCTGCTGGCCACCACCATCGCCGCCGCGATTTTGTGGGGCGGGGTGATGCTGCTGATCGACAGTGGCTGGATCAGTTTTCGTCAGGGTTGGCTGGCTCTGCCCACTGAATGACCAGACGCCTGCGGTCTGGGCGGGCGGCGAATAAAAAACCAACAATCCATGTCTGAACGTGTGATTTTTGGGTTTTGCCGTGCCACTTTAACGTGGACGTAAGGTTTTCGTGCGATCAATCTACACGGCAGGACGAGGGTTGTTCCCTCCTCCTGCCGTGTGACTGGCGTTTCCTCCCTAAACTTGGCCCGCGCGCCTGCGGCTGCGCGGGCCACTTTTTGTTAAACGGCCTTGAGCGGACTGTCACGCGGAATCTAACGGTTTCGGTGGCTTTCGCGTGATTTTCTTGCGCACCAACATGCTGCGACGCACAATTCTTACAATGTCACAGCCATTTCAGACGCTGTTACGCGAGGCTTAAAGCTCCTCCACCCGCTCCACCCCCGGCAACACCTTCAGCGCCTGCGCCAACCTGGGCCCCACGTTGAAGCTGCCCGGCAGGGTGATCTCCACGTCCTGCGTGGCAGCAATGCGCGGGATCAGCACCACACGCCCGCGCCCCTTGCCCTCGCGCTCCAGCAGCGTACGGATATGCGGCACCGCCTCGGTCTGTTGCAGCCAGATGCGCATGCCGGCCCCGGCGCGCGAGGCCGCCTCATCGAGCGGCTCGACCTCATGGGCGGTGATGCGCAGCGATTCGCCCTCCAGCTTGAGATCGGCCGTCACCACCACGCTGGCGCCCGCCACCAGAATGTCGCGCGAACGGTTGAGCGTCTCGCTGAAGAACGTCACCTCGAACGAGCCGCCGCTGTCAGACAGCCGCACCCAGGCCATGCGGCTGCCGGTGCGGGTGATGCGCTCCTTGCTGTTGACCACGGTGCCGGCGAGCTTGACCCGCGCCGCACCGCCCTGTGCCCGCTCCTCGAGCCGGTTGCTGACCACCACGCCCAGCCGGCGCAGCACCTGGGCATAGGCATCGAGCGGATGGGCGGTGAGGTGAAAGCCGATCGCCTCCGCCTCGAAGCTCAGCCGGTCCATCATCTCCCAATCAGGGATCGCGGGCAGCCGCAAGGTCTCGGGCTCGGCGCCGAACAGCCCGGTCTGGCCGGAGGAACTGTCCTCCACCCGTGCCTGCGCCCGGCGCAGAATGGCCTCGGCGGCGGCGGCGATGCGGGCGCGATTGGCATCGAGCGTGTCAAACGCCCCGGTGCGCGCCAGGGTCTCGATCTGCGCCTTGTTGAGCTGGCGCGGATCGATGCGGTCGGCGAAATCCGCCAGATCGCGAAACGCCCGACCGTCGCGCGCCGCCACCAGCGCCTGCATGGCCGCGAGCCCGACCTTTTTCACCGCCGCCAGCGCATAGCGAATGGCGAGCTTGCCGTCCTCCTGCCGCTCCACGGTGAAATCCGCCCCGGAGCGGTTCACATCCGGCGGCAGCACCGCAATGCCCATCCGCGCCGCCTCCTGACGCAAGGCGGCCAGCTTGTCGGTATTGCTGATGGCCAGCGACATGCAGGCCGCCAGGAACGCCTCCGGATGGTTCGCCTTCATCCATGCGGTGTGATAGGCGACCAGCGCATAGGCGGCGGCGTGGGATTTGTTGAAGCCGTAATCGGCGAATTTGGCCATGAGGTCGAACACCTCCTCGGCCTTGGCCGCATCGATGCCGCGCGCCATGGCGCCATCGGTGAAGATCTTGCGCTGCGTCTCCATCTCCGCGCGGATCTTCTTGCCCATGGCGCGACGCAAAAGATCAGCGCCGCCCAGCGAATAGCCCGCCATGGTCTGGGCGATCTGCATCACCTGTTCCTGATAGACCATGATGCCATAGGTCTCGGCCAGCACGCCGTGAATCTCCGGATGCGGCGCCTCCCAGGCCTCGCCATGCTTGCGCTGGCAATAGGCGGGAATATTGGCCATCGGCCCCGGCCGATACAGCGCCACCGCGGCGATGAGATCCTCGAACCGGTCCGGCCGCATCTGGCGCAAAACATCGCGCATGCCCTGCGATTCGAACTGGAACACCCCGCCCGCGTCGCCCTTTTGGAGCATGGCATAGGTGGCCGGATCGGTGAGCGGCAAGGTCTCCAGATCGACGATGATGCCCTGCTCGCGCAGAAACCCCAGCCCGCGTTGAAGAATTGTGAGCGTGGTGAGCCCCAGGAAGTCGAACTTCACCAGGCCCGCCTGCTCGACATATTTCATCGAGTATTGCGTGACCCACATCTCCGATTTCGGATCACGATAGATCGGCACCAGCTCATCCAGCCGCCGATCGCCGATCACCACGCCGGCGGCATGGGTGGAGGCGTGGCGATACAGCCCTTCCAGCTGCAAGGCGATGTCCAGCAGCCGCCCCACCGCCTCATCGGTGGTCCGCATCTCCTGCAGCTTGGTCTCACCGTCGATCGCCTGCTGCAACGTCACCGGTTTGGCCGGATTGTTGGGGATCAGTTCAGCGACCTTGTTCACCTGGCCATAAGGCAGCCCTAGCACCCGGCCCACATCGCGCACCGCGGCGCGAGCCTGGAGCTTGCCGAAGGTGATGATGCCGGCCACCCGATCCGCGCCATATTCGCTGCGGACGTAGCTGATCACCTCGTCGCGCCGCTCCTGGCAGAAATCGATGTCGAAATCCGGCATCGACACGCGTTCCGGGTTGAGGAAGCGCTCGAACAGCAGGCCGAAGGGCAGGGGATCGATATCGGTGATGGTCAACGCCCAGGCGGCCACCGAACCGGCACCTGACCCGCGCCCCGGCCCCACCGGGATGCCATGCGCCTTGGCCCATTGGATGAAATCGGCAACGATGAGGAAATAGCCCGGGAACTTCATACGGGCGATCACATCCAGCTCGAATGCGAGCCGCGTGCGATAGGTCTCGCGGGTGGCGGCATCGGCGTTGAGCTTGTCCATGCGCCGGTCGAGCCCTTCTCGGGCCATGGCGCGCAAGGTCTCGTCCTCGGTCTGGCCGGGGCGCACCTTGGGGCAGACCGGCAGCAACGGCTTGCGGGTCTCGGCCATCACCGCGCACATCCGGGCGATGGCGAGCGTGTTGTCGCAGGCCTCGGGCAGATCGGCGAACAGCGCGCGCATCGAATCGGCCGGCTTGAACCAATGCTCCGGCGTCACGTGGCGCCGGTCCCGTTCGGCCAAGGTCCTGCCCTCGGCGATGCAGAGCAGGGCGTCATGGGCCTCGTGCATCTCGCGCTTCGCGAAATAACAATCATTGGCGGCCACCAGCGGCACGCCGCGTTCATCGGCCAAGGTGATCAACCCCGGCTCGATGGCGCGCTCGATCGCCAGGCCATGGCGATGCAGCTCCATCATCACCCGATCCGGAAACGCCTCGGCCAACGCCGCCAGCAGCGCCCGCGCCTCGTCCATCTGCCCCTCGGCCAGCATGCGCGCGATCGGCCCCTGGGTGCCGCCAGTGAGCAGGATCAGCCCCTCGGCATGGTCAAACAGCAACCCCCGACCGATCTGCGGCCGCGCCGTCGGGTCGCTGTCCAGAAAGGCGCGCGAGCTGAGCTTCTGGAGATTGGCATAGCCGGCCGGCCCGGTCGCCAGCAGCACCAAAGGCTCCGGCGCCAGGCGCGCATTGTCGGCCCGGGTCAGCGCCAACTGGCAGCCAATGATCGGCTGCACGCCCTTGCCGGTGCAGGCCTGGCTGAACTCCAGCGCGCCGAACATGTTGGCGCTGTCGGTCAGCGCCACAGCTGGCATCAGCGCGTCCTTGGCAAGCGAGGCAAGCTTGTCCGCCTTGATCGCGCCTTCGCTGAGCGAATAGCTGGAATGGGTGTGCAGATGGACGAAGGGGGCGTGGGGCATGGGGCGAGTGTCGCACAGGGGATTGGGGGAAGGAAGAAAGCTCGGGCTCTGCCCGAACCCGCCAAGGGTAGAACCCTTGGAACCCATTGTTTGAGGGGGCATCTCTTCTCTCGCCCAACTCTCAGCGGGCCGCTTCGATAATACGTGCGCTGTATGGCAGATTATGCCAGCTTGAAGAAAATCGAGCAGAGGCGAGTGCACAGCATGCCGACCCGCAATGTCGTTCTGACCGAGCACAACGAGCGGATGATCAGTGAGATGGTGGGCTCGGGTCGCTATCAAAACGCCAGCGAAGTGCTGCGCGAGGGACTGCGTCTGGTGGAGGCCAAGGAAGCCATGGCGGCGGCACGGCTTGCCGCCATGCGCGATGCGGCCCGCGTCGGCATGGACGATCTGGAAGCCGGACGGTTCCGTCAAGTTGCGCCTGATACGCTGGGGATCGGTCGCGTGGTGCATGATGCGATGGACGCGGACCGGCACGGGACAGGGGTAGACGACACATGACCATCCAAATACCTGCAACTTCGATCCGTCGCGCACAGCCATCCGACCTCGGCACCGTCCAATCGATCGTGACCGACGCCTATACCCCCTACATCGCCCGTATCGGCCGCAAGCCCGGGCCGATGCTGGATGATTACGCTGGCCTCATCGAAGCCAATCAGGTGCATGTGCTGGAGCAGGATGGCGGCGCGGTCGGGGTGCTGGTGCTGATCCCGGAGGCCTCCGCCCTGCTGCTCGACAATGTGGCGATCCGTCCAGACCGCCACGGCCGTGGCCTCGGCCGCGTGTTGCTTGATTTCGCCGAGGCCGAGGCGCGTCGGCACGGCCTGCCTGCGATCCGGCTCTACACGCATGAGATGATGACGGAGAACCTCGCCATCTACCGGGCGCGCGGCTACCGCGAGACGCATCGCGCCACGGAAAAGGGGTTGGCGCGGGTGTTCATGGTCAAGGCGTTGGAGGAACATGGCTGGCAATCTGCTTGCATCAATTGAATCGTATGGCTAACGTTCAAGGCTAAAATTGCGAGTACGACCTCATGTCTTTCAGCGATCAGGTTCCTTTTGTCGTCGTTCCTGACGATCTCGCTATGAACCCAGAACCGCGCTGTCCCTGCCTGTTATTGCTCGATACCTCCGGTTCCATGCGGGGCAAGCCGATGGCTGAGCTGAACGCCGGGCTCCGCATATTCGAGCAGGAGCTGAAATCGGACCATATGGCCGCGCAGCGGGTCGAAGTGGCCATCATCACCTTCGGCCCGGTGCGGGTGGTGCAAGACTTCCAGACCGCTGACATGTTCCAGGCCCCCAATTTGGAGACAACCGGAGACACGCCGATGGGATCGGCGATCATGCAGGGTCTGGATATGCTGGAATCCCGCAAATCAGCCTACCGCCAGGCTGGTGTTTCCTATTATCGCCCATGGGTCTTTCTCATCACCGACGGGGCGCCAACCGATCGCTGGCAGGAGGCGGCCGAGCGCGTGCGCAGCGGCGATAACCCGCAGCGGAAAGCGTTCAGTTTCTTTGCCGTTGGCGTGGAGGGCGCCGATATGCGGCAACTCGCGGCCATCTGCAGCCAGGACCGCCCGCCCTTGCCCTTGCGGGGCCTGAGCTTCCGGGAACTGTTTGTCTGGCTCTCCTCCTCGCTCGGCGGGGTCGCGCGCTCTCAGCCAGGGCAAACAGTGGCGCTGCCAGCCCCCGCGGGATGGTTGTCGGTCTGATGTCGGCGTCGGCGTGGCGGACCGCTTTCGCCTCCGTCATCGGTACCTCCCATCTGAAGACCGAAACCCAATGCCAGGACGCATCGGCCTGCCAGGTGGTGAATATGCCAGATGGCGGCGAAATTCTGGTCTGTGTTGCGTCCGACGGGGCAGGAACAGCCCCAAGGTCGCAGGTCGGTGCCGCAATGGCGGTCAGCGCCTTCCTGGATCATTTTACGGCGGCCGCGATGCAGGACGCGTCTCTGGCATTGATCGATCGCAACTTCACCGAATGCTGGCTTGCCGCTCTGCGGGACGATCTGGACGCGATGGCACGGGAGACCGGATGCCGCATGAGCGATTTTGCCTGCACAGTGCTTGGCGCCGTCATCTCACCGAGCAAGGCCCGCTATATCCAGATCGGTGACGGCGCAATCATCGCGTCATGCTCGGAAACTGGAGGCTATGAGGCCATCACGTGGCCACAGCATGGGGAATTCGCCAACACAACAAGCTTCATCACCCAGCCTGACGCCGTGGAGGTGCTGGTGTTCGCCTGCGGTGAGGCACCAGATGAAGTGGCGCTGTTCACCGACGGCATTGAGCGTCTAGTGCTCGATTTCAGCCGCCATGCAGTGCATGCCCCGGCCTTGCGACCGATTTTTACGTGGCTTGCCGGGACGGAGGTCGACCGCAGCGGCCAGGCAAGCGACGCACTCTGTGCTTATCTGGGATCGGAGTTGATCAACAGCCGAACGGATGACGACAAGACGCTGGTGATGGCGACGCGGGTGCCGCCGGTCACGATGGTCGCGTAACCGCGAGACAGACGATGCGGTTGCATAGCGCCCGATTCAAGGACATTCGGCTGGGCCAGAAGCTGGGACAGGGTGGTGAGGCCGCTGTCTATATCGTGGATGGCCATCCGGGACTTGCCGCCAAGCTCTATGATCCGCCCAAATCGCCAGATTATGCGGGCAAATTGGTGGCCCTGATGGCACTCGCCGATGCCTCGCTGCTGCAACTGGCTGCCATGCCGATCGATACGTTGCACGACCCCACCGGTCGCGTGGTGGGCTTCCTCATGCACCGGCTGAGCGGCCATAGTCCGGCCTTCAAACTCTACGGGCCAAAACTGCGCTTGCAGGCCTTTCCCAAGGCCGATTGGCGCTTCCTGATCCATGCCGCAGCCAATGTCGCGCGCGCTTTTGCCCGCATCCATGCCAGCGGTCTTGTCATCGGCGACGTCAATCACGGCAACCTGTTCATCGGTCAGGACGCCACGGCCCATTTGATCGACTGTGACAGTTTCCAGGTACGAAACGGGGCGCAGACCTGGTTCTGTGAGGTCGGCGTTGGCACGCACCAACCCCCTGAGATGCAAGGCTTGCAGCAAGGATATAAGGGAGTCCTTCGCACGCCTGATCATGATGCGTTCGGGCTGGCGGTGCTCATCTTTCAGTTGCTGTGCATGGGCCGTCACCCTTTCCAGGGCGCCTATCGCGGTGCTGGCGAGGCGCCTCAGATTGAAGACGCCATTGCCCGGTCATGGTACGCCTACACCCAGGATACCGGACGTAGCCTGCTCGGTCCGCCATCGGCCAGCCTGCCGATGGACGCGCTCACACCAGGGCTGCGGGATCTGTTCGAAAGCGCCTTCTCACCATCCGCCGCTACCCGCGGCCGGCCTGCACCTGAGCGTTGGGTCACGGAACTTTCGGGACTGTCCGGTCAGCTTCGACAATGCCGGAGCAATGCGGCCCACCACCACCTGGCACGTTTGCTCAACTGCCCCTGGTGCGCGATCGAGACGTCCATCGGAGCCAGTTTGTTCCCGGTGGTGTTCATCAACCGCCCTGGTCTGCCCGGTGGCATGGCGGTGTTGTGGCAGGAGGCCGAGCGGCTCGCGGAGCCTTTGCCTTTGCCGCCCTTGCCTGACCCGGTGACTTTCTTGCCCCGTGTGCAGCGTTCGACCTCCACGTGGGAGAGGGCGTCATGAATGGCGATCGCTGTGGCCACGCTGGCTGCGATGGCGTTGACGCGGCTGCCGTTCCAGGTGACGGCTCTGTTGGGCGTGGCCCTCGGCTTCGCTCCGAGGCTCATAAGGTCGGCCGGCCCCACGCCGGAGCAACAGCGCCTGACGGAGATCGGTAAGGATTGGGAAGGTTTGGCACAGGCTTGGCGCGCCCCGCTCCTCCCTCCTCGCTGGACGGAGGAGAAGCGGGAGATCGCTCTGCGCAAGGCGGAGCACGACACGCTTGCCACACAGCGGGCGCAGCAGCTTCAGGCTTTGACAAATAATCTGCGTGCGCACCAACTGATCCACCATCTGAACCGGTTTGCGATCGCCGATGCCCGTATCCGCGGGATCGGGCCGGCGAAGTCAGCCACCCTGTCCAGTCTCGGGATCGACACTGCGGGCGATGTCGTGGAGGCCCGTATCCTGGCAGTTCCGGGCTTTGGGCCTGCGCTGACTGCCGCCTTGGTGTCCTGGCGCCGGCAGCATGAGGCGAGCTTTCGCTTTGATCCATCCAAGGGTGTCAGCCCGGCCGATATCGCCCGGCTGGATCAGGAGATCGCGGCACGGAAGGCGCGTCTGGAGGGGGAGGTGGCCGAACGTCTCAGGCGCATGAGGCAGATACTCGAGGCGGCAGTGGCAAGGCGGCAGTCCCTCGAGACGCGGAGGGCCGAATTGCAGCCTATCTATCGCTCGGCCGGGGAGATTGCCGCCAGCGTTCCGGCTGACCTGCGAGCCGCCAAGACCCGGATGGCACTGGCGCTGCTCGTCATCGTGGGGCTCGCCTTGGCGAACCTGCCGCTCACATCTCATGTCAGACTTGCAACTAGCCCGGCCATGTTGGCGCCACGGCCGTCAGCGACGCGCCTGTTGGTTGCTTCTGTGCCGATTGCTGCACCCCCACATCAACCCGCGCCCAGCCTGCCGATCTTTCCAACGGCCGTCGTTGTCACCTCGATGGCCTTGCAGGCCACACCTGGCGAAGAGGTGCGACCGACTCGGTCCGTCCGCGCGGGCGACGTTCTTCACATCTTCGAGCAACAATCTGGATGGGTTCTGTTGGGTGAAGATGTTCCATGGGGATGGGCTGCATCACGCTGGCTGTCTTTGCCGGAGCAGCAAAACGGTGGCGCGCTGTTCGGCACAGCTCACGACCGCTGATCGGTGACCAAGTTCTTCGTGACGTAACTGCTCGACGCCAGAGCATAATTGCGATACATGTATCGCATCTCAATGGGAGAGTGAGATCATGGGAGCCGTATCCCTCCGCCTGCCGGACGACATAGCCGAGCGTTTGCAATCTCTGGCGGATATCACCGGCCGGTCCAAGACTTTCTACATGCTGGAGGCCATTCGCGAGCATCTCGATGATCTCGAGGATCTCCATCTCGCCGAGCAGCGCTATCAGGATATGCTGGACGGCAAATCAACCTCCGTGCCCCTCGAAGATGTGATCAAGTCGCTTGGCCTGGAAGATTGAGCTGTCCGACACGGCGATAAGTGAACTCGCCCAACTCGATCGGCCTGTTGCCAAACGCATCACCGATTTTCTGATGCGGCGCGTGGCAGCGCTGGACGATCCTCGCGCCATCGGCGACGCGTTGCAGGGCACAGCGTTGGGCGGCTATTGGAAATACCGTGTGGGCGATTGGCGGATTATCGCCAAAATCGAGGATGAGGCGATCCGCATCTTTGTCGTAAGGCTTGGCCATCGCCGCCGTGTCTACCGATAAGCGTTAAGCCGCCACCACGCGCCCGTCCCGCAACGTCACCACCCGGTCCATCCGCGCCGCCAACTCCGGGTTATGCGTCGCCACCAGCGCCGCCACCCCGGTGTTGCGCACGATGGCGAGCAATTCGCCGAACACCAGATCAGCGGTCGCCACGTCCAGATTGCCGGTCGGCTCGTCGGCCAGCAGCACCCTGGGCGCGTTGGCCAGCGCCCGGGCGATGGCGACGCGCTGCTGCTCGCCACCGGAGAGCTTGCCGGGGGCATGGGACGCGCGGGACGCAAGGCCGAACCCATCCAGCAGCGACCGCGCCCGAACCTCGGCCGCGCGCCGCGCCACGCCCTTGATCATCTGCGGCAGCACCACGTTCTCCAGCGCCGAGAATTCCGGCAGCAGATGATGGAACTGATAGATGAAGCCGATCCGGTCACGCCTGACCGCGGTGCGGCCGCGATCATCCAGCCGCCCGCAATCCTGACCGTCGATCAGCACCTGCCCGCCATCGGGCTTCTCCAGCAGGCCCGCCAGATGCAGCAAGGTGGATTTGCCGGTGCCGGATGGCGCCACCAGAGCGACGATCTCGCCCGGCGCCACCGCCAGATCGGCCCCGCGCAGCACCGGCAGATCGCCGGCCGCTGAACGGTAGGTGCGCACCACATCGCGCAATTCCAGAGCATGACCCATGGGCGCGCTACTCATGGCGCAACGCCTCCACCGGGTCGGTCCGCGCCGCCCGCCAGCTTGGATAGATGGTGGCAAGCAGTGAAAGCCCGATCGCCATCACCACCACCTGCGCCACCTCATGCCATTGCAGCACCGCCGGCAGCCGGGAGAGGAAATAGACCTCCGGATTGAACAGATTGGTGCCCGACAGGCTCTCCACCCAATGCCTGATCGTTTCGATATTGAGGCAGAACACCACACCCAAACCCGTGCCCAGCGCCGTGCCCGCCACGCCGACAAAGGCGCCGCACATCAGGAAGATGCGCAGGATCGACCCCGCACTCGCCCCGATGGTGCGCAGAACCGCGATATCGCGCGTCTTGTCCTTCACCATCATGATCAACGAACTGACGATGTTGAACGCCGCCACCAGAATGATCAGGGTGAGGATGAGGAACATCACATTGCGCTCCACCTCCACCGCGGCGAAGAAGGCATTGTTGTTCTGCGTCCAGTCGATCACCCGCAGAGCCGTGCCGGCCAGCGCGCCGCGGATGGCGCGGCCAAATTCGGTGGCGCGATCGGGGTCTATCGTGTTGACCTCGATCTGGCTCGCAGCGCCCGGCATGCGGAACAGAATCTGCGCCGCCTCCATCGGCATGAACACGAAGCCATTATCCGCCTCGCTGAACCCCACCTGGAAGATCGCCACCACCGTGTAGGCGCGGCCGCGCGGAATGGCGCCGAACGGGGTCGCTTGCGTGTCCGGCGCATAAACCTGCAACCGACTCTCCACCCCGAGCCCCGCGCGGGCGGCAAGCCCGGTGCCGATGACGATGGCGTCGTCGCCCTGGAACGCGTCCAGAGAGCCGGCGCGAATATTGGTCGCCACCACCGACAGCGCCCGCAGATCAGCCAGCCGCATGCCGCGCACCAGGCCGGCGCTGTAGCTGCCGCCGCCCTCTGGCTTCAGCCCCACCGGCCGCTCGACCAGCGGCACCGCCGAGGTCACGCCCGGCACCGATTTCACCTTGGCCACCAGATCATCAAACCCGGTGAGCGCCGGCCCCGCCGCATAGACGCCGAGATGGCCGTTAAGCCCCAGAATCTTGCCCAGCAGCTCCTGGCGGAAGCCGTTCATCACCGACATCACGATGATCAGCGTCGCCACACCCAGCGCGATGCCGATCAGCGAGAAGATCGCGATCATCGAAACGAAGCGCTCTCCCTTGCGCGCGCGCCGATGGCGCCCCGCCACCGCGCGCTCGAAAGGGCCGAACATCAGGCGTTGATCTTCGCGAGCGCGTCATTCAGCGACAGCTCAAGCTTCTCGCCGGTGGCGCGGCGCTTCAGCTCGACCATGCCGTTGGCAGCGCCGCGCGGCCCCACCACGATCTGCCAGGGATGGCCCATCAGATCGGCATCGGCGAATTTCACGCCGGCGCGGTCCTCCCGGTCATCGAGCAGCGCCCGGCCGTCAAACGCCGCATAGGCGCGGGCGCACAGCGCGTCACAGCCGGCATCGCCGACCTTGAGATTGACGATCACGGCGGGGAAGGGGGCCACGCTGTCCGGCCAGATGATGCCGGCCTCGTCATGATGCGCCTCGATCAGCGCGCCCACCAGGCGCGAGACGCCCACGCCATAGCTGCCCATATGCGGCACGATCTGCGACCCGTCGCGTCCGGCCACGGTGAGGCCCATCGGAGCTGAATATTTGGTGCCGAAATAGAAGATATGGCCCACCTCGATGCCACGGCCCTCGCGCTGCTCGGCCACCTTCGCCCAGGCCGCCTCGTCATGCTTCTCGTCGGTCGCGGCGTAGTTGCGCGTCACCTCGCCGAAGAAGCGCTCCAGATCGGCCGGGCTCTCGTGATCAACGGCCTCGCGGGTGAAATCCATCGCCTCATAGGCGGCGTCGTAGAACACCTGGCTCTCGCCGGTGGGGGCGAGGATGATGAACTCATGGCTGAGATCACCGCCGATCGGCCCGGTATCGGCCACCATCGGAATCGCCTTCACGCCAAGACGCTGGAAGATGCGCATATAGGACAGCATCTGGCGGCGATAGCTGATCACCGCGCCCTCATAGTCAAGATCGAAGGAATAGGCGTCCTTCATCAGGAATTCGCGGCGGCGCATCACGCCGGGGCGCGGGCGAACCTCGTAGCTGAACTTCCACTGGATATGGTAGAGCATTTGAGGCAATTCGCGATAGCTCTTCACCGATTGGCGCA
>Ga0114959_10003141_pt1 | contig 13086 bp, 14 predicted proteins | sample C_130625_EF_Meta_FD_87317 | JGI IMG/M metagenome (GOLD analysis project Ga0114959, IMG submission 87317) | Freshwater microbial communities from Lake Croche, Canada to study carbon cycling - C_130625_EF_MetaG | ecosystem: Environmental > Aquatic > Freshwater > Lake | place: Lake Croche, Canada...
CATTGGCATTGTTCAAGATACCCTCGTTGGATCTTACAGACTGACACGTGATAATGTTAGCTTTAATCGTAGGGAGCTCATGAATATGATGATGTGGAATAAACGGTTTGATGGGCGTATGCCTCAACCCAAGGCTGGAAATAAATTTACAGGTCAGCAAATTATTAGTCAACTTCTTCCTCCTATTAACATGGATATGACAAATGGAGGAAAAAAGAGAGTGCTTATTCGCGAGGGAGATGTATTAGAGGGACAATTTGATAAAGGTATATTTAGTAAGGCAAGTAAGGGTATTATCCACATGACGTATAATGATTATGGGAGTAAACAAACTGTTAACTTGATTGATACACTACAGAATACTATTTCTCAATTCTTAGTTTACAATGGCTTTTCAGTGGGAATCAGTGATTTGATAGCAGATATGGATACAAAGAAGCAAATGCACGAGAAGATTCAAGAGAAGAAGGAGGGAATTGAGACAGCACTTCTCCAGGTTCACCAAGATTTGTTTGATAATAATACGGGTAAGACAAACCAGAGTGAGTTCGAGGATAGGTCATTTGGTTTGCTAAACAAGGCTATGGAAAATGCAGGAGAGATTGGTCAGCAAAATTTATCCACAGAGAATCGTATGACAGCTATGGTTCGAGCAGGATCAAAAGGTGGGCCTATTAATATTGCCCAGATGATAGCATGTGTAGGGCAGCAGAATATTGAGGGTAAACGTATTCCTTATGGCTTTGAGGACCGCACTCTCCCTCATTTTAAGAAGTATGATGATGGGGCAGAGGCGCGCGGATTTATTGAAAATTCCTTTATTGCGGGTCTCACACCTACTGAATTCTTCTTTCACGCCATGTCAGGTCGCGAGGGGTTGATTGACACAGCTGTTAAAACCGCGGAAACTGGATATATACAGCGTCAAATTGTAAAGGCGATGGAGGATTTAATGGTTCAAAATGATGGGACTGTTCGTGATGCAAATATGAATCTTGTTCAATTTCACTATGGGGAAGATGGCGTGAACTCTACGAAGATTGAGGCACAACCACTTCCCTTAGCATCTATGACCGATGATGATATTGCGAAGGAATTTGGATTAGAGGGTGCGAACGAGGTTATTACAGCAGCAATGGAGACGGCTGTCCCTCGTGGCGACGATGGAGAGCGTTTAGCAGCATATAGGGCAGCTGTCTTTGCTGACCGTAAAATGTTAGTGGAGGGAGTATTTCGTAGTGGACGTCAGGGGACTATTTATTCTCCTGTCAACTTAGAACGTCTCATTGTAAATATCAAGATAAAGTTCGGTTTAACATCGGATTCGCGCACAACACTGACTCCTTTACGTGTTCTTGATGGTATTGAGTCGGTTCTTGAAAAGACACAGAGATTTAATGCAATATGGGCAGCGCTTCTTCGTTTCTACTTATCTCCTATGAGATTAATTGTTACTGAGCGTTTCTCTGAATTGGCATTTGATACATTATGCCAAGTGCTTGTAACAAAGAACTGGCAAGCATGGTCACAACCAGGTGAATATGTAGGCATTATTGCCGCCCAAAGTATAGGAGAACCTAGTACACAAATGACTCTCAATACATTTCACCTTGCTGGTGTAGCAAGTAAATCGAATGTGACACGAGGTGTTCCTCGTTTGAAAGAGTTACTAAAAGTTACACAGAACCCGAAAGCTGTATCTTTAACAATCCCTTTAAAGCCAGAATATTCAAACAGCAATGAAAAAGCACGTGAGGTAGCACATGAGCTTGAACTTACATTGTTGCGTGATATGACTATTAAAACGGCTATATACTATGATCCAGCTGATGATAGGACAGTATTGTCTGAAGATAGGGATTTAATTAACTTTTATAAACTATTTGAGACAGCTTCCACACAAGCAGAAGAATCTATATGGAGTAAATGGATTCTACGTATAGAATTAAATAGAGAGAAAATGTTTGACCGTAATATTACAATGGATGATATTATGTTTGTCTTGAGAAAACGATTTGACAAAGAAATACATATGATATTCTCGGATTTTAATAGCCAAAAATTGGTTATGCGTATTCGTATTGCTGTATCGACAACGGATAATACGCGTGTAACAGGTCCGTCTAGTTTAGATGCACTTGCTTCCTATAAGAAATTTCAGAATAAACTACTTAACTCGGTGGTGATTCGTGGATATCCTGGTATTAAGGCAGTTACATTTCGCAAGGGAGATGAACGATATGTATATAATGAAACAGAGAAAAAGTATACTACAAAGGAGGAATACATACTTGATACAGATGGTAGTAATTTCTTAGAAGTGATGAATCATCCTGCTGTAGATGGTTCTCGCGTGGTGAGTACACATGTTCACGATATTTATGAGAATCTTGGTATAGAGGCAACACGTCAGGTGCTTTATAATGAAATTAATACACTCTTTGAGGACGGTCAAATTAATTATAGGCATCTTGGTTTATTAGTGGATATGATGACACGTGCTGGTAGACTCATGTCTGTAGACAGATATGGTATTAATAAAATGGATATTGGCCCTCTGGCAAAGGCATCATTTGAGGAAACAGAGAGGATTTTGTTAAAGGCAGCAGTCTTTGGTGAAATTGACCCTATTACAAGTGTATCGGCAAATATTATGACAGGACAGCCTATTCGTGGTGGAACATCTTTCAGTCAGATTCTTCTAGATGAGGATGCTGTATTGAATTTACAAAAGGAGATGGAGGAACTTGCACCTATGGATCTCGATGTAGAGTCTCCTGATAGGGAAATGGATGGAGATGATATGTGTTCTCCATCTCGCCTTCGTATGAATATTACATTACCTACGGCAACTCAGACATTTGATGAAGATGATGTGGAATTAGTTGTACTTGAGTAATGGGGGGGGCTAAATAGCACTTACGATATATAACTAATGGAAATTGTTCCGTGGGAACTATTTCAAAGCATTGATATCAAATATAGGCTTCCACTACTTTTACATATAAAAGGTCCATGGCAAGAAGACCCGCATTCAGATATTAATTCTAAAAAAGAAAGTATAACAGTGTATGAACGGGCAAATGAATGGGAACTTCGTAAAAAGATAACTAATCCATATGAGGCCATTTTTTCTGGGTCTGAAACAAGTATATTTCCAAGTATAGCAACTATCAGTCCATTGAGTCGTTCTTATTTTAAAATGATAGAAATGTTAGATATCATCAACTTTTGGGATAGTATATCACGTTCTGAGCCATTTAAATCATCACATGTGTGTGAAGGTCCGGGAGGATTTCTACAAGCAATTGTTGAAGAAGCAAAGTTACGATGCCTACCTATTGAAAAGGCATATGCTATTACATTAAAATCAACACGGTCTTTTATTCCAGGATGGAAAAAGTCAGCAAAGTTTCTTAAAAAACATGAAGAAATTCAATTAGAATATGGGTCAGATTCAACAGGAAATATATTAAATATAAAGAATCAAGACTCTTTTTGTTCTGTTGCGAAAGAGTCTAATATCTTTACAGCGGATGGTGGGTTCGATTTTAGCCTTGATTATTCCAAACAGGAAGAATTAGCCTTTCCTCTTTTACTTGCATCTGTTATCATGGGACTACGATGTTTACGAAAGGGTGGTCTTATGATTATAAAATTATTTGATATGTATAGCCCTTTAACACGTGATTTAATTTTTGGAACATCGGTACAGTTTCAGAAGATTATGATATATAAACCGGCAACAAGTCGCCCTTGTAATTCAGAACGGTATTTTATTGCGGAGGGATATCGTGGATATAGTGATGCCGAGGAATGGTGTAAGCATTTAGAAATTGCTCAAACCATACGGGGTATTCAACGACTTATTCATCCAGAAAGTGAATGGCCAGTTGAAATAAGGGATGCATTCAAAGAACAAATAGAATGGCAAGAACAATTACAAATGGAAAATATTCAACTGGCAATTTCCTTAAAAAAAGAAGATATTCCAGATAGGATACGGCATGCTATTCATATAAGTAAAAGTTGGTGTCAACGATTTTGTGTTCCAGTTTGACCTATTCCTGCCTGAGCATCAAGTTCATCGACCTTTGGTTTAATATATGTATCATGTAGTCTCTGGCCAACTATGACAGACGCTTGGTGCTGTGATAATTCGCCAGTTCCCATTTTTTCAAGCATATATAACATTGTTCTAATTGCTGCTTCATCGTATACATCTTTATTAAGCATTTTAAAGAGGGCAGGATATTGACTTGAAAAGTTTCCAGTTTCTGATTGTATTTCTTCGGTTGTTTTCCCCATAGCTTTGAGCTCCTTTACTTTCGTAACTGTATCTTTTAAATATGTTGCTCGTGCTTTTGCTATATCAGGCTCAATAGGAACAGCGGGTTCTTCTTTAGGAGGTCGCTGCATTCTATATAGGGGAGATTCATTCTTTTAGACCTTTTCTCCAACTAGATATGGCAAGTACCCTCCCCCCTCCATCTGCGGTGAATACAGACATACCGATTGTAACTTCTAACGGAGGGTCAGCATCCGCATATAAAGACCCAAATTCTCCAGAATCTATTATGAAAAAAACACATTCTGTAAATGTTCAATCGAAAGTAGACAGTAAATTTGATGTAGCATCCAATCCATATGAAGAGTCATTTCTATCAAATGTTAACCCTTCTGCTTCCCATTTTGATTACCAGTTCCTTTCTCCATATATATGGATTTTACTAATACTATTTATACTTTTTTATTATAGTTCTTATCGTGGAAAAATGCCTCTCTATCTATGTGTAAGTTTCATAGGGATAGTCCTTATACTTGCCTTATATCAGAAGGTATGGGAGTCCCGGAACAATTGCATAGTATACTAGATATTCTAATAGATTTTCATAAAACTAGAGTTCTTGATATACTTGAGTCATCCACGTCTCCAAATGTATTAAATACAATTCGTAAACAGCTAGCTAACTATTCAAATATTCTCATTAAATATATTGAATCAGATGGAAATTATATAAATCCCGATGCTGATTTTTACGCTGTATCATGTATCGACAAACTTAAACAATTTCTATATCCTTCAAATGCTATTCTATCATCTATGACTATATATTGGATAGAACAAATATTTGAAGAATCTCCTTTCACTCTATCTATTGAGCATATTCAAAGGATTAAAAAAGAAATTGATAACATAGATGGAGCTTCATAAAAATTGCCCAAAAGGGTATTCCACACGTCGTTCGTATACTCGTAAAAATGGTATTTCTGTGCGTGAAACATGTGTTCCCGTGATTAAGTCTAATACTCGAAAAGTTGGAGAACATATTTCATGTAAAAAAGGAGATATTCCTAAAGCATCATATATACGAAAAGGAAAACCTGGTCATCCTTCTGTATATGTTCCCCCTACATGTATTCGTGGTTCATCTCGCATTGGTATGTTACGCAAGGGGGATTTAAAGGTATTTGGTTATAAATATGATTTGCCTGTAGAAGTAAGGCATCAAGCACTTGAAAAGGCTATGAATAAATATGGGATATTAGAAACATGGCATAAATTAGAAGCTATTTCAAATCTAACTAAAATAACAAATCCGGTACCTGCTTCAAAATTTAAAGAAGATGCCGATTGGATCCTTAGTATTTATAACAAACAGAAAGACATGATTCAATAGAGATGCTCGGGATTCTACTGATGACGCTTATTTTTATAGGTATGATTTTTGGAGTATCAAAAATGATTGATGTTCAAAAAGTAAAAGAGAATTGGCCAAAATATAGATGTCGTCCCGACGTTATGTTATCGGCGCCTATATATGGCCATGATGCAACGAATAATTTACAGTTTTGTCTTAAAAATATATTTGATGGATATTCCGGAGGAGCAATGGCACCTTTATTTTCATTTATGGGGATGTTTGCCCAAATTCTTGTAACACTACTTTCAAGTATTAATTCTATTCGTATGACATTTGCTACTCTTATAGGCAGCTTTACTAAAGTTTTTTCTGAATTTTCTAGCCGGTTTAAATCACTCTTTTATACAATTCAGACATCTGCATTTCGTATAAAATTTCTCATGGGTCGCATTTTTGCTATGATGAACTCTATCATGTTTATGGGCATGTCTGGCATTAAAGCTGCTGATAATTTAGGAAATACACCCCTCTTTAAGTTCTTGAATATTATGTGTTTTGACCCTGATACTCCTGTTAGTATAGAAGGTAGAGGACGTATTGCTATAAAAGATGTAAAAATGGGTGATATATTTCAAGGGACAAACGACCGTGTAACATGCCTTTTTCGTATTTTAGGAGATGGCCAAGAAATGTGTTATTTACGAGGATGTACTGTGAGTATAAATCATTATTTACTTTACATGGGTAAATGGATTCATGCAGGAGAACATCCTGAAGCAATACATATTGGTGAATGGTATGGTGGAACTCAGCGTCCTTTAATTTGTTTTAATACTTCGACGCATCAATTTCCAGTAAATGGGTTTATATTTCGTGATTACGATGAGTCAGATGAAGGAGATATTGATACAATGAACTATGTGTTAAAGTGTGTAAATTCTTCAAATGATACTACTCAATTAAAGGGGGGTGAATATATAAGATCTTGTCATCCAGATACAAAAATACTACAAAAGGATGGTTCTATTGCTCCGGCAAAAGATATATCACTTGGTACACGTTTGTCACATGGCGAAGTGTTAGGTGTTATACGGAAAGAATGTACCACGTGTTGTTGGATTGATGGAGAAGCATATGGGTCAGGAACATTACTATGGAGAGCGAATGAAAAGAAATGGCGTCGCGCAGGTGATATTTCTCCTATTGTTCCATGTGAACCAACGATATTTATATCGTACATCATAAGCCCAGGTGCATGTATAGAAACAGCACAAGGGACTATGTTTCGTGATTATGTTGAGATTCATCATCCTGAAATAGAGGATGCCTATACGGTAGTATTACGCGGAACTGAAGTGAACGAATCACATATGGTACAAACAGAATGCTAGAGGCATTGCCCCTTCTGGCTACAACTTTCGTATTTATAAGTATATTTCTATATATATTTACAAGTATTCAATTACACGATATTCGTACAAATTGGAATGAACGTCGTTGTGAATTACTTGTTATGTTAATTGCTAAAAGTATTCCAGACCCGAATGATTCTTCCATTGACGCTGATGATTTTGCTGCTGATAATTTTTCATTTTGTATTCAAAATATAATTGCTGCTAGTTTCGCATCTGTTATGGGGCCTGCAATGGGAATATTTTCAAAACAAGTTGATGCTATAAAACCTATCCAATCGGCCATAAATAATATGAAAAATTCGGCGTCTAATATAATAACGAATCCTTTCAATTCATATATGAATGGCATATGGAAAAAATTTAAACAAATCATATATGCCATCTCAACTATTTTCATTAAAATGTCGAGTGCTTTTCATCGTATATTTGGAATTGTAATATCTACTATATTTGCGGGAATATCGATGTATAAAGGTATAATAAATACTAAAAATTTTATTATAAAAATATGTATAATTATTCTGTATATTATTATTGCACTTTTATTTTTATTATTTATACCCCTTCTTCCTATTATACCTATTGTTATACTTCCTACTATTACAGTATTAGCACTTGCAGGTGCTGCCGTTGGAGGAATGGATGAAGCATTCAATTGTGTTGCTCCAGGTACACTTGTCGCATGTAAAGATGGATGGAAAGCTGTTGAAACCTTACATGTAGGGGATGAATTGCGAGAAGGACGTGTAACAGGAATATTACAAGGAATTCCTGGTGGGTCATGTGTAAGTATAGGAACAGTTGTTATATCAGGGTTACATATTGTATATGATACAAAAGTAGGGGAATGGGTACATGCGCGCGACCATAGTTCAGCTAGACCTGCGACCTCTCCAGATATTGTGTATTGCCTTACAACGAGTAATCAGACTTGGACAGTAGAAGGAGAATTACTTTTAAGGGATTGGACGGATATACCAAATACGAATGACGCATTTGAAAAAATGGAAAATTTTGTATGGAATGCCTTACATGAGGGTATGTTTGATTTGAATGATGATGACCCTGTTCCAAATAAGGGGTTATCATTGTTAGGAGGGTCAACGCGTATAATTGATAAATATCGTGGGTATGTACCTATATATAATATTAAAGTTCATGATTATGTATTTGATGGAAAAGCGTTTACTGAAGTTCTAGGAGTATTTACAGGTATTGGAACAGGTGAACACGCGGGTTCATTAGATACAGCATGGATATGGAATCAAACTAGAAATCGTTGGGTACATCCTATATTAAAAATGGATATACCAGCACTTGGGTATAATATCATAACGCGTTCCGGCAAATTTAGTGTAGCTGGTGAAATACGAAGAGATTTGACAGAAATAGGATGTGAGCGATTATATGAAACACGGGATATTGTACTTTCTTTGCTTAATAATAGAAATGATGAAGAGGAATGTATTTTTGCTTAGTGCTTTATTTCTGCTTGTTATAGCAAATGTGCTTATGATGTCAATGAGTACTCCGGCGTTTAAACCTACGTCTGAGGGATATGTAACTCATATGCAAAAAGAGAAGGGAGCTGTTGAAAAATTTGCAAATTATGGTGCAACTGCTGGTGGTGCAAAAGATTTGTATGAAGCAATAGGTCAATTTGATGGAGTTCGTTTGACACCTACAAATTCAGTATCTTCCTGGAGAAATACATCCCCGAATGAACCCTTGAACGGTAAACCAGTAGAACTTGGACCTGATAATCTTTTTATATTTAAAAATAATCAATGTAAGCCTTCTTGTTGTGGGGCAAGTGTATCATGCAGTGGAGGATGTGTATGCACGACTCCTGAACAGCGCGAGTTAATAAACACTCGCGGTGGAAATCGTACACGACCTGAGAGTGGTGTTTAAAAAATACAAATACAATTAAATTGCAGTGCTATTGCTATGCCATTGCAGTGCAATTAAATTAAATATTAAGTGGTAGATGAATGCATACGGTAGAAATTCAACATTGAATAGTATTCTGCCAGCAAAAACAAATAGTGTTTTAAAAGCTGCAAATAATTTTATAAAGACAAATGTGGGTAATGTAACATCAAATTTAATGGGGAATACAGGCAGCACTCTAGGCAGCAGTCTAGGCAGTACGGGATGGTTCACAATAAGTATGTATGTAATTATAGTAGTATTACTTGTTACATCCGGATTACTTCTTTATTTTTATAGGGATGATGTAAAACATGGATGGGATAGTGCTGTTGATTTACTAAAATCATACTACGATACACCATATCATTCACCTTCATCACATTCAGGGCCTTCAGGACCTTCAGGGCCTTCAGGGCCTTCAGGGCCTTCAGGGCCTTCAGGGCCTTCAGGACATTCACAACTAACAACACAACCAGACGCGCTATCGCTACATAACCCTCATACGCAGTCTATCGTCGAAAAGGTACTTCCTGGAGGAAAAGAAGTATTTAATATATCTTCAAATACCTTTTCATATTATGATGCTGAACCTCTATGTTCAGCACTTGGAGCAGAACTTGCAACATATGATCAGGTAAAGGAAGCATGGTCAAAGGGTGCTGATTGGTGTAATTATGGCTGGGTGAAAGGTCAAATGGCAGTATATCCTACATCGGCGGATACATATAAAAAGATGCAATCTGGTCCTGAAGATGGAAGAGGGTCATGCGGACAAGTTGGTGTAAATGGCGGATATTTTGATAATCCTGAAATAAAATATGGAGTGACATGTTATGGGAAGAAACCTCCTCAAACATCACAATCCGCCGCGGATGTATCAAAAAATACACCTACCTCACCCACTGCACTTGCTTATGAACAAAAGGTAAATGAATTTAAGGCAAAGGCAGATTCAATAGGTATTTTACCATTTAATAATAATACATGGTCAGCATAAGAATTATGCTCATATTAACCATGATATCCATCCTTCAAATCTCGTAAATAATGGTCTGTAGCATTATTACCATTATTGTCATCTGTATCAGAATCTGACTCTGGAAATAATATAGAAGAAACCACTTGACCTTGATGCGATGTATCCAGGTCAATGTAATTCCATATAAAACGCATATATTCATCTCTTACCGCATTGCCGGGAGAAGTATTCACGTTCAAATCCATGCAGTCCTTCCATTTATCAAAGAATGCATCCACATCGATATCGCTTATTGTATTATGAAAATGGGCTTCGTCTTCTATGGTATTTCGATGTTGAATATATTCATATGGAAAGAGACTTGTATCACCAAGTGCTTCCCGTATATGGAGAGTATATAACCATGTGGCAACAATACTACTGGACCATGTTGATATAAATCTATATCCAAAAGAATTAACAAAGTCTTTTATATTTTTTGTAAATTCGGGGATATAGTCCCTTCGTTCCATAGATTCTCCATATGAAAATGTAACAGGTTGACGTAACCAAAGGTCAAAGTTTTTCATGTGGCTACCCCCTGTTTGGAAAGTGATACATATCAACTTTTTTTGAGATTTGTCTTACTTGTATATATACGATTTAATCGTATATGTTTTATAATTTCATCTGTTTCATCTGGAATACCATGGGCTTTCTTTGAATAATAATCATGGAGTAATTCTTCAAGGCGTTTTAATGTAAGAGGGCTTGTATGTTTTTCTTCGTGGACAGTCAATCGTGAACCTGAAATTTGAATAACAGCATTTAACATATTTGATTTTGCTAAATACTCTAATACACTTGTCTCCCAGCGAGTCTTTGCTGCCCGGGCTTGTGCTATTTGTCGCATAAATCCAGCAATTAGATTATCAAAATGAACCCAATTACGTATCATATTTGCAAACTCATTTGTCTTCGCCTGTAAGTCCATCTACTTCCACTTAAGTTGGAATCATACTATCTGCACGCAATTTATACACAAGGATAATTAAAATGCTTATCATTAATAATATCATAATTCCAATAACTGCACATATCAATATCATAAGGAAATATAAGCTCTATACAATACTGTAAAAAGGGTTCCAAGACAAGGTGTTTAATTTTGGCCTTCACCACGTCATTTTGAAGATGTCCGATGAGTATATCTAGTATATTTTCAAGCCATGTAAATGATGTTGGACCTTGTCCTTGAACCATTCTACACAGTAGACTTACCGGCAAACATATGTTTAAACCGCAAAGTGTATACTGTTGAAGAATGAGACTCTGTAGGCCTATTTACGAACCTTCTAAAAAGGTGTATGTGTGTGATATTAAAGATGCTAACAATCTATCGTATACATCCGACGTATATGGGGAACCATCCGTCTTTTCAAAAACACCACAATCTTTTTTTGAAGAAACATTACCTACATCTGTAACATATATTTTTAATCAAACACAGGGATGGTTTTCAAAAGCATTAACTGAAGAATGGCTGATTGAGAAGCTGACATATAGTATTCCGACAGAATTAGTCCAAAAGGGATTTGATGGGTCTGTAGTATATACACCGGTTCGTTTACATATATCAAAGGATTCATTTGTAATAGAATTTACACTTACCGACACGAAAGAAAACGAGAAGGTGTGTATTGAATTTAATGAAGAAGTACCTATTGTACTTTCTTCTGAGTCTTCTGTGCCTTCTGAGTCTTCTGCGCCGTCTAAGTCTTCTGTGCCTTCTGAGTCTTCTGCGCCGTCTAAGTCTTCTGCGCCTTCTGCCCCTGCTTCTGTGCCTGCCATTCCAACAAATACATCTGTTTTTCTTCCTACAGATACCTCAAGTGAAGGAATCCGGCATGAAATGAAGAAGAAGGTATTACAAGCAAGAGAAAGGGCGGCCAGAGCTCTTTTTAAAGCAGAAGAACTTATGCACTCATATGTTGAAATATATGGAACAGATACCGATTGGGAAGATCGGGATGAAGATGAGTAAAAATATTGCCTATCACTAATTCAGAAGCAGAAATGGCAGGCAGTGAAGTTCGTACAGTTGTATTAGTTTTAGGTGTAATTGTTCTTTTAGCTGTAGGAATGTATATTGTTGACCCGTCTATGTTGGGAATGGTAAGTAATTATGAGGGATTTGCTACCCCTTCCGCAACGTTACCCGCAGCGTCTACAGCAAGCCAGCCGGCGACTGGGCCGAATGCTGTGCCTGGTGCTACACAAGCTGCAGCTGTAAAGTCGGCTAGTGCAGCACTTCCTACTCCTACAGCAATGGGAGCAGCAACTACGGCTGGGGCATCTATGCCAGGTGTTTCATCTATGCCTTCTCCTCCCCTTGGTGCTGCAGGTACACCTCGCTCTCAAGGATTTGAAGACAAGGACAAGGAAAATGAAGGATTTGCCAACCTTTCAGATGTAAGTGGACCTGCAAGCTTTGGTTCTAATGAAGCTCCTTCTGGATGTTATTCCCGTGACCAATTAACACCCTCCGAGCTTCTTCCTAAAGATGCTAGCTCTGTGTGGGCTCAACAAAATCCTATGGGCACTGGCAGCCTAAAAGGGAAAAACTTTCTCTCTGCTGGAGCTCTTGTGGGCGTGAATACAGTGGGAGAATCTCTTCGTAATGCCAATTATCAATTGCGTAGCGAACCCCCTAACCCTCAAGTGCCTGTGAGTGTGTTTAATAACTCTACCATTGAGCCTGATATTAACCGCAGGGATCTTGAAATTTCTTAAACGGTATTTATAAACTATTATCTGTTAATCATATCATGTGATTAACAGATGGGAGATTTACAAGGATTATTTAATAATACAATGAATATATTTAAGAATTCTATACTTTCAACCTCCCAGTATTCCCTTACAACAGTAAGAAGTACTGTCGATGGGAAAACGTATCAAGTGAGAGATATGCCAGATAAGCAAGAAGCAGCAAATCTTATCGCCCGTGTGCGAAGAAAGATAGAATCTCTCTATGGGGTTGTTACTACAAAGTTTCCAGATAAGCCACAAGTTCGTCTATGGATTCAAAACTTTGTCCCCGACGCTTCTCGTTTTTCAGAAGCAACACCCG
>Ga0114959_10003144_pt1 | contig 13076 bp, 13 predicted proteins | sample C_130625_EF_Meta_FD_87317 | JGI IMG/M metagenome (GOLD analysis project Ga0114959, IMG submission 87317) | Freshwater microbial communities from Lake Croche, Canada to study carbon cycling - C_130625_EF_MetaG | ecosystem: Environmental > Aquatic > Freshwater > Lake | place: Lake Croche, Canada...
AACTCTTTGAATGTCTTGCTAGCGGGGTTTTCTTTAAATTGTTTTTTTAATATATTAAAAGTCTTTTTAACGTCGCATGGATGTTAAATGGTTTTTGCATAATTATGCGTTGCTTGACATTCTGTATAAGGAACGTTTAACTCTTTTAATAATTTTATAAGAAGCTTATCTTTCTCTTTGCGACCTATTCCGGCTCCCGTTACAACCGTTGCTCCTTGAAATGTTTCATTTCCAATTCTTCCACCAATCCATTGTTTTTTATGACGCTCAAGAACTAGAATTTTTTTTTCCGGAGACAGTTTTAAAATGTTATACGCGCTATATAATCCAGATATACCGCCGCCAACAATAATAATATCATATTTGTTTTGATTTGACATATAAATATGATAGATAATATAAATTAGTGGTTTTTCCTAGTTTTTTTATTTTTAATTCGTAGACGTCTTGAACTCTTAATAAGGGTAATCTTCCTTCCATTTTTACAATTAAATTTACCTCGGGTAAGACCTTTTTTAATTAATACGCTTTTAGTACAAGCGCCTATTGCAAGAGGCTCGTTTTCAGGACCTCCAACTTTTTTTATACACGAACATAATTTTTTAGCTAAAATAGACTCAGCGCTATTTTTTAGGGTTTTTTTATTTTTAGGAACATTTAACCCATAATAAGTTAAAATTTTAGAATAGTCAGAATCTGTTATTTTATAAGGCATTCGTCTTTATATTTAGAATATAACAATATTTTTATTTTTATTTCATGGTTTTAAGTTTGATATAAGAAAAAATAAAAACAAATTAAGTATATGGAATTTGTTATTACAGAATCCGATATTCAGGGAGATCAGCCGGATGAGTTTGACAATAACTATCCCGAGGCAAATGAGGCAAATGGAGACGCTGAAGATTATGTAGATGATGGTTCTCAACGCGGAGATCCAATCGTTCATTATTTTGATAATCTTGATGAAGATGACAGCGAATCGCTGTCGCAAAATAAAAACATAATTGTTGATAATATAAAAATTCCTAAGAGAATTTTCCAAACGCATAAATCTATCAAATATATTCAAAGTAAGCCTAAAATAATAAACGCTATGAATTCTTGGAGACGGTATGTGCCCGAGTTTGGTTATCATTTCTATACAGATGAAATGTGCGATGAGTTTATGAAGACTGAAATGGTTGAGGAATTTGGTGATGTTATATACGAGGCTTATAAAAAACTTACCGTGTCAGTTATGAAAGCAGATTTATGGAGATATTGCGTTATTTATAAGTATGGTGGAATATACGCAGATGCTGACGCTATTTGCAAATGCGACCCTAAAATGTTTACTTTATATGACACAATGCTTGTTTGTGGTCCTGAACCAGATAACATTCATTTATGTCAATGGTGTTTCGCTGCGCCCGCAAAATCACCAATATTAAAGGACATTATTGAGTTATCTATCAAGAGAGTCATGAAGGTTCCAGAAATAAAAGGCGAACATGTTATCCATTTCTTAACAGGCCCAGGTGTATTCACAGATGGAATAGAAAAATATTTAAGCGATAATGATATGCCTGTATTTAAAAACAAATTTCAATACTATCAATATAAAAACGCAACCATGATATGTTTTGCGGCCGAGCGATTTCATAAAATGATGATAGAACATTTATTTGCTGGAGATGATAATGACGGGTGGAAGCAAGAACGAACAAGTCGCTTGATGTAATAAAAAATAAACTATTGTAATCTATAATACAACAGTTTATTTATAAACTTGTCTATAAGCCCATAATGCAGTATAATGATTCACTTTCAAATTTCTGAATTGTTCGTTATAATAACCATCATACATTCTTAGTACAGCAATATCATTATATAGAATAAATTTTTCACCGGTTCTTTTAATCCACATATGCTGTAATTCAATTTTTTTTCTATCTTCGCCTGTTAAAAATTTGGAAACCATGCCTGGTCCAGTCGGATCTACGCAACTATTTCCATAGTATTTATTTTTTACATTATCAACCACCTGATTTATGCATTTTAAAAGTATTTCATTTTTAGGAAGACATGCGATCAATGCATTATACACATCACTGCCGTTAATATCAAACACCCAATGTTCTTTTTCAGTTAATTCAATAAATCTAAAAGAATTTATGCAATTATACTTTATGTCTAAGTAAATCCCACCATTTATGTATAATACACAATATCTCCATAAATCAGCCTTATAAGCTCCAGGAACTAAACTATCAAACGCATTTAAAACATCTACGCTAAAATTATTCGCAATGAAATTTCTGCAATCGGTGTCATCAAAAAGAAAATATTCAAATCTAGGATGGAGACGCTTTAACCGGTCAACAGAATTCTTCATATTTTCTGGTAAATTCTTTGTATGCCATGTTTGATAGATTTTTAACGGAATAATACTATTATACATAAGTTTTTTGTTAAGCTTATATGTATATACTTTCAGCGCCTGCTGGTTTAAAATGCGCTTTTTTTCTTCAACTGCATCTTTTTTTTCTTTAGATGTATAGACTAATCTTTGTCCTACAATCCCAGACAACATATTAAACACTTAATATAAAATAAATTAATAAAAATAACTATTTTCCTTTTTTTTAATATATACAACTATTTTAGATGCTAAACAATAGATCTAAAATAGTTGTATTTGATGTGGACGAAACGTTGGGTTATTTTGTTGAATTAGGTATATTTTGGGATTCATTGCATAATTATGCTACTAATAAAAACGTTGATATTAAAAAAGTATTCACACAGGACTATTTTAATGAACTATTGGATTTATTTCCCGAATTTATTCGTCCTAATATATTAACCATACTAAGGTACGTAAAATTAAAAAAAATATCAAAAAAATGTCAAAACGTTATTATTTATACTAATAATCAAGGACCTCTGGAATGGGTTCGCTATATTAAAAACTATTTTGAAAGTAAGTTAAAATTCAGATTATTTGATGATGTTATATCAGCATTTAAGGTAAATGGCGTTCAAATAGAACTATGTAGAACGTCTCACGATAAAACTATAAATGATTTAATAAAATGTTCTAATATTAGGGATAATGTTGAAATATGCTTTTTAGACGATACGTATCATTCAGGAATGAACGCGGATAACGTTTACTATATAAAAATAAAACCATATGTTTATGACTTGGACTTTAATTTAATGACATCTCGGTTTTTAAACGGTAAATGCGCCAAGCTATTGATAAAAAATAAAGAAGATGTTGAAGAATTTTCCGAATTTATTAAAAATCATATAAATAAATACGAATTTGCGTATATAAAAAAAAATAAAGAAGAGTATGAAATAGATAAAATAGTAACAAAAAAAACAATTATGCACTTAAAATCTTTTTTTAAAGGGGATAATGGAACTTTTTTTAACGAAACGGAACATAGAAAAACAAAAAATAAAAAAATTTATAAATTAAAAACCAGAAAGAATAGATAATATACTTTTTTTTTCGGTTGTTTGTTTTAACACATCTTTAATTCTATTCAAATATGATGTAAGTAATTGATTTATAGCTGTTGTGGTAAATAAAAATATTCCTGAACTAAATGCTATTTTCCTATCCAAATCAGTAAATTCTATTTTTCTAAAAGGATTAAACCTCCATAATAAAAACAAACTTACATATATTTTGACATAATAGTCAAGTTGTTGTAAATATTGTGGCTGTGTTTTAAAAATACCAATCGCAAATAGAATGTACGCAGAATATGTAACAATAATAAAAATATTAAACCAAAAATCCTGAATTTTATTTAGTTCGGATGATAATGCCATACTTATGCCTATTTAAGTTATAATGTGAAAAAAATTAATAAACCCGGTGAACTAGAGTACTTTCTTATTAGATTATCTCATTTACATCATTTACGTCATTATATATCTTTAATGTTCTAGCGCTAGCATCTTTAGCGTCTACATAGCGAGGCATCCAAAAATAAGGTACAACGTTTCCTAAACCAGCATAATGAGATTCAAAAATGCTTCTATAATAACGTTTTTCATCGGTATCCGGAATATTATTATCTCCAACTGAAGTCATTCTTGTTACAGTATTGGAATTGGAATTGGCAACGTTTTCTTGGATAATCTCATAAAGCGATCTAGTTGTTTTACTTACACCGTCGCTAAACGCCTCCTTCGTTCTCCACAATACACATTTAGGCAATAATGCACTTCCATCCGAATCTAGATAATTTTCCTCACTAAATGCACTTCTTAATAAAAATTTTTCACATTGGGAATTTCCTTTATGAAATCTAAGAGTAGGATGAATACTTAAATAATATTGGACCCAGCTTCTATCTAAGAATGGAGTTCTTGGTTCCAACCCATGCGACGAAATACATTTATCTGAACGCAAAACATCAAACGCATGAATGTCTCTAAGAAGACGGCGACATTCGCGATCAAATTCAATTGCGTCAGGTGCAGCATGCATATACAAGTAACCCCCGCATAACTCATCAGAACCATCGCCGTTAAATATAACTTTAGCGCTGCTATTTTCGGAAATAAATTTACCTAAAAGATAATTTCCGATGCTAGCCCTTACTGTAGTTGTGTCATAACTTTCAATAGTTTCTATGACTTTGGGTATAGCTTCAATAAAGTCCTCCTCTTTTAACAGTATTTCGGTGTGGTTTGTTCCTAAATACTCTGATACAATCTTAGCATATTTAAGGTCTTCTGAACCTTCTAACCCTATGCTGAACGTTTCTAGTGGTTTTTCAGAGTTCTTCTTATGACATTCATTTACTAATGCTGTAATTAAACTACTATCCAATCCACCCGATAACAAACAAGCAATTGGTCTTTCTGTAATTAAAACTCGTTTTTTAACAGCTTCTGTTAAATAAAATTGGATATTTTTATAAACTGACTGTAAATCAGTTTGAGTTTGAGATACTACGCTTGAAAACCCGGTAGAATGGTAAACACAGTTCTCTTTTTTAAGTTCCCATTTAGGAGAAACTTTAAACTCCATTGTAAACTTTGAGTAGGTTCCTGGTAAAAAATGAGTTATGCAATGATTTGGCATAACCTTATAAAATTCAGATAAGCACTTAATTTCAGAAGCAACACCATAAATGTCCCCACGAGTAGTTTTTTTCATTTCATTTATATCATCAGTTACAACTTCTGTTTTATCAACTGAAACTGTTTTTGGTTTTAAAATATAAAGCGGTCTTACTCCATAAGGATCTCTCGCGAGATAAATTTTTGACTCTAGATTATTGATATTATTATCACAAAGAACAAATGAGAATACGCCATCCAACATTTGAAGTGTTTGTTTCATGCCATATTTTTTATATAAATGGATAATAACCTCGCAATCAGATTGTGTATTAGGGGTTACACCCATTAGCTTATACAACTCTTTGTAGTTATAAATTTCGCCATTACAGATTAATGTAATTTCACTATCAACAATTGGTTGATTTGAAATATCATTTAAACCATTAATAGCGAGTCTATGAAAACCAAGTAAACATGCCAACGCGCACGACTGTAGTTTAGAAAATTCGGGTCCTCTACCTTGACCCTTTACAAATTGTTTTTCAATAAATGATTGTTTAAATTGGTTATCATTATTTAGTAACGCAAAAATTCCACACATATATTATCCTTGTTTAATAATGATTTTAATCTTTATATGGGTTTTATTCATTTTAGAAATGTAGTAAAATAAATTATATTCCAGTATATTAACAATGTCAACAAATGATTTTAGAGAATGTGCTTCCCAAATAACAAACGCTAATAATAATCGCATATATGATAGGAACATTCCATCTCATGCTCTACAGCCATATTTAAATGTTAGACCGGTTATGACAAAATATTCTATTATGCCAATTGTTGATCCAAGAACACCCATTAAAACACCTATAACAAAACAACCTATTTATAATACAAATGAAGTTTTTAACCCAGGAAATCGCAACGCACCGTGGTCCGGATTTGCAACAAATATAAACACGGAGTCAGAACTAAGAAACCAAATTTTTGCAATTCAATCTTGCAGCCAAGCCGTGTATGTTCCAAGCGCTAATAGCGATTTATATAATTTTGGTTTTACTCCAAAAAATACCGTACAACAGCCATTTCCTGGCTTATTTCAAAAAGAGCAGTTTGAGTCTTTTAATCCAAATCCAGAAAATGTGGGACAGGGTTTATTTCAAAATTGCACTCGCCAACAAATTAGAGATTTAGGAAATGATGATTTGCAAGGTCCTTGTAAGACTATAAAAAACAATAATAAACCTAAGTTACATTAAAATAGGTGATTTTTCTTCATTTAAAGAAAAAACATTTAAAAACAATAATGCTTGTTATATATCATGAAATACATAACAAGTATATTAAAAAGAATACTACCAAAAGAAATACCGAAACCTGTTGGTAGATGGAGACTAGAGAATTGTAACATTACAATGAATCATAAAATAGATTTATCAAATGAAGACCATTGCGGTCCTTGCGGTCAATACGCATTGGAAAAAATAGAGTTAAAAAATAATAAAACCCGCACGATTCATTTAGAGAAACCAGAAGTTAAGATAACCTAGATATATTCTTTCTTAATATAAAAGTAATGGCAGATCAGTTAATATCAGAAATTACATTGGAATGTCTAATGAATAAAAATCAGTATGCAAAATACATTGGAAAGACAAATACAGAAACCAAGACTTCTATAAAAAAAGATATAAAATTTTACAGAAGACGTATTTTTGATTTAACAAAAAAACTTTTGAATAATGAAAAACCAGAGACTATGTATCCAGATGTTGGAAGTGCTTTTGATACATATGCGCGTGTTTGTATTGAATATTTTAAGGTATTGGATAAATCTGATATTATACAAGAAGACTACACCGGAATAAACGTTGATAGTATATCATCCATCCCTGTAGACGCATCTTATAACACGGAAGCTGCAAATATGCTTATGATGCGTTCTATTAAAATAACAGAACCAAATGCGTTGGAAAAACTTGTAAAAAGAAAAACATCAAAGCTTGAAAAAAAACAAATAGTCCCAATACAAAAAGACATCAATCTTAAAGACCCAAATCTAAAAAATAAAGGTATTTGTAAAAAGAATAATATCAATAATAATTATGAGGACATCTCCAAAAAAAATAAAGCAAATGAAAAAAAAACTACAGAAGAAACACAAGACGCGAAAAACACAGATAAAACAAATAACCAAACAAACCCAGAAAAATAAAAAACAAAGTACAACTAGACGAAATCATATATTTAGAGAAAAACTTATAAAAAAGTTTGATGCCGTTAAAGTCAGGTGTAGTCCAAAAACTGCAGATAAAGGTTATACGTGTTTAGAAGATGAGACTCTATACAAGTTAAAAGATCTATGGAATGCGAGACACCCGGAGTCGCAAATTGAAACGAATGAATCAAAAGAAATATGGATTGCACTAAACTCAAAATTAAAGGGAGTTTGCAATAAAGAATCTTGTTGGTTGAAACAAAAATTTGTAAATGGAAAATTAAACAAAGAATTGCACGATTCTTACGCGCCGGTTTCTCCAAAAGAATGGAAAAAAAATCCAAATGAATGGTTATCTAGCGTTGATATATTAGATGTTATGAAACAATACGAAGACAAATATAAGTGTTTTGATTTTATTGGACCATCTCCTATTGATTTTGATACACATAAATTATATGGGGAGTGTGTTTGGGAAGAGTTATGTCATTTTAATTTGGAAGAGGAAATAAAAAATGGAAGATTTAAGATAGGCATAATATTTAATTTGGATCCCCACTATAAAGGAGGTTCCCATTGGGTATCCATGTTTATTAATATTAAAAAAGGAGAAATATTTTTCTTTGATAGCGCGGGAGATAAAGCGCCAAAACAAGTTATGAAATTAGTAAATAGAATTATAAAACAAGGCAAACAATTAAAAACCCCCATTACATTTAAATTCGATCAAAATTATCCAGTAGAACACCAATATGGTGATACGGAATGCGGAATTTATTCGCTATATTTTATAGCTCATATGCTTGAAGATCGTCACGATAGTAATTACTTTAAAACGCATATTTTAGATGATAAATATATGGAGAATTTTAGAAAAGTATATTTCAATGGAGACTTATAAGTATATATAAAATATAAAATGATATAAAGCATATAAATAATATTTACAATTTATTACTTATATGACAACAAAACAAGTAAATATAGATTTTATTACAACTGAAAATATAGAAATGATATGGGAGATAATTATTGATGATATAAAAGATGTTCTTAAAACTCAGCATCAGATTTCTAAGACGAGAAATTATTTTATAAACCAAGCCAGAGTATTCTTTGAAAGAGAGAATTCAGAACAGCAAGATTTAATGCAGCTTAATAAAAAATTTATTAGCCAAATTATGCAAAGTTTTGATAACTATAATGCGCAGACTCAAACACAAAATCAAACGCATTTTCAAAGCCAAAATAGTCCTCCATCTCAGCAAAACAAGCCCATTTTTAGAGCAGAGGATATTCAAGCAGAGAGACGCAGTGCATTTGAAAAAGGGTTAGCGGAAAAAAGAAATGATTTTATAAGTGCAATGAATGTTCCTGTTCCAGAAACTCCAAATTTTAGCGATAATAATTTAGACAAGCCCATAGGAGGAGCTATGGAGGAACTCATAGCTAGAACATTAGCTCAACGCAATTTTGAAATAGAAACCTTTAGCAAGCCGGTCAATAAGGAAAGCGTTGAAAATTGGTTGAAACCAACCGAAACCTCTGTAAAATCCGAAAAAATAATTCAAAAAGCGCAGGGAGATATTCAAATGGAAGAAAAGCAAAAACAATATCAGTATACTCATCAATCTTCGCCAAAGTTTATTAACATCGGAGAAGAATTACCTATTATACCAAGAAATAAAAAACAAATATCTTGGGGAAAAAATCAAGAATATGAGATAAATGAAATAAATCTAGAAGTAACCGAGTTAACTCATAATCAGATTGAAACAGGTCCAACATTGTTCTCAAAGTTGAAATATATAAAAGAGGAACCAGAAAAACCTGAGCCTCGCGCTTTACCAGAATTAAATGTTATAACAAAGGTTGAACCTGACATTATTAATGACAGGTTAACTAGTCTAGAAAATAAGCTATCTGAAATATTACATTTCCTTAAAAATAGTAATAATAATAATAAAATTGAATTAGAATCAAACAATAATATTGATACTAACTATACAGAAGAATCATGAAGTTTTCTGCGACTCTATTTAATATTGCTATTTTAATTTCAGGAGCATTTGGATTTGTTTCAAAGTTTAAATTATCAAGACCGACGATCGTTATGAATTACTTATGCGACGACGAATGGAACTCTGGCGAAGTAAGCTGGGAATTTGCCGCGTCCACACAGTATACCTCAGGATTTACTTGTGAGCCCGAATTAACACAGTATCAAAAAAAAAATATAGGTTTACTTGCGCCAGTTACATTAAAGTCTTCAATAACAACCCCTCTTTATAAAACTATACAGGACGATCAAATAAAAATGGCGTCTACTTCCGCAATAGTAAAAAAATCCTATAAAGAATTCATAAATTTAGATACATTAGTTTATCATATTTATAATATTATTAACTCGCATTTTGCGGTATTTACATTATCAGAACTTGCGACGTTTACATTTTTGACAGGCATTGTATTTATTTACGACAAAACTAAAGTTGAAGAAGCAAAACGGATTGACAAATTATACAAATTTGGATCAACATCTCTCTACTTTGAGAAATATCAAAAAATAAGAAAAATAATCACAGCGGGTTTTATAGTATTTACAGTTATACTAACAAAGAACGTGCAGGATGCAGAATAGTTCATATTGTAAACATATTTTACAATATTAACATTAGTTGGTTTACATCAACTTTATATAAACCGCGTAAACTTTATATAAACCGCGTAAACTTTAAACCATTTTAACCTTAACCCCTTTTGGCGTTTGTTCCAATTCAGCAACCAATGTGGGTTGTATCTGGGGATTTTCAAGAGCCGCATAATAGCTATCCCAGTCATATAATTTACCTCTATTCGCGTCTATTTTACGATAAATATATTTTTTTCCACGGAACTCAAACGGTTTCCCCCTCCATTCAATGATCTGTTTATTAATACGAGTTGTTGTATCCGGCTCTTCCTTTTTATAATTTGGAATATAAGATGCAGCTGTTGAAGATGGTTCTCCAAATTGCAAACAATTTAGTTGTTCTTTTGATCCACGTTTTGAGTAAATGGCACAATCAATTGATGCTTCTTTAACGGCTGTTATTATTTTAAAACTGACCTCTTCTTTTATATTAGAAATTTCAAAAAGAGCTTCATCACTAGTTAATGGTATATTATCTTCTTTGAAATCCTTTGGATCCTTTCCCTCTACAGGAATTTTATATTTTCTTTTACTCTTGTCCTTTCTTTTTAATTCAATTGCCGCATCATTTTTTGGGTCTAACTGTTCTTTTGAAAAGGTCATTAAATATAAATATACCTCCACAGTCTGTAAAGGTTCTGGCAATTCTTTATGACTGCAGATTCTTCTTGCTCTTCCAACAACTTGATCTATACGCGCGGGATTCCAATATGGTTCCATTATATGCACGTACCGGGTGCTTCTTAAATTTATACCTTCTGAACCAGATGCAGTAATCATTAAAACCTTGATAATCTCGCCCATATGATTATTATGTGCTATTTCTTTTAACTTAGCCGTTATTGGAGATTTAACATCCCAATTACTATTATAAATATTACGTATTATTTCTTTTTCTTCGGCGGTTTCTGTACCAGTGTATAACGCAAATGTTGGTTTTCCCATATTTTCTTCGCTAATATCCAAATCCCAAACTCCAGCCGCGTCTTTTTTAATCTTAAACTGAGTGAATCCATTTGCTTCTAATACCATTTTAAAAATGCCAATTCCTTCCAATGTTCTAAATTGGCTATAAACCAAATGTAATCCCATATGAGCTGGGTCTTGTATGTTTTCTAACATATGAAGATACTTGGGGCTATATCTTTTTAATCCATCTGGACCATCCGGAGATAGAACGGTTGACTCATTTGCTTTTAAATAATCAATCGTGTTTTTTATGCGTTTTTCATATGTTGAATCGGCCAATTTGTCTATAACTTCATCTCCTTCAATTTCTCCATCCCATGCTTCGCCTTCCAAATCATTGACGCCTTTTTTAGATGTCGCATTTAAGGCTTCTTCATATAATTTTTCTATTTGGGTTTCCTCCTCTTTTTCTTCTTTGGGAAGAGGGCGTCCCGGAGGTTTTGGCATAACAAAATTACAATATAAACGAGAGAAAATGCGATAAGTTGAACTGGGATCTTTATATATACCATTCTCATCTATAACCCCCTTTTTTTTACTTGACTGTTTTTCTTGCTTTCTCTCTTGAGCTCTGACTTCTTCATACTTAGTAAACTGATAATCACTCATGGGGATTTTAATAACATGAAAATCGGTCAACTTCTCATATCTTGGCATTAATGATTCCTGTGCGCTTTTAAAATAAGAGGTAAGGCCAATTATACGACGCTTAAATAAATCCATGTTCTTTGTATTTCCATTTTCAACGTTCACAAACATCTCTACAAAATCATCAAATTTATCGGGAAGTGCTTTTTGAAGGGTTATTTTAATTCCAGCGGTGTTTACTCCAATATTATTTTTTTCAAGAATGCTTACTACTCTTCGCTCAAAATCCACATCACTTATTGTTCCGCGCTCTTCTAGATGAGGTTTGCCGTCTTCTCCAGTTATTTCCTTAGGTTTATTTGATACACCATGATATCCGGTCTCAGTTTTGTATTTATTTTCAAAACCAAACGGGTTTCTTGTAACTGTAATCACTTTATCCTTAGAATAATCAAAGTAATCCATAACTTTTTCTCTCGCAAATATTTCTTGTAATTTTTCTTTTGTAATAGATTGCCCCGAGCGAACGTCTAACGGTATTTCCCAGGTCTTTATGTATCCTCGGAGGATATTAAAAAGTATTCCAATTTCATTCGGATAATTAATAATGGGAGTTCCTGTTAGTAATACAACTCTTGCATTTTTAGCGCTCAACAGTAGTTGATATAATACAAGCGCCAAAGAATAAGGAACTCGTTCTTTATTACCGCGACTGTCAACTGGAATTTCTTTTTCTTTTGCAATCTTATTTACTATTCTACTAATAAAATTATGGGCTTCATCTATAATAACAACAGAATCATCAAATATGTTTGTTTCAAAATTATTCGTCATATCTTTTAATTTATCGCGGCGCAACCCATTGTAATTAATAAATTTATACTTGTATTGTATCATTTCATCAATCTGATCGTCTAGACTTTTTATTTCTTGCGGTTCTAATGTATCGTAATTACTCTCTTTGGTTGCATTTACAAGCCAAGCTCCTTTTTTCTTATTAATATACTCAATAGACAAGTTTAATACACTTGAAAGTGTTTCAACTGCTTCTGGATGTTCCCTTGTTGATATCCATTGCCAATATTGATTCTTTTTATATATTGAATCTCCGCATTTTTTTAACTCTTCCATATAATTTCTACGCAATGAAGCCGGTGTCATGACAATAATCTTTTTTTTGCTTTTAAAACCTTCAGCAATCGCAATTGACGTGCAACTCTTACCAGAACCAAGGCCGTGATAAAGTAAAAGACCACGGTACGGTGTATATAAATTCAAATAATCACGAACTAATTTTTGATGATTTAATATAGAGAACTCTCCAGAAGAGTTTTGGCCTATATTGTCGCAAGAAATTTGAGATGACTCATCCATAACTTCATCTCTGTAAGATCCGAACAATGAATTTATAAAGTTCACGAACTTCTCTCTATTATTCATAAAATAACTTGACACCTTTATGTTTACATGTGGTTTTTTTATCGGAAGTCTGGCGACTGTGTCTATTTTGTCAATATCCACCCATTCTTC
>Ga0114959_10003149_pt1 | contig 13071 bp, 19 predicted proteins | sample C_130625_EF_Meta_FD_87317 | JGI IMG/M metagenome (GOLD analysis project Ga0114959, IMG submission 87317) | Freshwater microbial communities from Lake Croche, Canada to study carbon cycling - C_130625_EF_MetaG | ecosystem: Environmental > Aquatic > Freshwater > Lake | place: Lake Croche, Canada...
CGTCGAGTGTAATAAAGCGGTTGAGTCTAAGCCCCCACTAAAGGCCACGGCAATGCGCGTGGCAGAATCAACGTTTGGGATTTTATTTGCTGGATGTGTCTTTGAACTTACCATAACTCATGAATACTTCAATAAAAAATTATTCAATTTAATATCCTTTATAATCAATAACTTATTTTAATTTATTGAATGATTTTATAAATGTTGTATGACTAAATGTTGTATGCTTTTTATCAAAATTAGAAGTTCAAAAACATCTTTTAAAACTAAATTCATCATATATCAAAGTAACTTTTTAATGTAACGTAAATACTCAACTCTATTAACAAATATCCTTTAAGTTTATATAAACATAGTCTAAAGTTGGTTCAGAAATTTGATAATATCTTTCTAAAGAATTAATTTTCCTTTAAACCTAACCTCTTTAATCCTATGTTATCTAAAGTAGATATTGTTCGTCAGTTATATGAACAAAGTGACAAAAAAATACCAATGAAAGATTTGGATGTTTTAGTAGATAAAACATTTAATATCATCTCTGAGTCGTTATCTCAAGGTGAAAAGATTCAAATTTCTGGTTTTGGAACTTTTGGTTTAACAGAACAAATGACTAAACCACTTGTCAAAATCAAAAAGGTAGTCAATGACAAGAAGTAAAGTTCTTTCGGTAAAGGAACAATACGATGAATGGATTAGGTTAAATCCATTAAAACCACTTACCAAACTTCAACAAGAACAACTTGATAACAAGATGAGAGAGGAAATCATCTCTGAACTGAATGTTACTGGAAAGATGGATATTTCAGAATATATGTTGATACATAAGTGGAAGGAAGTAAATGAATTCGTCAAAAAATATAATTTGGATGAAATCAAAGAAGTAGAAAATTTAATATGGAAACCTCAAGGTCGTTCTGATTTTCGTAGAGTAAATCCAGAACTTGTTTTAACAAGTAACACTATTGAGATTAAAAAGAAGAACTTTTGGGGTGAAGAATCATTTGAGGAATTCGTTCAAGATGATAAATTGATTCGTCATTGGAATATTCTTCGTGTTCTTATCTCATCCAGTAGACATGACGGAGTAATTGGTAGACAACTTCGTTACTTGGTACGTGACAAAGTTACCAAGAAATATTTAGGAATAATCTGTATAGCTTCTTCTATGATGAATCTTTCAGAACGAAACAAAGAAGTATTTGGTGGTGATATTACTCAAAACGAACAATCCAAACTAAATTTTGTTCGAGCTTTTGGTAAAGGTGGTAGATCCATTAATATGGCTAACGGTCAAACGATAATGTGTACCCAACCGTTTGGTAGAAATTTCAATGGTGGAAAGTTCTTGGCTTTGATGTGTTTATCAAAACAAGTCTGTGATGATTGGGAATCTCGGTACGGAGATAAATTAGTAACAGTTGAAACAACATCTTTATATGGTGAAAAAAACTCTACTCAATATGATGGCTTAAGACCATATTGGAGAAATCTTGGTAAAACAAGTGGTGATACACCAATTAAACCAACTGACGAATTATGGAAATCAATAAGAAGATGGTTAAAGAAAAGATATCCAGATATTTACTTCCACTTCATTATTGAATTAAATCAAAAAAATCAACCAGCTGTCAGAGACAAAAAGAACGGATTAATCTCTAAAGTTTATGGATTATTAGAGTTAAATACATTACAAGATACTTCATCAGGTCATCAAAGAGGAGTCTTCCTATCACGTTTATATACGAATTCTGATGATTATCTTCAATACAAAATCAATGAGAATGAACTTGTACCGGCTTTTGATAATTCAGTAGAGACGTTAACAGAATTCTGGAAATTTGGATTTGTGGGTGATACTAAACGAGACGGTGTTAATCCAGAAATTGAAAGTAAATTTCAAAATAAATTTAAATTTGAAAAGAAAAGTTCAGCAAAACAAAGATTACAAAACATGATAGAACGTGGTGAAGATTTTATTAATCTAACAACTGATTGGTATCTTCCAATGTCAAATTTATCGTGGGAAGAAACAAAATTGATGTTTGGAAACCATGTTTCTCGTTAGTAAAAGATACGATAGGTTCTATCACGTCTTGGTCTCTAAAGTAAAACTCGTCATCATTATCTTGAGATATAAACCCCACGATTCCATTCTCCAAAACCTCAATTTCAAAATGATGAGTTGGTAATTTTATAAAAGAAGATGATTTGATGGTAAATGTAAAGTCGGTAAACGTTTCAATATCATTTAATATAATTTGAGAAATAGCAAACGTCTCATCAATAAGTGGAGTAATATCATTCACAAAATTACGATAGTCAAATAAACGAATGACAACGTGATTATTCTCGGTAAAAAATCGTAAATGTGTAATGTTGTAATGTTTTACCGAATCAAATAATGATGGAAGATATGATTGTTTTAATGTAAATATACCAATTGGTGTTGAAGAAATTTGTTGATTAAATTTTTGATTTAAATTCTCCAATTCATTTGTAGGTATATCTAACACATCACTTTTATCAAACATGGATATTTTCTTACGAACAATAGGTAATGATGATTTTGTCACCATATCATCATTGTCTGTGGATCCAAACACAATCACTTCTTGATTGGTGTTTATTAAATAAAATGAACCATAAGTTCCATATTTACGATTGAGTTCATTTAGAACAGTCATTAATCACCATCTATCTTACGTTTCAACAAACCAGATACTTCTATATCGGCACCCCTAAACATTTTTTTTAATTCATTAACTTGTGATTCAATTTTTTCGTGAGATTTAATAATCGTTTCTTCTTTAAAAGAAATGGTAATAGATTTTATGGTGTCTGGTTTCTCATAAATCTGTTCCACAACCTCAACATCAACAATATCTTTGTATATTTTCCATGAACGAACATCTTCTAACTTAAGTTCAGTTGAAATTAAACCAGTTTTAAATTTTTCATTTAACTCTTGTTCAGGAATTTTGGATAGTTCTGTAATCGTGTTATAGGCAGGTGGAAGTAATTCCATATTTTTTTGGAGTATTGGATTCTTTCCTATTGAACAAAGATTACTGATTGTAGTTTTACTCATGATTTTACGTTCAATAAGTTCTTTTCTTAATTCAAACCACAACTTTTGATTTGTCTTATCAGATTGATATTTATTCAAAAGAATAGCTACTTCCATAATGTATTCAGTAGCTTTTTTCCAAGAAAAAGTAATCTGATTAATTATCTCATTCACATTAGTAGTCAACTGAGATGATTGTTGATTAATTATATTTTCCATAAGTTTAATAACATTTAATATAAAGTTTTAATAAATTAAGTATTAACATTTAAATTACTATAACCTGATAACTTAAACAAGGAATTCTATGGAATCAAAAGTAAATAGATATAGAGAACAATGGAATAACCATGTTGAGGATAACTTTGAATCAATAATGCCTATTACTCTTTATAGAGTTACATGGAAAAATGTTCAAGGTGAATTTTTTGAATTTTGGAGTGATGACAAAAAAGTTGTTTCAAAGAAAAAATACGAAATTGACCATAGTGAAGATTCTTTAATCTATATAAATTTTGAGAGTTGGTTTGCTTATAGAAGCATTGAACATGATAAGAAATTTGGTCGTATTGAAAGAGAACGTGGATGGTGGGAATTAGAATAAAAATGACAAATATTGAAAAAGTTACTGAGTATCTTCAAACTCATAAAAAGATTTCAAAAACTATATCTGAAGAAAAACTTAAAGTAGAGAACTTAGTTCAAATCATTTATGTTTTAAGAAAGAAGAAATATTCAATTTTTACAAGTTATAAAGATGGAAGGAAAAAAGAACCGATATATATCCTTATGAAAAAACATCCCACAAAATGAATCTATGTAAATCATGAAAAATAAATTTAAGTAATCATGTTTCTAGTTGTTAATTTTTCATATTCTCAAACACAACCTCAAGTTGATTTTTAAAAAGAGGTGAACACTCCTTTATTAATTTTTATACTTTCAACTTGTTCAACTTCAATTCCCAATCGTAAATTCTTTAAAATTTCACATAAGTCATCTCCGTCAATCAAATCAATAATCGGAGCACCATCACGTGTAGCTTCTTTTTTTGCTTCTGAAGTAAATGTACCTGTAGTAATAATTAAACCCTTATCACATCTACCAACCATAGCTCCCCTAAAATCTCTAACCGTAGGAGACGATACTGATTCCTTATATCTCTTACATTGAAACAATATCTTAAATGAAACTAAATTTACTTTAAGAATCCCTATTCCATCAATACCACCATCAGCAGTTTTTCCAGTTACTTCAACTTTTATAAATCCAGACTCTCTTAAAACTCTTTGACTTAGTCTTTCAAATGAAGAAGGTTCTATATTTTTCAATAAAGTTAATAAATCTTCCTTCCAATCTGATACAAAATCTGAATCAATTCTTTCAATGGAGTTTTCTTGAATAATAGTATTTTGATTTTCAACCTCATTTAATACTAAATTTTTTGATTTCTTTTTTAATTTACCAACAACTTTAGGGATATCTTTACAAGTTTCTGAATTTAACTGATTACCATTATTTGTAAGACTCCATACTCCTCTAGAACTATTTTCAACAGCATCTACTTTTTTTAAATATGTTCTAGCCCACGCTAAGTTGTATTCTAATGAGGTTCTTCTTTCATTTTCATTATCGTTAAATACTTTAGTTAACTCCTCTGGAATTTGTAAAATTTTGATGACTTCATCTGTTATTTCATCATTATTAGCAGAACCACCTAAGTTTCTTAAAGATTCAATTGTTGGATAAAGTAACTCGTCATAAGTTGGTACTGAATTCATATAAGTTGACCTAACATTAAAATTTGTTTAACCTTGAACCAAAATCCTGATATTAAAAATGTTGAATTTGTTACAAGAAATTAACTTATCAAACCACCAAAATGAATTACCTAAAACTAAAGGTATCTATTTTTGGTTAAAAAAGGATTCTGAAGAAATAGTATATATTGGAATAGCTTGTAATAAAGAAGGTTTGAGAAAAAGAATTTCTCAACAACATTTAAATCCCAAATATCTTGAATTTAGGGAAAATAAACAAACTTCAAAAGATGAATTTCAATTAACTCACTTTATTCCTAGAATTTCATCTAACATTATTAAGAAAGGAATTGATAAATCTTCATTTCGTAAATCAATTGGTAGAAAGTTATTATTAAAACCTGGTAAAGAAACTTGTGAATATATCTTAAATAATTTGAGATTAAAAATATTAGTAATAGAAGATGTTATGTATTTAAAAAAATTAGAAAAAGAAATGATTAACCTATATAAACCTGTTTTTAATACTTCATATAAGACAACCAACCTTAACTAAAGTTGAGAAAATTCTTTTGTCTATTAAAATATTTAAGAAATTAAATTTTTAAAATATATGTTTCAATACTTATTCATCACTATTACCACTAAGTTCTTAAGTTGACTCAATCGTTTAATGTCACTCATCAGTTTTGTTAGTTGTTGTTGAGTGACATTTGTCTTTGTATCTTTATTCACTTCAAAATAGATTAAAGACTCTTTCTTCATACGTTCCAGTTCTTTTTCTGTCATACATCATCTCCACCAAAAAAACAAAATATATGTATTGGATGTTCAGTATTTAATTTTTTACATAACTTAACAAAATCAAATAAGTATTCTCTGAGTTGTTCATCTGAATACAAGTAACCAAACTCTTTTTTCAGTGTTTTATCAGTTTCTATATAAAGAGAACTTAAACTTATTCCATGAAGATTTCTTAATTCTTTAGGTAAATTTTTAAGTGTTTTTTCTTCCTCGGTTAATATTTTTCTCATTTTGAAACCTCACATAGTCTTTTAATTGATGGAATAACACCTGATTCATCTATTTCTTTAATTATTTTTTCAATAGCGATACGAGCTAATACAGATTTATTAATTTGAGTTGAATCAGAAATACGTGTGAACTCTTTGTGTAACGTGGGAGCCATACGAATAGGAAATGAAACTGGTACTTCGTGTTGAACTATGGTGTTCATTAAATTTCTCCATTGGAATGTTAGACTTAAACAAGAACAGATATGACGTTAGCGTGGTGATTAACGAACACTCACGTAAATAACTACTTGTATTAGGTATTTATGTAGAATGAAATCTAATGAACGTTTATGGATACTATTAAATGAAAAGAATATTGTTTATATTATTTATATTGATTAGTCAAAATGTTAATTCTTTAGAGATAACTACTGATAACAATAAAAGTAACGATCCACCTTTTGTTTGTTCTTTTTATCTTAAAGGTGAAATAGTCAAAGGTGATACTAACAAGTTTTCAGAAGGATTAAAACAATTTAATAATTTTTTTAAAACTAAACCATGTGGAATAAAAAAAATTGTTTATTTAAATAGTCAAGGTGGAGATTTAGAGGAATCTTTAAAATTGGGAAGATTCATTAGGAAAAATGAAATTCAAACTAATGTTACAAATTCTTCTGAGTGTTTAAGTTCTTGTGTTTTTGTTTTGGCTGGTGGTGTTCAAAGATATATTGACACAAATCAATATTCCACTTTATCAAGTGTTCGTATTGGAATACATCGTCCATATTTTTCAGATTTAAACCCCAATACCTCAATTTCAGACGTAACAAATATGAGAAACAAGATGAGAAATATTATTGTTTCTTTTTTACAAGAAATGGATGTCAATACTAATTTATATGATGACATGTTATCAATAGAACCAAACGATATGAAAATATTATCAAAAGAAGAACTACAAAGATATCGTTTATCAGTAGATGATGCTAACTATGATGAATTGTCAGTTGCTAAATTAGCTAAGTTTTTCAACATATCTTCAAGTGAATACAGGAAAAGAAAATCTTTTGTTGATTCACAATGTCCCAATAATAACATTTCCGATTACTTGGACTGTAACAACAAAATAATGTTAAATATTTCAATAAATGAATTAAATAAAAGAAGAGACAAACTTAACAGAGTTTGTAAAACTTCTGGAAATGAACCAATGGATGAAAATTGTATGAGAAATATTATGGTTTTTAATAAATAGTCGTGACTAATTCTTATCAATTAAGATAATCAAACAACACATTACTTATCGGTTTAACTGTGGAACTCAAAAGCAATTACCGATACATAGTCACATAAGACACGATTTACAATTAAATAAAACTTTCTCTGTTCCTTTAAGAAAGTCCTCTCCTTCATATCTCAAACAATATGAAGTGTGGTTTTTGATAAGTGACTTATCTAAATCCATTAGCCACAAATCTGATGTCACCTTTTCATCACCTTTATAAGAACGATTTGAATATATGTTCCAATTCCTCTTTAGACTGTCATGTAATAACCAATACTTCTCTTTAATAGGTATTTCAATAAAAGCGTGAACATGAGTTGATACTTGAAACTCTTTATTACCACCAACAAATGGAATAAATCTCATCTTTGGTGTTTTAACCTTACGTCTGGTAGAAGTAATTGTCCAATCAACTGCTTTGTAAAATCGTGACAAACTAGACTCATTCACAATTTGACGATTAACACCATAATCATCTTTATACATTCCACTTATCTTAAACACACCTATAAACCAATCTGTATCAGAATACGTCAGGGTGTTCACTATCCATCGTTGGATTAGATAATTTGATTGAGTTGATAGATTGATATAGTTTTCATTGTTCATATGTTTATATATGTATCCATGAACTTTCAAATGACGTCAAAAGTGGTAAACATGAGTGGAATTTCAAAATTTCTTGGATTCCTACCGAAAAAAATTTCATCCACTCAAATTACCTTCCATAAAAAATTTTTGGATATATTTCATCCGACCATGGAAGAACTTTTTTCTATATGTTGAACTTCAATATCGTCATAACTTAAATCAGCTTTTGTTTTGAATAAATCTTCCAAAAACATATTTTGAACAAGTTCAATAACTTCTTTTTTATTATTAGTCTCAACATCAATTTTTCCTTCACCACTAAAACAAATTGTTAATGTGTACATCATTTTTATCTCCTCATTTAACCAAGTCAAAATTAACTTGTGAGTCCATCCTATAGATACCACTCAAGTGGGAGAAGGTTAAAACAATATGTTTACCAATACCAAATCACAAATATCCCAAAACCTAATGGTTCAGAAAGTGGTAAAAATAGGTATTGATATTACTAGGGTCGGAGGTGATTAAAAACAGATTTTTGAATAGTTCAGAAAGAACTTACTTCAGAACTAAAAAGTTTTAGTTTCGGAACTTAAAATATGATTTTTAATTTACTTTTTTAATACAAACTTTATTGAATATTGTTAAAAAATTATTATCTTTAACTAAATCAACAAACATAAACCAGTCATGAATTTCCGGAGTTAAATCTTTACATTGAGATAAACTTAACAGAGCAGTTGGAAAATCTTTATCTAATACATTTAATAAAACTTTAAAGATGTTATCTTCGTGAGATAGTTTTTCCACATCACTTCTAAATTTTTCTATATTGTTATTTAAACTAAAACTTTCAAAGTTTTCAATATTATTTTTTATTTCAGAAATAGCTAACAAATAATTAACTTTTAATCTAATATCTAAATCCTCGTCAAGTTTATATTTTTCTTGATAAATATGAGTAAGTTCTATAACCATCAGTGGAAAAAAAACAATCTTTGTTTTTCTTCCAAGAACTAGGAAATCATGAGAACTATTAACAATAAAATCGTCATCGTTTTTGACATGTTGAAATAAGGTAAAGTAAATTCTAAATAAAACCACAAAAGTATGAAAAAAATATCTATCTGAAATTTTTACTAATGATTTTTTTTCGTTTTTTAAGAGAAGTTCTAAAGAATAAGTTTCTTTATCTTTAAATTTTTCAAAGGTGAAATACCCTCTTTGAAAAAAAGTATTAATTCTTTCTTCAGGATTTTCAACATTCTTAGATTTTGTTACAGAATTTAAAAGACTTTCAACATATTCATTATCAAAATTTGTTCCTCTATGAGTTAATAAATTTCTTCTTGACCTAATTTCAACATAATCAAACCATAAGTTTTTATTCACAAACATTTTTTTATCAGTAACATTAAAAAATAATTTGTATGTTTGTATTGGAGGTAAATTTGTCTGACGAATAATATCTTTGATATGTCTAATTAGGATTAAATCTTTTTCTTCTTTATTCATTAACTCCCATTTTGAACTTCTTATAGATTTTTCTCCGTTTCTAATTTTTGACTCGTCATATTCTATAAATTTCTGAAGAATAATTGTTCTTACTTCACTTTTATGAATGATTGACTTTTCAATTAATAAATTAACGTGACGTTCAAAAGTTGAAACCAAATAATTAAATATGGCAAATCTAAAGTGATGATTTTTAAGTGATTCTCCTCTAACTTTCTTAAATAATGAATATTTAGTTGAAAAATCCTCAAATTCATCTTTGACTAACTCTAAATCTTTTTTAAGTTCTTCATTTGATTTTTTTATGTTTTTATTTTTTTCACTTGTTATTTCATAAAAATCTTCAATGATATTTTTAACGTCAGTTAAAAAATCTTGACTTAAAAAATGGAATTGAAATTTAGTTTGATTTTCAAACATTTTTAACACATATGATTTAGGATTGATTACGATTAAGAAACTTCAATATCAAGTTATATTTTTAATCTATCACATAATTAGTAACTTATGAAAAGTTTCTAATTAGGAACTTTTTTATAGTGGTGAACTTGATTGAAGATTACCAAAATAGTATTGATTACCTACTTGACAATCTGTAAGATAAAGTATGTCCCCCGATAAGACTAGTTAACAATCTATTACTTATTGTTTTTACTGATTTTTTTTAGAAAATTAGCAACATTACAGTCATCATAATACATATCTGAGTATTTTTGTTTCATAGAATTTCCATCTTTTCCTTTAGCTCCGTACCTTAATAACAAGTCAACAATATCTTTTCTTTCTTTATATTTAGCTAAATCTAGAGGTGAATCTCCATCTGAATCAAGAATATTTACATCAGCACCCTTTTTTATAAGTATTCTTATCCATCTAATCTCACTATCTTCCATAATTGAAGTTGTGATTGGTGTTTCACCAAATTCATCAACTTGATTAAGTTCAATACCATTCTTTAACAGTTCAACAAACTTTCTTTTATCGTTAATACGAATGGAAGTATTTAATGGAAATGGATCTTTGGAGTAATCGTGATTTGAAGTCATGTTATGTTCAAATATATTTTTATTTTTTTAATTTTTTATTAACTTGTTCGTTGAATTTTTTACCGATAACAAACTTTATTACTTTTTTATTTTTAATTTTCATCACTTTGTCTGTATTTGGAATAATTACTTTTCTTCCTAATCTTGTTTTGACTACAAACGTTCCAAAACCTATAAGAGTTACATTTTCATCTCTTGATAAAGTTAATTTAATGTTTGATATAAAACTATTAATTACCTTAGTACATTCTATTTTTGATAAGTTGGTTGAATTCATGACTTCTTCAACCAATTCCTTTTTAATCATCTTGACTTTTTAACCTTTGATTGAGTTACGTAATCGTTTAATGATTTCACAATCATTTGACCAACAGACTTAGCCAAATTTACTGGAACAGCATTTCCAATTTGTTTATATTGTGAAGTTAATGAACCACTAAAAATCCAGTTGTCAGGGAAAGTTTGTATACGAGCATATTCTCTCACCGTAAATGGTCTAGTTTCATCAGGATGACACCTTTCAGTTTGTTTTTGAGCTGGGGAACAAGTTAAAGTCAATGAAGGTTCATTCCAACTCATTCTTCTAGCCATACCAGTTTTTCCTCCACCCAGATAAAAAGAGTCTTTCATATATGATTTTTGAATATCTATAGGTAAGTCTCTCCAATATCCACCAGGTGGTACTAACTTCATTATTGATTCTTTCTCTTTTGGATATTTTTGACCAAGAGATGATGGAACATCACAATCATATAAGACACCTTTTTTCAAAGTATCATTAAGTGTTAATATTTTTTTATTTTGTTTTGGATATTCAAACTTTAAATTAACGTCTTTACGAAGACCAACTAAGATTAATCTTTCTCTTTTCTGTGGAACATTATAAAAAATAGCTTTTAATACTTGAGGAGGAAGAACCTCATATCCCAATTCCTCCAATACAGAAATCATTCCTTTTAATGTTTTCCCGTTATCGTGATTCAATAATCCTCTTACATTTTCACCAACTGCTATTAATGGTTTCGTTTCTTTAACAGTTCTAGCAAATTCATAAAATAAAGTACCTCTTGTATCCTCTAAACCTAATTTCTTACCAGCATAACTAAAAGCTTGACATGGGAAACCACCCGTTACAACATCAACTTTTCCTTCATATTCTGTAAAGTCAATATTAGAAATATCATCTTCAATTACATTCCATTTAGGTCTATTAGTTCTCAAAGTGTTACAAGCATCTTTATCAATTTCATTTAATAAGATACAAGATAATCCAGACTCCTCTAAACCTAGAGCTAAACCACCAGCACCAGCAAATAACTCAATCGTTTTAAATTTTCTTTTAGGTTTTATATCTTTTATCTGTTCATCAACTTCATTAAATAAAAAACCTAATTGTGAGAACATTTTTAAATCACTCAATTTATATACTCTGTAATCATTAATCGGATGTCTTTTAGGAACAAGTTTCCCACTTTTATCCCATCGTCTTAAAGTGTCTTTTGAAACAGACAACATATTAGCTACTTCAGATACTGATAAATATTTTTCCATTACTACATTCTACAACCTTATGTATGGTTATTTTTGATTTATTTCACATTTTTTATGTGGTAAATTAAAAAAATGACTACAACTACAGAAAATCAAAAAGTTCTAGATGAAGCTAAATCATGGTTTAAATCAACCATCATTGAAAAACATCTTGAAAATACAAAAAAATTAAGTAATCCAAATGAATTCAATATAAATTCCTTACTCACACCCTATCTTTCACATTTTTATTCTGGTGAAGTTACTACAAACGGAATAGCTACTGTTCTTGTATTAGTAAGATGTTTAGGAACTTCTATCAACACTTCATTTGGTCAGAATCTTCAATCTTTTATTTCAAACGTACTTGTAAACGCTTATGGTGAACCAGTTCATGGTGTTGATATTTCATTCATTGATAAATTAGATGGAAGAAAAAAATACGCTCAATTAAAACTGGGACCAAATACTATTAATAAAGACGATGTAACTACAATACATAATCATTTCAAAGGAATCAAACAATTAGCAAGAACCAACAACCTTAATATACAAACCGATGAATTAATTATTGGTGTTCTTTCTGGAGAGAATGAACAATTAAGTTCACATTACAAAAAACTTCGTGATGATTATTTTTATCCTGTTTATGTAGGTAATGACTTTTGGTTCAGATTAACGGGTGATGATACTTTTATGAATAAATTATCAAATGTAATTAGAGAATCTTTTGATGATGTTGATGGTGTGTCACTTTTAAAAGAAACAATTTCAAAGTTATCTTCTACAAAAGAAATAATTGATATTGTAAATTTATCAAAGAAGTCTTAAATTACTGAATATACTGTTCCTACACCAATTGATAACGTCTTGGCTATTTTTTTTATAGCCATACCCTGTTCTCTTAATAACTTAATTGATGTTCTCAACGAATCATTCATTTGAGATGGTCTACCAATGTGTTTTCCTTCTTTTTTAGCCCGTTGTTGACCAGTTATTACTCGTTCACGTATTAGATTACGTTCAAATTCAGCTAAACTTCCACAAATTTGAAAAATCATCCTTCCAGTTACCGTGGAAGTATCAATACCATTTTGATGAAAATATAAATCACATTTGAGTGATTGAAGTTCATTCAGTATTTCAATAAGATGTTGAAGACTTCTTCCTAAACGACTAATATCCCAACAAAGAATCATATCTATTTTTCTTTGAGTCACCATCTTCATCATTTCATTCAAAGCTGGACGATGTATTC
>Ga0114959_10003151_pt1 | contig 13060 bp, 13 predicted proteins | sample C_130625_EF_Meta_FD_87317 | JGI IMG/M metagenome (GOLD analysis project Ga0114959, IMG submission 87317) | Freshwater microbial communities from Lake Croche, Canada to study carbon cycling - C_130625_EF_MetaG | ecosystem: Environmental > Aquatic > Freshwater > Lake | place: Lake Croche, Canada...
ATCGTCACCATATTTGAGTTGTGCGCTGGAGCCCAGAGTTGCAGGTAAAAGATCATCTGGGAGTTTTTCAGATTTTAAGATCGCTAAATCATTATGCGGATGAACTGCAACTATTTTGGCATTCGCCTTGGTGCCATCATAAAAAATCACCTCGACCCGGTCAGATCCTGCAATCACATGAAAGTTCGTCAGAATCGTTCCGTCTTCCATAACGACGACACCCGTTCCTAAAGAGCCATCCTCCCCATCATCCTTTTTAGAATCTTTCTTTTTTTTCTCATCCGCATCATTTTTAAAAGCCCTGACCATCACAACCGAAGGCATAATCGTTTGTGCTGCTTTACTTGCTTTAGAAGGCAGTTCTTTGGTGTTAAGGGTTTTTAAAACTGCCTCATCAATGATGTCTTGCGTGAGTGGCTTTGATTTTGGTAAAAAAGCATTCCAACTAAAAAATAACGCACTAGTGAGCAAAATGCCAGCAATGAAAAAGACGAAAGGCTTATTCCGAATCACTTGCCAACGGGCGCGCCAATTTTGTTTAGATAGCGAACCCATCGGTTTGGGTGAGGGAGGAGTTATTTTTGCAGGCCTGCGACTATAAATCGGCATTTTTTTCATAATGAAACATTAGCACAAGTCAGTTTGAGATACTATTAGAGAATATAAGAAGAGAATACAAGAGATACCTTGACATGCAATTTATTTGGCCACAAGCATTTTGGTTATTGATTCTAGTACCCGCCTTCATCCTCATGTATTGGTGGATGTTAAAAAGACGGCGTATCCATACCGTGCCGTTTTCTTCATTACAGGTAGTCAAACAAGCGATTCATTGGCGCTCTAGCATCCGTCGGCACATACCACCTTGCCTGTTATTACTGGCGATGATCTCTGGAATTATAGGGATATCAAGACCTACAGCAACTGTTAGCTTACCAGCCGATTACATGACCTTGGTATTGGCGATTGATGTATCGCGCAGCATGTTAGCCGAAGATGTCAAACCCAATCGGATCAAAGCTGCGCAAGCAGCAGTTAAAGAATTTATTGAGCAGTTACCTAGAGATATCCGTGTGGGGATTGTATCTTTTGCTGGTACTGCGCAATTGGTTCAATCCGTAACTGAGTCACGCACCGATCTAGTTGAGGCAGTCGATCGATTTCAGTTACAAAGAGGCACTGCGACAGGTAGCGGCTTATTATTGGCACTCGCAACCCTCATGCCTGATGCAGGGATTAATTTAGAATCCTCCATTTATGGAGAAAACTTCGGTCGTCCTGATACCGCCAAACAGTTAGAGCCTAAAAAAACAGTGCAGCAACATCAGCCAGTCCCACCAGGGTCCTACAGTGCAGGGGCGATTGTTTTATTATCCGATGGTCGTCGCACGACAGGTCTTGACCCTTTAGAAGTAGCCAGAAAAGTTTCGCAGCATGGAGTCAAGGTCTATACGGTAGCTTTTGGCACTCCTGATGGTTTTATCCCTGGTTATGATGGCTATTCTTTTTATGCCAAAGTTGATGAAGAAGCCTTGCAGGCGATTGCAAAAATTACACAAGGAGAGTTCTTTCGGGCCAGTAATGGGGATGATCTAAAACAGATCTATGAACATTTATCGAGTAAGTTTCGGATAGAGACCAAAGAGACTGAAATATCTGTTATTTTTGCTGCAATTTCTCTCGTATTAGTTCTCAGTGCTCTTTGCTTATCTCTCCTGTGGTTTAAGAGAGTATAAGAAAAGACTTCGATGAGCCTCACTAATTACCAACATTCTAAAAATAGTGCATGTTCGATTAAAATGAGAAATTTACAATAGACGTTTACTTGATTGAAATAAGACAAGCTAAATTGAACAATGTAAGATCCTATGGATTTGATTACCATCCTTCATCTATTGCAAAAAATATATCCTGTGATTAAGCCTCAAGTTGTCAACCCTAATGATGCTAAAGGGCAAGAGTATATCCGTTTAGGCTCAGCCCCTAGAGCAAGTGATTTCGCCAAATGCATCAATTAAACCGTATTCGTTTACTGATGATGTTGATGGGAATTATCTTTCTCAGTGGCTGTGCTAAACCCCTAGAGGTGCAGTATTTTTCCTCGCCATCTGGGGCAAGTATCTCCTTTAAGAACACTAATGGCGATAACAGAACCATGGTTACACCCGCAACATTGAAGTATTTGGATGTTGCAGATCGAGGAGGATGTCATAACATCACCTTACCAACTGTCACATGGCCAGATGGTGTATCAATCCCCCCAAAAATGACCTCTTTGTGTTCCAAAGAATACATATTTTATAAGCCAGCGCCATCATCCTCAAGCAGTAAAGTAAGTCCACCACCTCTTAAGAGCCCCCCCACTACAAGTGATGATACTTATTTCAAAAACTTAGACACCGAGCGTCTGTGTCGAGTGATTCAAATTGGTAAACCACAAGATGTCGAAGGGGCAAGAAAAGAGTTAAATGCTAGAAGTGCTGTATGCAATACCGCCAACCCCGTGAAAGAGGAAGTAAAGCCAGTCCCTGTAGCGCCGTATGTCCCGCAAATACCAGCCTATAACCCACCGCCTCTGAGCAATACCTCACCTACACCGAAAAATCCTCCTAAGCCAGTACCGGAGAATGCCATGGAGATCAAACGGAAAAAATGTTTAGGCTTAGGTATTGCGCCAGGTACTTTAGATTTTCAGCAATGTATGCAATAAACTTAGTTTTTTAAAATCAGTGCAAAATGCTTAGATATCTTTAATTAATAGCGCTTGTTATGCGAGTTATTTTTATACTCTTATTTTTATTTGGGATTTCTCAGTCAAATGCCCAAGGACGCTTACCACCCTGTAATGGTAATTATGAAGGACCGTGTCATTTTATTGGGCCGACGAAGATTGATGGGGTTGATACCGGTCATCGCTATGACGGTGATGTGAGAAACAATAACTTTAACGGTAACGGAACTTTAACTTATAAAAATGGCGATCGCTATGTTGGACAGTGGAAAGATGGTTTACGCGATGGACAGGGTACTTTATACAAAAAAGACGGTACGTTTGAACGTGGCGTTTGGCGAAATGATGAATTAGTTCAAGATCAAGGTAGTACCCCTCCTAATAATTCGCCCGTAACCCCACCAGTTAATAGTAACTTTCCTGCGAATAAGAGGAATTTACCGGAATGCGTTGTAGGCTTTGTAGGCCCATGTTATTTTGAAGGGAATATGACAAAAGCAGGTCAATCATCCGCAGATCGATATGAGGGTGAAATGCTCAATAACTTGCCCCATGGACAGGGGACTTACTACTATCAGGACAATACCGTAGATAAAGGCAATCGATATCAAGGTAATTTTAATCAAGGAATACGAGAGGGTAAAGGCAGCTACTTCTGGTCTAATGGTGATCGCTATGTTGGCGATTTTAAGAACAATCAGTTTGAAGGTGTGGGAACTAAAACCTTTAATGGTGGTTCAAAATACGTTGGTGAGTGGAAAAATAACACCATTGAAGGTCAAGGGACTATGATTTATGCCGCTGATGGTGAGCGCTATGAAGGGCAGTGGAAAAATGGCAACCGACATGGTAACGGCACATATAGTTATGGTGATGGTACCAGATACGTTGGAGCGTACCAATTTGGTAAAAAGAATGGTTTCGGAACTTTATACAAAGCCGATGGATCGATTGATAAACAAGGCATTTGGAAGGATGGCAACTTGGTACAGTCACAAGGTTCTCCTTCGAGTCCAGTAAATCCGCCCAAACCACCAGCTAATTATGTGCCGATAGTTCCCGTGCCACCGCCAGTTAAACCGAAACCACCCCAATCCCCACCACTCGAAAGTCAGTTTCAGATCAACCGTAAGCGTTGTTTAGGGATGGGTTTACAGCCTGGAACAGAGTCTTACAGAAAGTGTATGGAGTAAATGCATAGAATCCTCTTTTTTTTCATCTTTTCCCTTGCGTCTTTCGTGCATGCACAAAGCTCCTTACCAGCGTGTAATGGCGCTTTTACATCACCTTGCTTTGCCGAGTATCGATTCCCGAATGGAGAGCGGTACATTGGAGAGTGGGCAGCAGAAAAATTTCATGGGCAGGGTAGTTATCAAATGTACACTGGTGATACTTATGTTGGAGGCTTCCAATATGGTAGAAATCATGGTCAAGGCACCTATACCTGGGCCAATGGTCAAAGGTACGTCGGGCAATTTGTAAACGGTATTAAGACAGGTCAAGGTACTTATACCTGGCCGAATGGCAATCGCTATGTTGGACAGTGGGCGAATGATAAGAGTAATGGGCAAGGAACTCTCTTTTACCCCGATGGAAGTAAATATGTTGGAGCTTGGCGAGACGGTAAACAAAATGGTAAGGGACTCTATTTCAAGGCTGATGGATCGATTTCACAAGACGGAATTTGGCAAGATGATATCTTTGTCCAACCTGCCAATCCACCGGTACCACCGCCGATCTATGCCATGGAAGAAAGCTCTCGAAATGAATACAAAGCCCCACGACCAGCCCCACCCAAACAAAATGTTACTCCGGCTAGGACAGAACAAGTAGTAGAGAGTCCTCAAGACGTTAAACGAAAAAAATGTTTACGTTTAGGATTAACCCCAGGATCAGTGGACTTTGGACAATGCATGCAATAGGGAAAAGACTTTTTGTCGTGCTAATCTTATGTTTTACACCTTGGCTTTATGGTGCAAGCTTTGACTGTGCAAAGGCAAAATCTGTGAGTGAAAATCTGATTTGTGAAGACCCCGATCTCTCGCAAAAAGATGAAGAGCTTTATTTTTTGTTTAATCAAGCCAAAGCACAGATGGGGAATGAGTCAGAGTTTCGACAGAATAATATTGATGCCTGGCGTTGGCGAGAGGCGAATTGTTTTGAACGAGGCTGTTTGTTTCAATGGTATGCTTCTAGAAAAAGTTATTTTCAGAGCTTGTTGAGACAAGCAGATAGTACTCAAAATGCCTTAGATGTAAAAAAAGCCAAATGCATCAGATTAGGACTTAGACCTGGTTCCAAAGACTACTTAGAGTGCATCCGGTAAAGCCAGATAAAAACAATGACGATGAAAAGTTAAAGCATTGTCGCCAGAATATGAACGAAGGGAGTAGCAATTGAAAGTGCTTCATTTAAAAATGCGTTATTTTGTATTTGCTTTATTGACTTTGGTTGGTTCAGTCTTTGCACAAGATGACGACTCAAGAAAAAGTGGTTTAGCCTGTCAACTTGACCCAACATCACAAAAAGTTACCTGTGACTATCGCTATCCATTTTTAGTTGAAGTCAAAGATGTTTCATTAAAAGTTGGTGGTCAACCGGTCCAGTTAGCACAAAGTGATATTGCTTTGTATCCCGCGGAAGGTCAAACCACCGCCATCTTATTTTTGGTTGACATTAGTGATCCAGCTCGTAAAAAAACAGTCGAAAAGAAAAATGTGCCTTTGATCAAAGATATGGTGGCACGGCAAAAACCCCATCAACTGATTGGTTTAGCTACCTTTGATAGTGAGTTTCATTTATTAACGCCGCTAACAAATGATACAGAAGCGATCCAGGCGGGCATAAAAGAGATTAAAGCTGCAGGTGAGGCAACGGAATACTACAAAAACATTTTGACCGCGATTGAGTTACTCAAGAAAACAGAAGCTACCAGAAAAGCTTTAGTTTTGATGTCTGATGGTAAGGATGAAGATAAAGCCTATACGCGTGATGATGTTCTCAAAGCGGCGAAAGATGCAGGCGTTTCGATTTTAGGTATTGGTTACCGTGAGCGTAAATCAGATTCTCCATATTTACAAAATGTACAAAAGATTGCTATTGAAACCGCAGGTCAATATATTGATGGATCTGATGGTTTATATCCACCGAGTTTGACTTCAGACCCTTTTGGGTTTGTTGAGCGTGGCGGCAGAATTAGTTTTAATGGTTCAAGCTATAACGCCCCACAAGATGTTTTAATGGTGCTTGGGACCCGCGCAGAAAAGCCAATTGAGTTGACCACCCAAGTGGACTTCCCAGATAAAAGAACTAAATCAGAAAAGTATAAAGAGTACTTCAAGACCAATTTACTCTACTTTATTTTAGGTGGCGTTGCTCTGCTGGCTGTTATCGCTTATTTAATTTACTTGTTAACCAGACGTAAGAAGATCGAAGAGCCGAGCATTGAATATGCTTATTTAGAAGAAATGAGTGGTGCAAAAACTCGTCACTCTCTCACTAAAACCGCTGTGCGAATTGGTCGCAGTATAGATAACGACGTTCATTTACCCAATGATTCGATTTCTTCACATCATGCTGAGATTCATCGTCGCCGTGAAGGTGGCTTTTATATCGTTGACTTATCGTCGACGAATGGCGTTTTCGTCAATGAGCAAGAAGTAACTCAGACTGAGCTTAATGACGGGGACTTGATAGAATTAGGTGAAGTTAGATTACATTTTTATATTAATTAATTCAGGAGAGCACCATGTCAGATGAAGAAACCACGCGCCTTATCAATCGTAAATCACCCAAACTAAATACTCCGGTGGATGACACAGTCGCTTATTCGACAATGCAGGCACCTACTGGTTCGCCAAAGGCAGGCCAGACTGATCGTGATGATGACTATACAAAGATTGTTCGACCAGGCACATCTGTATCCCCCATTAATCCGGAGGCAACTTTAGATAGATCTAACAATACTTTCAGCGTTGAACCTGTTGTTGGATGGCTAGTGATTGTTGATGGTCCTGGTAAAGGACAGTCCTTGCAATTAGGCTCCGGTATGAATGGTATTGGCCGCGCTAAAGAAGCTCGCGTATCACTCGATTTTGGCGATGAAGAAATCTCACGTCAAAATCATGCCTCTGTTGTTTATGACCCTAAGGGTAATAAATTTTATTTACAACATGGCGGTGGTATTAATCTCACGTATTTGGGAGATGCGCCAGTTTTACAGCCTGTAGAAATCACTGGTCGTGAAACAATCTCGATTGGTAATACTAAATTAGTATTTATGCCATTTTGTGGGCCTAATTTCACCTGGTAAGAAAGATCATTTATGAGTTCATCTGCTAATGCAACCGTATTTCGTCGTCAGTTTGACTTTGATCAAAAGGAATTTATTGGAGAACGTGAGTTACAAGAAGACTACTCGTCCATTAATTTCTTAAAACAGCAGACGGAATTACTTTTCGTACTAGCAGATGGCATGGGGGGTCATGCTGGGGGTGAAGTTGCTAGCAAAACCTCTGTAGATGCATTTGTTAAAACCTTTGTGGAATCTTCTTCTGAATCCATTCAAGCTAAATTAGGTGCAGCACTGCAACAAGCGAATCATGAAATCACCAATCTCATTAACAATAATTCGAGTTTGGAAGGCATGGGTTGTACATTGGTTGGGATGCATCTCAGTGCTCAAGGTATTAATTGGATTAGTGTTGGTGATTCACCTTTATTTTTAATTCGAAAAAATCAACTGATTCGATTAAATGAAGACCATTCGATGGCGCCATTAATTGAAAAATCTTTGCGCGAAGGAAAAATTACCCAGGATGAAGCAAAACATCATCCGCATCAGCATGTGTTACGTTCTGCTGTTACTGGTGGTGATCTAGAGTTGATTGATGCGCCAGCGAATACCTTTACACTGCATGCTGGAGATATCGTAGTACTGGCAAGCGATGGTATTTTGACCTTATCTGATGAAGAGATACTTCATACCGTTAAAGGCGTAGGACAACGACAAGCCGATAGTTTGACGAGTGCATTATTATCTGCAGTACGTGCTAAACGTAAACCAAGACAAGACAATACAACCATACAAGTGTTTGTGGCACCACCGCATTGGAAGGGTGGTGCAAAGAGTAATTTAGGACTTTGGTTAGGTATTGGTTTAGCTATACTGGCATTAGCGGCTGGCGGAGCATATGTAATAAATCAAGGTTTTGGCTTAAATCAAATACAAGATGCCACCTCACCAAAACTAGAAGAAGAAAAAATATCTCAGACTATCAAGCCTACAGAGTTACCAACTCCAACTCCTACTGTCAAAGAGAGTGATTCTGAAAACTCAAAACCAAAACAAGAGGAAGTAGTTAATTCCAATAAAGATAAAAAGGATTCTAAGGATAACAAAGACCCAAAAAACCCTAAACAGCCACCAGCACAAATAAACAATCCACCAACGGTGAAGAAGCAGAATCCGTCAACGAATTCTGATGCTGGAAAAACTCCAACTGAAGTCAAGAAACCGATCGACCCTCCAAAGGATCCGATTACTGAAAAAATTAATCAGCAAGAAAAGATCATTGAGACAAAGGATAACAGTGGTACTTCTTCTAGTGGATCAGACGTCAAAGCTTCATCTAAAGAGTCTTCGAATGGCAGGCCTGCCGCTTCTGAAAATACTCCGACAATACCGCCAAAAGATTAATATGAAAGCCATTGTTATTTCTCTTATGTGCCTATTGTTGAGTGTTCACGCGAATGCTCAGGATGTGATGGCACAAGCTGATCAAAGTGTGGTTCGTGTTGTAGCAAAAGATCGCGCTGGTTATGAACTTGGAAGTGGTTTTGTAGTTGCCAAAGATATTGTGGCAACCAATTACCATGTTATTGAAAATAATCTGGGGATTGTTGTCCTTAAAAAAACTTCTAATGGAACAGATATTAAGCCGATTAAAGCAACTGTTTTATGGCGCTCAGCTGATCTTGATTTAGCTTTATTGGAGGCTCCTGGACTGGAGTTGCCTGTGATTACGGTACGACAATCAATGCCTGTGAAGGGTAGCCCTGTAACAACCATGGGATATCCTGGTGCCGCGGATGAAGCCTTGAATGATTTATCCCAAGTTTCTTTAGTTGAGTCAACTTTTACGCAAGGCATTATTGGTCGAATGATTGAAGCCTCTTGGGCTGCCAATGCTAATAAACAAATGATTATTCAGCATAGCGCATCCGTCAATAGTGGCAACAGTGGTGGACCATTATTGGATAATTGTGGGCGAGTTGTTGGTGTAAATACTGCCAAAGCTTTAGGGATTGTGCAGGGGGATAATCGCTCCGGTATGACGGTCAATCAAAGTGATGGTATTTTCTATGCCTCACACATATCTTCTTTAATTGAGGCGATGAAGGAGCAAGGAGTTCCTTATAAGGTGACAAGTGAAGAGTGTTCTACTCAAACCACAGCAATCAATCCTAAGTTAGATGTCAATATTAATTCGCCAAAAAAATCGGACAATACCAAGTTAATTGGTTTAGCAGCTGCGGCTGTTTTATTAGCTGGTGGTGCGTTGTTTTTCTCCTTAAGAAAAGCACCGGTTGTGCGAGAAAGTTATACACAGTTCCGGAGTCGTTCAGGTGCACTTGTAGTTGATCAAACAAAACGATCCACGGCTAAGAATTTTCGTTGTGCCTTGGTTGGACAAGATAGTAATGGTAATCCAGTTAATCTGAATTTTTCTGAAAAAGCTCTTCGTCAAGGACTTGTTTTAGGACGAGATCCCAACGAAAGTGATACACAGATAAATGATAATTCGGTATCTAGAAAACATGCAAAACTGCAATATGATTCTGGGTTGTTAAGAATTCGGGATTTGGGGTCTACCAATGGTACATGGCTCAATGGCGTCCGGTTAGGTCAAGAAAGTGCCTCATTAAAGGTCGGTCAGAGCTTTAATTTAGGCAAAGTTAGTTTACGCGTAGAAGGGGAACTCTCATGAGATATGCGGGATTTTGGATACGATTTGTAGCGTACATTATCGATACGTTTATTTTGTCGACAGTATTAATTTTGTTAGGTACGATTTGGTCTTTAAAAAACGATGATAGTTCCATCGATCTTGCCACCACGATTGCACAATCAGGTATGGTCTTGTCAATCAGTTTTTTCCTCAATTGGTTTTATTTCGCCATCATGGAATCCAGTGAGTCCCAAGCTACAGTGGGTAAAAAAATATTAGGTCTCAAAGTGACTGATGAGTTTGGTCAACGTATGAGTTTTGGGCGTGCTACCGGACGTTATTTTTCTAAATTCATTTCGAGTTTGATTTTGGGTATTGGATATCTCATGGCTGCTTTTACAGATCGTAAGCAAGCATTGCATGACAAAATTGCGAGTACACTCGTCATCTACTCTTCGGGAACTGTAAGTTCCGTTCCAATGCGCGCTGGCGCAGCTTATACGCCCAGCAATTCTGGAGGATCTTCAGCAGCTTATACGACCCGTCGTGACAGTTCGCCTAGCGCATCTAAACAAATCGTTTTATCTGGATTTGACGTTAATAATAAAGGACTTAAAATTCGTCTGACTTTTGATAGAAATGATGCTCGTTTAATGCAAGAAGGCTTAAAGATTGGGCGGGATCAGGCAGTTGTTGATCTGCATATCAATAATAATTCCGTGTCGCGTCAACATGCAAAAATAGTGATACAAGCCGGTGAATTAATGATTGAGGATTTAAACTCGACGAATGGCACTATGGTCAATGGTAAAAAATTACCTAGTAATGTTTTAGTTTCATTTCCAGATCGAGGTAGATTGTTGATTGGTGATGTTGATTTATCCATTGGAGAGTTTTAAGGTATGGCGAATTTAAATGCACTTCCGATTGGGACGATTCTTGAGGACGATTATCGCATTGAGAAAATCTTGGGTCAGGGTGGATTTGGTATTACCTATTTGGGTATTGAGATTATGCTTGGCCGTAAGGTGGCCATTAAAGAGTTTTATCCTCGTGAAGTTGCTGCTCGCGACAGCGGTTGGACGGTTCGGCCCTCTGGCGCCAAAGAAGATATTAATTTTTTTCAATGGGGATTAAATGCTTTTGAAAAAGAAGCTAAATTATTGGCACGCTTTGATGATCCGCATATAGTCGGAGTTCAACGTTTCTTTAAAGCCAATGGTACAGCTTATTTTGTAATGGATTACTGTGACGGGCAACCGCTTGATGAGATTATTCGTCAAGATGGTTCTTTAAGTTTGCAGCAGCTCAATAAGATTATTTTTCCGCTCTTAGATAGTCTGGAACGCATTCATCAAGAAGATTTTTTACACCGAGATATTAAGCCCGGTAACATTTTTATTCGATCAGACGGTAGTCCCGTACTACTTGACTTTGGCTCTGCTCGACCAGAGAATGTCAGTCAAACTCGTAATGTGACCAACATGACAACAGATGGATATGCTGCTATTGAGCAATATAATCCGGACGGAAGACAGGGCCCTAGTGCAGATATTTATGGCTTTGCTGCTACCTTGTATCGGGTTGTTACAGATGTAAAGCCCATACCATCAACCGTTAGAACGTATGAAGATACTTTGGTACCAGCTTCAGAATTAGTCGCAGGAAAATACCCCACCTATTTTTTAAAGGCGATTGATACAGGGATGGCGGTTCGACCTGGAGATCGTCCTCAAAGTATTCAAGAGTGGCGGACTATGTTTGAAGACAAGTCTGAAGAACCAGATGTTATAAAGGATCCAATTGGCAAAGAAGATCCAAAGGATACTATTGGTAAAGGATCTAAGAAAGAGCCAAAACAACCTCCATCTCCTGGAAAAAGTAAATTACCATGGATTTTAGGGGCTGGGGCACTTCTTGCACTATTTGGTTTGATTGGTGTTTGGCAATCAGGATCTAGCTCAAATTCTGGAGCAATAGATACCACCTCAATTACCCCCATATCTCCAATCCCAGTTACTCCCCCAGATTCTATCTTTCTTAAAGAAATCGAAGGTAGTTGGGCGGAGAACTATAACCAGTGTGCGGTGACCACAAAAGACTTTATTGTGAATGTCAATAAAAGTAATGAATTTGTGATTCGTGATGAAGGCAAATCCTATCGTCGCAAAATCACCTCTGTGCAAAAACCTAATCCTTCCACCTATGTGATTATGTCTAGTCCAGTCTCTAATGCGAATGAATCTTACGAAGAGCACTATCAATTGGCCAATGGAACTTTACGCTTAATGAAGCGTGTCGTGACTCCAACTAATGATGCTGTTAAAGTTTTTAACGGCAAGAACCTAGAAGATGGCAAGAGTACGCCTTATCTTCTCAAATGTAATTGAGATTAGATGATGCCAAAACGTTTGAATCTCAAACAATGGACAGGGCTTCAGATGATGATCCTTGGTTTGTCCATATTCCATGTACAAGCCAAGTTACCTGATTGTGATGACAACTTTGCTGGCGCTTGTTTTTACTCGGGAACCACCTATAAAAATGGTAAAGCCACATCTGATATTTATGAAGGTGAAGTCAAGAATGGATTGCGCCACGGTAATGGAACTTACACGTTTGCAGATGGAAAAAAATATATTGGCCAATTTAAAGATGACATGTATTTTGGTTCAGGAACTCTGATCATGCCAGATGGTTCAAAATATGTCGGTCAATTCAAAGACGATCAATTTAATGGACAAGGAACGTATACCTGGGCAGATCAGTCAAGATATACAGGACAGTTCATCAATGGTAGTTTTCAAGGCAAAGGGACTTACATTTGGCCAGATGGTAAGAAATATGTCGGTGAGTGGAAAGATAACCGTAAAAATGGCTTTGGTATTTACTACTTGGCCAACGGTGCAATTGATAAACAAGGTATTTTCAAAGATGATGTCCTCGTTCAAGCTCAAGCACCAGTGATACAAGCGCAGCCTTTACCAGCGCCTAAAATAGCACCAACAGCAAGTCAACCAAGCACAATTGATAATACCGCTGAGCTTAAACGCCAGCGCTGTATTAAATTAGGTTTAACACCAGGATCTGAGGACTATCGACAATGCGTAATGTAATCTCCAACACTAAACAGTACAGCTATTTAAGTGTTTTAGGTATGATTTTGACTTGTCAGGTATGTGCCCAACCAATGCAAAATTTACCTAATCCGGTTGATAGTTCCTCGAAGGGTTCGTTGATCAAACCAGAGACTGTTACAAAAGAGGAAGTTGAGCAGAGTTTTAAGTTTGAAAAACTAGAGCCGCAAGTGAAAGTAATTACTCCAGTTGAGGAGCTTAAGCCACCCACTGGAAGCTATGAAGAAATTTTGTATTATGAG
>Ga0114959_10003153_pt1 | contig 13059 bp, 15 predicted proteins | sample C_130625_EF_Meta_FD_87317 | JGI IMG/M metagenome (GOLD analysis project Ga0114959, IMG submission 87317) | Freshwater microbial communities from Lake Croche, Canada to study carbon cycling - C_130625_EF_MetaG | ecosystem: Environmental > Aquatic > Freshwater > Lake | place: Lake Croche, Canada...
AAATAAAAATACACAAGCTAATGAGATTGTTCCAGAACATTTAAAAAATAGATTTTATTTGAAACCTGAAAATAAAAATGTAAGAACACCAAAAATGGCTGATCCAAATAACCCTCACAAACGTTTAGATGAATACATGAGTGTTAAAAATTCCGATGGAACGTATAATATTCTTAAAATGGAACGACCACCTTTAGGTGGATATACCAAATCAAAAAAAAACAACCAAAAAAACCAATTGAGAAAATCTAGAAAATCCAGAAAATCCAGAAAATCCAGAAAATCCAGAAAAATAAAAAAATGAAATCAAAATAAATATTTTTTATTTTCAATAAATAATATAGTTGAAAATGAAAGTCATGAATTTTGTTACCCTAATTAACCAAGCTTTTAGATTTGTAATTCAAACCAGTCAAGAATACAATATTGATGAATCTCATTCACTCAAACATAGTTTAGAAGTATTCAACTATGCAAACAATATTTATGAATGCGAAGTAGTCAAATTTCCTCAATTAGAAAACCATAGAGAAATTATTACTTTAGCTTCTATTGTTCACGATATGTGCGATAAAAAGTACATAGATGAAGATTATGGGGTTGCAAATATGAATAAATATATGAAAGATTACATAATGCCAGAAAAATTGGAAGTTGTTTCTAATATTATCAAAACAATGTCTTATTCAAAAGTAAAATTACATGGTTATCCAGATTTTGGCGATTATCAATTAGCTTATCATATTGTGAGAGAATCCGATCTTTTAGCAGCATATGACTTGGATAGGTGTATTATTTATAGAATGATGCATGATAAAGTCAATTATACGGATGCACTAGTTGAATCAAAAAATCTTTTTGAAAATAGAATATTAAATTACCGCAAAAATAAACTATTTGTAACTAGTTACTCAAAAAATAAATCGCTTTTGTTGCACAAAGAAGCAGTGAAAGATGTGGAAAAATTGGATTCATTGTTGAAAATAATAAAATAAAAATGAAATATAAATACACTGCAAAATAAATACAAAATATAAAACAATACTCTGAAAATGTCTATGTTAATGAAAACGAATTTTGCAACAGTAGCAGCCCTTTTACATGCAAAAAAAAAGATATATCCAAATAATTATTATTTATTGCGTTTTGACGGATGCAGTAAAGGAAATCCAGGTATGGCTGCTGCTGGTGCAGTTTTATATAAAAATGATATTGAAATATGGGCAACATCCAAATTTTTAGGATATGACAAAACAAACAATTATGCTGAATATATGGGATTGATTATGGGTTTGACTAAGGCGGTTGAGTTGAATATTCAAGAGTTGATAGTTGAAGGCGATTCTATGCTAGTGATAAAACAAATGAATGGTGAAAACAAAGTGAAATCAACAAATATTATTGAACTTTATAAAATTGCCATGGAACTCAAGCCTAAATTTTCAAATATTGTATTTTCGCACATTTACAGAGAATGCAATATAAGAGCAGATGAATTATGTAATGTAGAAATCCAAAGAATTATAGAAATGGATGAAAATATGTAAACAAATTTGTACTAATATTCCAACAATTGAATGTTCAATTTTTTTTGTGGTTTATATTTCAAAATATCTAGTTCCTTTTTTGAAGTTGGAAATTCTTTCTCTCCGTAAATATCTTGCAACATAAGCCATTCAAATAAACCTCCAGTATAAATATACACATTATAAAAACCCAATGATTGCAATTGCTGATATTTTTTATAAATTTTATCATCATTGCAATTTTTTCCATAAACAATAATTTTAATTTCTTTGTTTCCGTTTTGAATCAAATGATTCATAATTGCTGTTTCTTTTTCAGGAGTCACCGTATTTGGCAATAAGCAATCTTGGCATGATTCCTCCAAAGTGTTTATTAATATGTATTTATCTTTATTGCATAATGAATATTGTATGTCCTCAAAATTAATTTTATTCATTGAACTCGCGTTTCCCATATAAAAAAACAGTTTTTAAATATTTATTTTTGTTACTTAATAAAAATAAATACGTTTAAATCATTAATTGAATTGAACAACAATTTCAACGTCTTCTTTTTTAATACTTTTAGTTGCTGAAATAGATAACTCTTCTCTCTTCTTTCTTGTTTTACTATTGTCTAATTTCATTTCTTTTCTTTTAGAAGTACTATTGCGAGTGTTCATATCTTTTTCAATAATATCATAATTTTCCTCAATAAAATCAATTACTTTGTTCTCAATAGCCCATTTGAAAAAATTGAGTTGTCCAATCGTAGTTTCAATAAATTTATCTACTTTGTATGGAATACTTATTCGCTCCCATCTACAAAATGGATCAAATCTTCTTTTGCTATATGCTTTTAACTTTAGCTTATAATCAAAATATACTTTGAAACGCTTTAAATTACCAAAATCGTCTTCTATAGTGTACAAAGTATAAAATTTTTTGGCAAAATTTGTAGCAAACCAATCCACTATTCTTAATGATATTTTTGATTCACCTGTAATGATTTTTAGCATTTTATCTAGAAATTCCTCTTTTTTATAAAATTCCATTAAATTGACTAATAATAAATCATTTTGTGTAGTATATGTTGCTGAAGTATTTAAATTCATATTTATTATGTAATCTTTAAAAAATATTTAAGTCTTTTCCATCATAAATATTATTTATATAACAAATATATAATTGACTAGAAAATAATGAGTTTTATAGACATTGGAACATTGACAATTTGCGAAATTGTAGGAGATTTTGGATACCAGTATTTTGCAAATGGGGGTGGTATTGTACCTTTTACTGTTGGAACAACTGGATATATTGGAGTAGTATATTTTTTGATAAAATCATTGCAAGGATCTACAATTTTATTGGTAAATGGTGCTTGGGACGGTATAAGTGCCATAATAGAGTCCATCGCTGCTTTTATAATTTTGGGCGAACGTTTTGACAGTATTTATCAATACATTGGTTTATTATTTATTATAGTTGGATTGTTTTTTTTGAGAATACCTTTAAAAAGGAAAAAAGCGTTCAAATTTCCTTCCATTTTTGGATATCCAATTGAAAGTTAATTTTTTAATTTAATTTTCCACATGCTCAGTATTTTCAAAATTTTCTTTATAATTGGTAGACATAGGTTTCATAAATTGGTCATGAACAGATAAATCTTGAACGTAACTATTATTTGTCAAATAAGGATTCATATTTACTTGACACATCATCTGTCGCTCTGATAATTTTTTATCAGTGTCTTCCCGTTTACTATGTTGAACAAAATCTTTATCAAATAAATTATTATTTAATATTTCCCACGTGTTTTCATCATGATTTAATGATGTAGTATATGCGGTGTCTTCAACAATTTTGTTAAAATTGTCATCCATTGATTTAGTATTTATTCTTTTAGAACGATCATAATTTAATCCTTTACTCCATTTCCATTCTATGGGTTCACTCATAAAGTGTTATTTAATATCCATAATACTAAAATAAATAATTAATAACTTAATTGTTTATATTAATTTAAAAAAAAATAAATTATTATATAATAATAAATTTTTATTATGACAGTGATTAACGGAATTGAAGTAGATGACATTAATTTTAAAATAAATCAATTAAAATTGGCACTAAACAATAACAATCCTATTGAGGAAAAACTGCATGTTATTGTTGTGATATCCAACCCTTGTCTTTATGCTAGACGATATCAACTTTTCAATCAATTTGTAAATAGAATGGGTGAGGAAGACAATGTAGAATTATATGTTGTTGAATTGGCATACAATGATCAAAAATTCATTGTCACAAAATCAAATAATCCAAAACATCTTCAAATTAGAACAAAAACCCCGCTTTGGCATAAAGAAAATATGGTTAATTTAGGCGTCAAATATTTATTGCCTAAAAACTACAAGGCTTTTGCGTGGATAGATGCGGATATTGAATTTGATAGTAATACATGGGCATTAGACACGCTGAAAATTTTAAATGGTTATAAAGATGTTGTTCAATTGTTCAGTCATGCAGTAGACATGGATAAAGATGAAACCACTCTAAAAATGTTTAATAGCTTCGGATATAGTTATGCAAAAAATAAACAATATAGTAACAAAGGGTTTGATTACTGGCATCCAGGGTTCGCATGGGCTATGACTCGTAAAGCATACGAAAAAATTGGTAAACTTTATGATGCCGGTATTCTTGGATCGGGTGATAATATAATGGCATTCTCATTTATAAATAAAAGTAACCATTATGTCAATCATAAATACAGCGATGATTACAATAATAGCATGCTAAAATTTCAAGAGAAATCAAAATCATTGCGTCTAGGTTATGTTCCTGGAGTAATAAGACATTACTACCATGGTAAAAAGAAAAATAGAAATTACGTAGAAAGAACTGAAGTTTTAGCAAAATATCAATATTCTCCACTTCAGGATATTACCTACGATAAAGTTGGAATTATTATACCAACTAATCATTTTTCTGATGAATTCAAAGAAGATATAATGAATTATTTTTTGGAAAGAAAAGAAGATGAATAAGATTTTAATCATCATTTTCATCTACATTTTTCATGGTTTTTTGGTTATTGTGATTTTTATTTGATTTACTTTTTGGTAATGATTTTAATGTAGATATTCTTTTTTCAATGTTTTTTAATGTAAAATGTTTTGTAGTTCTTGTATAACTTAAAGCCGGAATTTCTTTAATTGTGCAATTTTCCTTATCATAAATTACGTCTTTAATACGTTGTAATTTTTTCCTATCTAGCGAATCCCTCAAAAATGAAATTAAAATTTCACATTCTGAATCATCTAATTCATGTTGAACTTTATAAATATTCATCACATATTCACTCAATTTTTTAACTTTTATTGTTTTATTTAATTTACACCAAGGCTCATTTTCATTGTTGTTTTTTTCATTTTCTAAAAATGTATCCAATTTTTGTATACTTTGTGATGCTTTAGATTCACCAAGAGGTACACCATTTATTAACATTGTTTTGTATTTAATGTTTTTTAATTCAATGCATTCTTCTTCAATAAGCGGTTGCGGTGCTACTTCTTTAATTTGTTTTTCTAATTCCATCTTTTATCTATATATTAAATATATAGATAAGTTTAACTCTTTTTCATTGAAATATATATTATTGTCTTTCTGTTTATATCAATTCAGTTGTAAATAATATAATTAAATAACCAATCATTGTATAAATATGGAAAACAATGAAAACAATGAAACCAGTGAAAACAGTGAAAACAATAAAAAAATACTAATTACTGGTACAAATAATAGATATTTAATAAAACGAGCAAATCGTGTTAAAAATCAAGTAAAAAAACGTGAAATAATGAATAAACATAAACTAGAAGAGTGTTTTTTGAATTGGGATTTACAATTACAATTAATAAAGGAAATACATTGTAGTATGAAGATGGAAGAAAATTGTAATGAAAAAACTATTCTGAAACAAGAAATAGAGAGAAAAATCAATAGCTATAAACAACAAGATTTGCTCAAAAAAAAGTTCAATGAAACATTGTTTATTCATATTGATACTATAATGAAAAAATTAATAGAATGCAACATGCAATGTTTCTATTGTAATTGTAAAGTCTTTGTTCTTTATGAAATTGTGAGAGAAATGACTCAATGGAGTATTGATCGCATAAATAATGATGAAGGACATAACAAAGACAATTTTGTCATTGCATGTCTCGGGTGCAATATAAAACGGCGCAATACAAATTCTAATAAATTTCTATTTACGAAACAATTAAATTTGATTAAAATGGATGAATAAAATTGATATAAACAATTATACTTATAATTATATATTAGTATAAAAATTTTGTTAATATGAACAATAGCGTATTGACATTTTTAAAAGATTTACATGATCTAGAAAATATACTAGAATCGCTCGTATTTGAAGATGAAATTATAGAGAATATTTTTGATGATGAAAATAATGCTTTGGAATTAATTGAATCAGCGTTATATTTAATGGAAGATTATGTGAATGAAAATCCGACAGCAATTAGCGAACCCGATTTTGAAGAAGAGTTTTTAGAAGACATTAAAGAATTGTTTTATATTCAGTTTGAAGAGGAAATATTAGAAAATACATGGGTGGAAGATGATTTGAATGAGGTATTAGAAGAAGCTTTCAAAATATTTATTGGAACTTTTTATCCGGAGCGATCATCCTTTTCTCAAATTTCTTCTTCTTCTTCGTTAGATGTGAGTTCTCAAGATTCTGAAAGAATAAAACAAATTTTAGATAAAATTGAACATATTAAACAAAAACCGCAACCTACACAGCGTACAGATGAGTGGTATAAATTTCGTCACAATTTAATTACTGCCAGCAATGCATATAAAGCATTTGAAAGTCAATCTACAATTAATCAATTGATCTACGAAAAATGTCAACCATTGAAAAATAGAGACGACGAAAAAAACACGACATCCATGGTGAATATTAATACTCCTTTTCATTGGGGACAAAAATATGAACCGCTATCTGTTATGTTGTATGAATATTTGTACAATACAAAAGTTGCTGATTTTGGTTGCATAAAACACGACAAATATCACTTTTTAGGAGCATCGCCCGATGGTATTAACATAGATGTAGAATCGGATCGTTTTGGAAAAATGTTGGAAATTAAAAATATTGTAAACCGTGAAATTAATGGAATACCCAAAAAAGAATACTGGATACAAATGCAATTACAAATGGAAGTATGTGATTTGGATGAATGCGATTTTTTGGAAACAAAATTTATTGAATATGATGTAGCCAGCGATTTTTTCAAAGAATTGGAAATGGAATTGGAACAATTGCATGTTCTTGACAAAAAGGGCGTGATTCTTTATTTTCACAATAATCTGGAATCAAAACCATTTTATCTATATAAACCACTGAATATAGTTGAAACAAGTCAAATATTACAATGGGAAGAAGACAATATTGAACTGTACCAGTCATCTCAACATAACATGGTATACATTAAATCAATTTACTGGAAATTAGAAAAATTAAGTTGTGTTTCTGTGAATCGTAATAAAAATTGGTTTCAAAATAATATTCAAGCATTAGAAAATGTCTGGAATATTATTGAAAAAGAGAGAATATCTGGATACGAACATCGCGCACCAAATAGGAAAGTCAAAAAGGAATGTTCTTTCAATAGCATTATTAATAATGTAAATGCAGAAAATAAATGTTTGATACAAATCAAATATTGAAGTTATATTCGGACTTTTTTGTAATTGTATGCATTTTCGTCGGTTTCGTCGGTTTCGTCGGTTTCGTCGGTTTTATTGGTTTCGTCGTTTTGAAGAGCAAGAGCAAGTTTTCTCTCTTTTTTTGCTTTTTTGTAGTCATCATGATCTGTAAAATCACGCATTATTTCTTTGTCCCCGTAGATCATTTTCCCTTTACCTTGTCTTTTTCCTTTGTAGAATTGTCCCTCGTAAATTTCGCCTTTATTATTTGTTTGTCTACCATAACCATGTCTTCTTCCATTTTTCCAGTTTCCTTGGTAATTAGTTTCATCTACATCTGTACCTACGTATTTACCTAGTCCATCTCTTTTATTATTATTAAAATTTCCTTCGTAGTAACTTCCATCTATATATGTTTTTTTTCCAAAACCATTTTCCATACTATTTTCAAAATTTCCCTCATATTTATCACCATTTGGAAATAAGATTTTAACTTGTCCACTTAAAAACCCTTTTACATATGAACCTTCAAAAATTGTTCCGTATTCATTAATTGTTACACCAGGGACAGGTTGCTCTGAATCAGTTATTCCATACAAAATTGTAGTAGGATAAAAATGTATCCATTTTTGCAAATGTTCCAAATCAAGTTCGCCATTTGTTGGATCTTTAATAATTAATGCGTGTAATTTCTCTTCTGGTAAATAGTTTAAAAGTTTAAACAGCATATTTCTTTTAGAGATATTCGGAATTTTAACGTGTGCGAATATTTCTTGAATATCTTCTTTTTTACCACCACCTTTCCTATGTTTATTATATTTACGTTGTTTTCTAGTGATTTGCTTTCTTTTTTTATTCCGTAAACTATGTTTTACCTTAGATCTACTATTTTTCATTTATTTTATTTATCTATATATTATATCAAATAAAATATTATAATTATAATTATTTAATAAAGAATATTTTGCATATCTGTTCTAAATGGTAATAAATTAATATTGGTATCAAAATAACCAACTCTCGTTCCACAATCTGGATTAAGAGGCGGCAATGGGTAAACATAATTGCTTTTTACTTGTTTTTCTTTATACAATGCTCCACACATACTAGCAGGCATACAAGTGCCTTCGTCGGGGTTATTTGAATATCTTATATTATTTGTTATTTGATCGTAAGACCCTAATTCAAAAATAGGATAATGCCACCATATATTAGCTGCGCCATTATTGGATATTCCCTTGCGTCCAGTAACTGGATACATATCTTCCACAAGAACATCTGTTTCTGGAAATGGATATTTTTTTTGATATCCTCCTAAACCTGAAATATTCATACTACTATTTAAATCAAAATTTTGATATTTTTCTAGTATTTTACCAGTTTTTAATATTTTATAGAGTAATAATCCTAATACCAAAATGATAATCAAAAATACATATTTAACCATTTGGTTATATATATTTTATATATTTTATATATTTTTAATTTTTTGAAATATATAAAAAACATATTAAAACTATTACAATATTATAATACATATAATGATGTACAGTAATAATGATATGCGCGTGACAAAACGTGATGGAAATTTAGAGGACATGTCATTTGATAAAATATTGAATCGCATCAAAAAATTGGGCCAAGAAGTCGCAATTCAAATTAATTATTCTTCTTTGGTCATGAAAGTCATTGATCAATTGTATGATAAAATTGAAACAGCTAAAATTGATGAATTGGCTGCGGAACAGTGCGCATCTCTTTCAACTCAGCACACTGATTATGCTGTTCTTGCATCTAGAATTGTGATATCCAATCATCAAAAAAATACAGATTCTTGCTTTTCAAATGTTATGAAAAATCTGTACGACTTTAAAGATGTACGTGGAGTTCATAAACCGCTTATAGCTCAATATATATGGGAGTTTATAGAAGAAAATGCGAATGAAGTGAATAATATGATTGATGATAATCGGGATTATTTGATTGATTTTTTTGGGTTCAAGACGTTAGAGCGTGCTTATTTATTTCGTTTGAATAATAAAGTGGTTGAACGTATTCAACATATGTGGTTACGTGTTTCAGTTGGTATTCATGTAAATCCAAATGGATGTGGTAGTGGTAGAAGTGACACACAGCTTCGTTTAATAAAAGAAACATACGATTTGATGTCGCAAAAATATTTCACACATGCAACACCAACTCTTTTCAACTCGGGAACACCACGTCCACAATTGAGTTCGTGTTATCTTATTGCAATGGAAGATGATAGTTTGGAAGGTATTTATAATACACTAAAAGATTGTGCTTTTATATCAAAATGGGCTGGAGGAATTGGTTTACATATACATAATATAAGAGCGAAGGGTAGTCATATTCACGGAACTAATGGAACTTCCAATGGAATTGTACCCATGTTACGTGTGTTTAATAATACAGCTAGGTATATCGATCAATGTGTTCATCCTGAAACCATTATTTATACAACCAATGGCCCAATTCAAATACAACATTGTTCATTGGGTGAAACAAAAATATTTAATGTAAATGGCGAATGCGAAACTATTGAAAACGTCCTTGAACATCCTTACGAAGGTGAAATTTATAACATTGAAACTATGCACAGTATTGACAATCTTAGAGTCACTCCTGAACATCCTTTATTTGTTTTGCGGGATCAAAAAAAAATGATGAATTATAGCGTTATAAAAAATAGATTGGATAAAAATATTGCATCATTTGAATGGGTTGACGTGAAAGAACTAACACATGATGATATGTTAATTTACAGAATTCCCAACTATAGTCATGACATTTCCAATTTAACTGAAGACGATTGTTATATGTATGGCATTATTTTAGGTGATGGATGTATGCATAATGAAGACCAGAATGGTTACTTGTCTTTGCATACAACAAATAAAAAACACATATTAGATTTTGCAGTAAATTATTTTGAAAAGAAATATATTCAATACAGAATTTATACAAATGAAAATTCAACACGAATTAGATGGAATAAAAACCTTAATATGCCTTTTAGATATAATGATGTTTATGATACAAATAAAAATAAACATGTTCAAAGTAAATGGTTAAATCTTCCAATAAGCAAATCTAAATTTATCTTAAAAGGGCTTCTAGATACTGATGGTTGTAATAATAAAGAATTGGTTTTTGATAGTACTTCAAGAAATTTGATTGAAAGTGTCAGATTTATTTGTCTTAAAATGGGCATATTAACAAGTGGATATGTAAGAGACAGAGTTGGCGAAAGCCACGAAAGCAAAAATGGAGGAGTCATAACTAATAAAAAAATAAGTTATTGTCTAAGGATACCAAAAACAAAGGATATTTGCGATTTGATGAATATAACTTACGATGAAAAACAATTCTTCAAATTTTTCAAATATAATGATTATTTACTTACACGAATCAAAAATATTAGTAAGGAAGAATACAGCGGAACTTTGTATGATTTACACATGAAAGACGAGCATAATTATATGTTACATAATGGATTAGTCAAAAATGGTGGTGGAAAACGAAACGGTTCATTTGCCATTTATTTAGAGCCTTGGCATCCTGACATTGAAGAGTTTTTAGAAATGAAGAAAAACCATGGCGATGAAGAATCAAAAGCTCGTGATTTATTTTATGCTTTATGGATTAGCGATTTATTTATGGAGCGTGTAAAAGAAAATGGTAAATGGTGTTTGTTTTGTCCAAATGAGTGCCCAGGTTTATCGGACGTTTATGGCGAACAATTTGTCCAATTGTATACAAAATATGAAAAAGATGGTTTTGCGCGTAAAACGTTGAATGCACGTGATTTATGGTTTAAAATTTTGGATGCACAAATGGAAACTGGCACACCTTATTTACTTTTTAAAGATGCTGCGAATAAAAAATCTAATCAACAAAATCTTGGCACGATAAAGTCATCTAATTTGTGCACAGAAATCCTAGAATACTCAGACGACAAAGAAACCGCTGTATGTAATCTGGCTTCTATTGCACTTCCTATGTTTGTGGATGAAAAGACTAGGGAATTTAATTATGAAAAACTACACGAACTTGCAAAAGTGGTGACAAATAATTTGAATAAAGTAATAGATATTAATTTTTATCCAACTCCAAAAACGGAACGAAGCAATATGTTGCATAGACCCATTGGTATTGGTGTACAAGGTTTGGCAGATGCATTTATTTTAATGGATATTCCGTTTCACAGTGAACAAGCAAAAGAAGTCAATAAACTGATATTTGAAACAATATATCATGGTGCATTAGAAAAAAGCAATGAAATTGCCATTGCAATCAAAGAAAGATATTTGTCTCAAATTGATTTCAGTAACAGATCACAACTAGTTTATGAAACAAAATTTACGAATGGTTTGAAACATGGTTTAGAAATTGAACACATAGGCGCTTATCAATCGTTTGAGGGATCGCCTGCTTCAAAAGGAATATTGCAATTTGATATGTGGGGTGTAGAGCCTACTCCGGGACGTTATGATTGGGATGCTTTAAAACAATCTATTGTTGCACATGGGTTGCGTAATTCGCTTCTACTCGCACCGATGCCTACAGCATCTACATCACAAATTTTGGGATTCAATGAATGTTTTGAGCCATTTACTAGTAATTTGTATAGTCGCCGTACATTGGCAGGTGAATTTGTGGTAGTGAATAAATATTTAATGAAAGAGCTCATTGAATTGGGATTATGGAATGAACAAATTAAAAACAATATTATTGCAAACAAAGGAAGTATCCAACAATTAACCATGTTGAGTGAACATACGAGAAATAAATACAAAATTGTTTGGGAAATGCCGATGAAACACTTGATAGATATGTCCGCTGACCGCGGTGCATTTATATGTCAAAGTCAATCTATTAATTTATGGGTGGAAGATCCGACTTATAATACACTCACATCAATGCATTTTTATTCATGGAAAAAAGGATTGAAAACAGGAATTTATTATTTACGAAGAAAGGGAAAGCATCAAGCACAACAATTTACAATAGAACCGGAAAATAAAAAGGTGGAAGAAAAGGATGAAATATGCGAAATGTGTTCGGCCTAGCAACTTTTAGAAAAAGTTGCGCAAAATCTACATTTATAAAACTTTTAACATTTCAAATGCCGATTTTACGGCATAAAAATAATTAAAAAATACTTATTTATTATAATTTTTATATATTATTAGTATATATGTTAGATTATATACTTCATAAATTAGGAATTACGTTTATAACAGTAGCATTTATATTTATTTTTATAATTACTATTCATAAAAAAAAAGCATTAATACCATTTTGGTTTTATTTATTATATGGGATAGGAGGTGTGATGATATTTATAGTAATGTTAGGACAACGAATACCTTTTGTCTATTATAATGAATTAATTGGGTTTATAATAGCATTTATTTTAGCTGTTCATTCATTTATGTATTATAAAAGATAAATAATTAGCATTTGAAATGATAAAAAATGTAAAAAATAATTTATTATATTTATATAAAATGGTTGAATATATATATTACGATGGCGTTGGAGCAAAAAAAAATGGTAAACATACTGTAAAAGAATTTGTAAAAATAATGAATAAACATTTTAATATAGAATGTTCTGATTTTTTACCTGATTTAGATTATAAACCATGTTATGAATATAAAGAAATGAACCGCAAAGCCATGGAATATAATATGAAACATGACAAACCAATATTTGATTATAATAGGAGAAAAAAAAAAGAAAAAAAATATAAAAAAATAATAAAAAAATAAAAAAAATA
>Ga0114959_10003154_pt1 | contig 13057 bp, 11 predicted proteins | sample C_130625_EF_Meta_FD_87317 | JGI IMG/M metagenome (GOLD analysis project Ga0114959, IMG submission 87317) | Freshwater microbial communities from Lake Croche, Canada to study carbon cycling - C_130625_EF_MetaG | ecosystem: Environmental > Aquatic > Freshwater > Lake | place: Lake Croche, Canada...
TCCTCAATCTCCAGAACATTCCGCGCTGGGAGCCCGGCAGCGGCAACGCGCTGGAAATTCGGGGCATCACGGTGAAGTTCGGCGGTCTCACCGCGCTGAACGGGGTGGATATCACGGTGCCGGCCGGCGGCGTGGTGGCGGTGATCGGGCCGAACGGCTCGGGCAAGTCCACCTTGTTCAACGTCATCACCGGGCTGGTGCATTCGGATGGCGGATCGATCAAGTTCCACGGCCGCGAGTTGCTGGGGCTGAAGCCACATGAGATCCTCAAGCTCGGCGTGGCGCGCACCTTCCAGAACATCCGGCTGTTCTCCAACCTCACGGTGCTGGAGAACGTGATGATCGGGCGGCATGCCAGGCTGGCCAGCGGGCCGATCACCTCGGTGCTGCACACGCCGGGCAATGTGCGCGAGGAACGCGGCGCGCGCACGGCGGTGGACAACATCATCGCCATGTTCGGCAACCGCCTGACGCCGCGCCTGCGCCAGACGGTGAGCGGGCTGAGCTATGCCAATCGGCGGCGTGTGGAGATCGCCCGCGCGCTCGCCTCACGCCCGCGCATCCTGCTGCTCGATGAACCGACGGCGGGCATGAACCCGGCCGAAACCCTCGAACTCGCCGAGCAGATCAAGTCGCTGCATGATCTGGGCCTCACCATTCTGATCATCGAGCACAAGCTCGATGTGGTGACCAAGCTCGCCAGCAACGTCATCGTGCTGGACCATGGCGACAAGATCGCAGAAGGCACGCCCGATCAGGTGCGCCGCGATGAGCAGGTGCTCACCGCCTATCTTGGCCGCGCCGCGCGCGCCGCCGTTCAGGAGACCGCCAATGTCGGCTGAATATCTGCTTGAGTTCCGCGACATCAACACGCATTACGGCGATCTTCATGTGCTGAAGAACGTCAATTACACCATCAAGGCGGGCGAGATCGTCTCTCTGCTCGGCGGCAATGCGTGTGGCAAATCCACCACCATGAAAACCATCATGGGCGTGGTGCGGCCGACCACCGGGACCGTGCTGTTCGATGGTCAGCCCATCGAGCGGCTGGACACGGCCACGCGGGTGTCGCGCGGCATCGCCCCGGTGCTGGAGGCGCGGCGGTTATTTCCGCGCATGACCATCTACGAGAACCTCGAGATGGGTGCCTATACCCAGAAGCGCGGCCCGCAGTTCAATGAGGATCTGGAACGGGTTTACAGCCTCTTCCCGCGTGTGAAGGAGCGCCGCAACCAGATCTCCGGCACGCTCTCGGGCGGTGAGCAGCAGATGGTGGCGATCGGCCGCGCGCTGATGGCGAGGCCCCGGTTGATCTGCATGGACGAGCCGTCCATGGGGCTCTCGCCGCTTTATGTCGAGCAGGTGTTCGACATCATCCAGACCATCAACAAGCAAGGCACCACCATCTTCATGGTGGAGCAGAACGCCTCGATGGCGTTGCAGATCGCGCATCGGGCCTATGTGCTGCAGACCGGCGTGGTGGTGCTGTCGGGGACGGCGGCGGAACTGCGCGAGAATGAGGATATCAAGCAGGCCTATCTCGGCGAGATGAGTGTGGCGGCCTGAAAGGCGGGAAGGCCTGAGGCGCTGCCCCCGGCCTTCCTGTTCTAAACCACCCGCCCCAACCGCACCGCCGTATGCCCGCGGCTCGGCCGAAGGCTTGGCATCACGAGCAGACAATCATCATAAGGCGTACGAATCTCGGCTGTGCCATCCACCGCGATCAACGTGTTGCGCTCAGGGATGATCTCTCCGCCGCGAAACTGCCGAACAAAGGCAAAGCTGCTGGTGGTGGCGCTCACGGTATGCGTCACCTCCGCCGCACGGCTGCGCACCGTGATATGTCCGGGCACCGGCATCAGGCCGGTTTCGTGCAACAACGCGCGCACAGCGGCCTCGGTGGTCGCAACCGTGCTGGCCTGCCAATGCTGGCCGGCCTCGATCAGATTGGCGATGGCAGGCGCCTCTGGATCGGCGAACGGTCCGTAATCCATCAGCCGCCGCCCGGTGCCATGGCCGGAATCGGCAATGATCAGGCCGGGCACGCCGATACGGGTGGCGAGCGCCCGGCCCTTGGCGGTGGTGCCGCACAGCATCAGCGGGTCGGATGGCCACAGCATCGAATGCAGGTCGAGGAGAATGTCCACCGTGTCGATCAGCGGTCGCAAGGTGCGCGCCCGGGTCAGTTCGGCGGAAACGCGCGGACCGTCCAGCACCTCGCGGTCCCAGACGCGGTTGAGATCCTCGTCGACGAAGCGGCTGGCGGTCGGCTGGGCGGGGTCAAACTGGCGGAAGGCGGCGAGATTGGCGAAGATGCAGGTCAGGCGGCCCACCAGCGGGCGCAGGCCTGCGCGCAGCAGCCGGTCCAGCACCACGGCCCCGGCGTATTCGTTGCCATGCACAAGGCAGATCAGCGCGACATGCGGACCGGTTGCGTCGGTACCATGGCTGATCACGCCCTCCACCCCGACATTGCCCACCCGCCAGGGCGACAGGTCGGGCGGCGACAGATGGACCGGGAAGTCCTGCAGCCCGGGCAAGCGCTCCTCGGCTGCCAGGAACTCGGTCATGCAGCCATCCGCTCTGCGAGGCGGCGGATGAAGGCGTCACATGCATCCATCTGGGCGATGGCGATCCATTCATCCGGCTGATGCGCCTGCTGTATGTTGCCGGGGCCGCAGATGATGCTGGGTATGCCGGCGACCTCGTAGAGACCGCCCTCGGTGCCGTAGCTGACCTTGCCGGCGGCGTTGGCACCGGTGATCTGCTTCACCAGATCGGCCAGCGTGTGGTCCGCAGGCAGGCCCATGCCGGGAATGTCGCCGACGATCTCATAGGTGAAGCCGCAGGCCGGATCGACGGCGCGCATCGCGGGCTCGATGACAGCGGTGACATGGTCGCGCAGCCGGGCAAACAGGCTGTGCGGATCATGGCCAGGGATGGGCCGCCATTCCATGATGAATTCGCAGCGTTCGGGGATGATGTTGAGGATGGTGCCGCCCTCGATGGTGCCGACATGGGTGGTGGTGTGCGGCGGCTCGAACCCCTCCTCGAACGGGCCCTCCACGGCCAGTCGGCGCGCTTCGGCGGCGACGTGCGCGATGGCCTCGGCCGCGGACTGGATGGCGTTGACGCCGCGCGCCGGGTCGCTGGAGTGGCCGGGGCGGCCGCTGGCCGTCACCTTCACCGCGAGCCTGCCCTTATGCGCCAGGATGGGCTGCATCAGGCTCGGCTCGCCCACGATGCACAGATCCGGACGCAGGCCGGACGCCGTGATATCGGTGATCAGCGCGCGGGCGCCCTCCATCGTCGTTTCTTCATCGAAGGTGATGAACAGATGCAGCGGCTGTTTCAGCCCGATCCGCACCAGTTCCGGCACCGCGGCCAGGCAGCAGGCGACGAAGCCCTTCATGTCTGCCGCACCACGACCATAGAGCCGGCCATCTTGCGCGTGCAGGCTGAACGGATCGCGCGTCCAGGCCTGACCATCGACGGGCACGGTGTCGACATGGCCGGACAGCGCCACGCCGCCGGATCGATTCGGGCCGATGATGGCGTGAAGATTGGCCTTCTGCCCGGTGGCGTCGCGGCTTTCGCGATACGGCACACCATGCGCGTCGAGCCAGTCGCGCACAAAGCCGATCAGCGCAAGATTGCTGTCGCGGGAGGTGGTGTCGAACGCGACCAGACGGCGCAGCATGTCCGTGCTGGAGGCGATGGCGGAGATCGGATCGGTGGTGCTCATAACGCGAGTGTATACAGGTGGCGGTGTCGGGCAACCGTCCGTCAGACGTGATCGGGATGTCGATCGGCGTTATCATGGCCTGAGTGTTTGATCAGTGGGCGCCGCCAGACGCTCAGGCCGACCAGACGCTTGTGCCCTCTTGCCGAAGCCGAACGGGAAAGGCAGGGTCCGCCCGCATGGCATCTTTCTCCCCTCGCGCTCTTGCGCACGCGCTGTGGCGTCGCCTGCCGGTCGGGCCGCGTCGGCGCGTGTTTGCCGAGGTGACGGCCGCTTTGGCACCACGGCCGGATCGCCATCCGCCGCCCGGTATGGGGCTCGCGGTGATGGGCGAGTTGTCGCGGCCGTCGGGCCTGGGGGAGAGTGCGCGGCTGATCCTGGCCGGGCTGCGGGCGTTGGGTGTGGCCACGCACGAGATCGATGTGGGCGATGCGGTGGGCGGGCGTTCGGCGCCGATGACGCTGCCACCGCCCGGCATGCCGCTGCTGATCCATGTCAACGCGCCGACGCTGCCGCTGGCCTTGCTGCGCGCACCGCGTGCGCTGCTGCGCGGACGCCGGGTGATCGGCTATTGGGCGTGGGAGCTGCCGACCATGCCGCCGGATTGGCGCGCAGGGCTGGACTTCGTGCATGAGATTTGGGTGCTGTCCCGCTTTACCGCCGATGCGGTGCGCAGCCTGCTGCCGCCGGGCTCGCCGATCGCGGTGAAGGTGGTGACGCCGCCGGTGGCGCTGCATCCGCCGGTGGCGAGCGGGCGCGATCGGGCCGGATTCGGGCTGCCGCAGGGGGCGGTGCTGACGCTGGTGTCGTTCAGCCTGGCCTCCAGCTTCGCACGCAAGAATCCAGTGGCTGCGATCGCTGCGCATCGTCAGGCGTTTGGCGACCGGCCGGATCGGGTGCTGCTGATCAAGGCCGGGCATGCCGCGGCACATGCGGCCGATTTCCAGGTGATGCAGGCAGCGGCGCAGGGTCTGCCCAATGTGATGTTCGAAACACGGATGTTTGACGATGCGGATCGCCATGCGCTGACCGCCTGTGCCGATATCGTGATGTCGTTGCATCGCAGTGAGGGGCTGGGGCTGGTGCCGGCTGAGGCGATGTTGCTGGGTCGGCCGGTGATCGCCACGGGCTGGTCGGCGACGACGGAGTTCATGGATGCGAGCTGTGCGCGGCCGGTGGGCTATCGCCTGATCCCGGCGGTGGACCCGCGTGCGGTGTTCGAGGCACCAGGCGCGATGTGGGCGGAGGCGGATATTGGCGCAGCGGCCGCAGCCTTGGTCGAGCTGGCCGATGATCCGGCGTTGCGCACACGGCTGGGCGCGGCGGCGCGGGAGATGGCGACGCAACGGCTGGGGCTTGGTCCGCTGGCCGAGGCGGTGGCGGCGCTGTGAGCCAGGCGATTCGCGTTCTGGTCTGGCAATGGGGGCGGCGCGGTGCCGGGCCACGCTTCGCCGCCGAGTTGGCCGCCGGGTTAGCCGGCCTGCCAGGCGTCACGGCGCTGCTCTCGCTGTCAACACAGGCGGAGCTGCTGTCCCTGCCGGACGCACCGTTGGTTGATCTGCCCTATGAGACCTATGCCGGCACAGCGGGCTTTCTGTGGCGCCTCGCGACGTTGCCGTTGCGCATCCCCTCGCTCACCAACCGGCTGCGGCCATTGCGGCCAACACTTGCCATCTGCGCCATGACGGGACCGCTGGACCAGTTGATGGCATGGTCGCTCGGCCGGCTCGGTGTGCCATATCTGGTGGTGGTGCATGATGCCTCCTCCCATCCCGGCGACTGGCTGCCGGCGCAGCGCAGTCTGCAGCGGCTGCTGATTCGCGGCTCGCAGGGCGTGGTGGCGCTGTCAGACCATGTGGCAGAGCAGATCCGGGGCACAGCCTATCTTGGCGGTCGCCGCTTGATCGTGGCGCATCATCCGCCGTTCGCCTTCGGCCCACCACCCCCGCCGCCGCGCAGCCATGGCGGTCGTCTGCGGCTGCTCTTTTTCGGACGGCTGCTGCCCTACAAGGGTCTCGACCTGTTCGCCGAGGCGCTCGCGCGGCTTCCGGCGGGGCTCGACATCGAGGTGCGGGTGGCCGGCCAGGGCCCTGAATCCCCGGCACTCGCGGCCCTGCGCGCTATCAGCGGCGTGACGGTGGAGAATCGCTGGGTGGCCGAGCGCGAGATCGCGGGCCTGCTGGCTTGGTCAGACGCGCTGGTGCTCTCCCATCTTGAGGCCACGCAGAGTGGTGTTGCGGCAATTGCGATCGCCGCGCGGCGCTGGGTGGTGGCGACCGCCGTCGGCGGCCTCACAGAGCAGCTGAAGGACGAGCCATTGGCGCGGCTTGCCAGGCCCGATGCGCAGAGCCTTGCCGACGCGATCGCGCGGCTGCTGGTTGATCCACCAGGGCCGGACAGCGCGATGTTCGATCCTCAGCAGGCGTGGCGGCAAATGGCGGAGCGGATACTGGGGGAAGGAAGCCAGACCGGGCGCTCTGGTCCTGGCCTCCCTTAACCACCCATCACCGCACGCAACGCCGGGGCGATGAAGTGACAGAGCGCCTCCTGGGTCTGTGCGGTGGGATGGAGGGGTGGCTCGGGCGGATGCAGCAATGGATCGTAGAACCTCATCCGCTCAAACATTCCCTGGGTTTGAAAAATCTGGGTGGGATCGACAAATGTCACCTCGCCACCGCGCCGTGCGAGGCCATCATTGATCACCCGGGTGGCCTCGCTCGCCCATAGGCTGCGCTCACTTGGCAACACGCCCAGCAACAGAATGCGCATCCCAGGCTGACGCGCCCGGCAGGTCGCCAGAATCGCATCGATGCCCGCCAGCGTGTCCTCGGCCGACCAGTGCAACCGACCCAGATTATTGGCGCCGATCAAAATCACCGCGGCGCGCGGCGCGATGCCGTCCAGTTGGCCATGCTGCAGGCGCCAGAGCAGGTGGCTGGTGGCATCGCCCTTGAAGCCGAGATTGACCGCCGGCAGATGCGCGTAGAACCGTTCCCACACCGGCCGAAACCGCGCCCAGGGCTCGGGCCCGTCACGCTCGAAATTCTGCGTGATCGAGTCGCCCAACCACAGCAAGGCGGGCTTCACTGCGCGCAACTCGGCGAGTTTGGCCTCGTGCCGCGCCTTCCACCAGGGTGTGTCGAGGCGGGCAATCGGCGTTGCGGCCGGCGGAGCCTTGCCCGCGGCTGCCAGCAACGGGCTTGCCAGCAACGGGCTTGCCAGCAACGCCCGCCTGCCGATCATGCCGTCACCACCAGATACAGGATCGACCCCAACCCGAGCGCCACGCAATAATAGGCGAACGGGTTCAATGCCCAATGCGCATTGTTGCGGAAATACCGCATCAGGAACCAGGTACTCAGCCACGCCACCACGCCCGCCACCGCGGCCGCGACGAACGCGAGACCAAGCGCCCCCGGCGCCATCTCCGCGCGCAGCAGATGCGGCACCTCCAGCACCGTGGCGCCGACAATCACCGGCAGCGCGATCAGAAACGAGAAATGCGCGGAGGATTCATGGTCTACCCCGCGCAACAGGCCGCCCACGATCGTCGCCCCCGAGCGCGACACACCCGGCAGCAACGCGCCGCATTGCCAGCAGCCGATCACCAGCGCGTCCATCGGCCGCAGATCCGACAGCGGCCGATCTCCCCGTCCGCGCAGGCCCTCGCCCACCAGCAGCATGAACCCGTTGACGACCAGGAACCCCGACGCGATCAGCGGCGAGGCAAACAGCGCCTTGATCGCGTGGTTGAAGGTAAAGCCCAGAATCACCGCAGGGATTGTCGCCACCACCACCAGCAACGCCACCCGCCGCGCCTCACGCACCTCATGCGGAGTCGCGAGGCCGATCACCCCAAGGCCGATCGCCAGCCAGTCCCGCCAGAAATAGATCAGCAAGGCGAACGCCGTGCCGGTGTGCAGCAGCACCAGAAACGGCAGAAACTGATCCGAACGCTGATCGATGTTCCAATTAAACAATGCCGGCAGCACCACGGCATGGCCAAGGCTGCTGATCGGGAACAATTCCGTGGCGCCCTGGATCACCGCCACCAGCAGCGCATGCAGCGTATCCATCGCCTCAGCCCCCACCGACCGTGTAACCGGCCTCCTCGATCACCGCCACCAGCCGCTCCAGTGGCAGCGCGCCGGTCACCTCCACAGAGTGAGAGGCCAGATCGGCCACCACCACAGAATTTGCATCCTGCGCCCGGATCGCGCGGGTGATGGCAGAGACGCAGCCGTCACATTCCATGTCGGGGATCGCCAGACGCATCAGACCGCTCCTGTGATATGCCCGTCACCCTAGACCGGGTCGGTGAAGTTGGGTCAAGTGCGTCGCAGCATATTGGGGAATGAAGATGGCGGGTCTGATCCGCGTCACAGGATCAATCGCGCTCGATCCGGCGGAGATCGAGGAGAGCTTCGTGCGCGCCTCCGGCCCCGGCGGGCAGAACGTCAACAAGGTCTCCACCGCAGTGATGCTGCGCTTTGACATCCGCCACTCGCCCAGCCTGCCCGACTCGGTGAAGGCCCGCATGGAACGCCTCGCCGGCAGCCGCGCCACGAAAGACGGCGTGCTGGTACTCCAGGCGCAACGCCACGCCAGCCAGTTGCGCAACCGCGAAGAGGCGCTGGAGAGCCTGCTTGAACTGATCCGCGCCGCCACAGTGGTCCCGGTCCGCCGCCGCGCGACCAAACCCACCTATGGCTCCCAACTCCGCCGCCTGGACGAAAAAGGCCACCGCGCCAAAATCAAGAAGGATCGTGGCCGGCCGGACGATTAGGCCAGCGCCGCAACCGCCGCCCGCACCGCCTCGGCATGGCCCTCAATCTTGACCTTCGGCCACACCGCCGCAATACGCCCCTGCGCATTGATCACAAACGTCGAGCGCTCAATCCCCATGTATTTCTTGCCATACATGGATTTCTCCACCCACACGCCATAGGCCTCACACACCTGCGTCTCGGCATCTGACGCCAGCGGGAACGCCAGGCCATATTTCTCGGCGAATTTGTCGATCGGCTTCATCTTGTCCTTGGACACGCCGATCACCTCCACTCCCAGCCCGGCAAATTGCGGCAGCGCCTCCTGAAACGCGCAGGCCTCCTTGGTGCAGCCGGAGGTGTCCGCCTTCGGATAGAAATACAGCACATAGGGCTTCCCCGTCAGCGACGCACTCGACACCGTGCGGCCGAGGCTCGCCGGCATGGTGAATTCCGGTGCGACATCACCCTGCGCGAGACTCATGCGGAAGCACTCCCAGATGCTGTGTGAACGCGGCGCGCACCTCGCGCGCCAACTCCTCCAGAGTGGCGTGCAGCGCCGCGAGGTCAAGAGCCTCAACCCCAGCCGACGCCGTCGCCCGCAGCAGCGCGCGTGACGACGCCTCCGACAGGGCTTGTGGTGGCCGCGCCCCATCCGTGATGCGCAACACCCCCTGCACCGTCCGCCACCCCCGATCCGCACGGATCAACAGATCGGCCAGCGCCGACGGGATCACCCCCTCCACCCGCAGCCGATCCACCGCCAGACGCAAGGTCGCAGAGCGCCGTCCATGGATGAGTTGCAGCACCTGGGCGATGAACTCCACCTCCATCTGCCCACCAGCCCGCAGTTTCACATCCCACGGCCCGGACGGCGGCAGCCCCGCGGCAAGCCGTTCCCGCATCGCCACCGCATCGGCGCGAATGCGCTCCGGCTCGCCCGGATGCGTGGCCTGCGCAATCACCGCCTCAATCGCCGCCCGCAGCTTCGGCGGCCCCGCCACCACCCGTGCCCGGGTCAGCGCCATGCGCTCCCACGTCCAGGCCTGGCCGCCGGCTGCGTGATATTGCGTGAACGCCGCCAGCGACACCGCCACCGGCCCCTTGTTGCCCGAAGGCCGCAGCCGCATGTCCACCGCATACATCCCGCCTCCGGCGTCTGGCGCGGTCAATGCGGCCACAAACGCATGCACCGCGCGGATGAACCACTGGCTGGTCGGCAACGGCTTCGCCCCAACGCTCTCACTCGCCCCCGGCGCGTGGTCATACACCAGCATCAGATCGAGATCCGAGCCGGTCATCATCTCCCGCCCCCCCGCCTTGCCGAGCAGCACCACCGCCACCACCCCGCCGCGCACCCGCCCGAACCGCGACGCAAAATCCGCGAGCACGCGCGGCAACAACGCCGACAGCGCCGCATCCGCCAAGGCCGAACGCCTGACCCCGGCATCATCCACATCCATCCGCCCCTCCAGGGTCGCGACGCTGAGGATGAAATCCTGCTCGCGCACCGTGGTGCGGATCAGCGCAATCGCGTCCTCCAACACCCGCGCATCGCCCAGCCGCGCGCGCAGGAGCTTCGTGTAGGATGGCGACTCCTCCGGGTTGATCAGCCCCTCCAGCGCCTGGGGCGAGCGCGCCAGATGCTCGGACAGCATCGGCGCCGCCCCCAGCACATCCGCCACCCGCTGGATCAGGCTCGGATTGCGCTGAAACAGCGACAAAAGCTGCACCCCGGCCGGCAGCCGCTCCAGAAACCCGGCAAACCGCATGAACGCCGCGTCGGGCTGAGACTGCAGCGCCAGACTCGCCAGCAACCGCGGCAACACCTCATCCAGCAGTTCCCGCGCCCGCTGCGCCCGCGTCGCCCGCACCCGCCCCGCGAGCCACCCCTGCACCGCCGCCGCCACCCGATCGGGATGGGCGAACCCCATCCCGCTCAACGCCGCCAAAGTCGCCGGCGGCGGCGCGATCCCGGCGAAATCCAGCCTCTGCCCCGACGCCACCTGCGGCACCGCGTCAAACACCTCGCCGTAGCGATGCATCACCCGCTCCAGATGCCGCAGCATCACGGCCGCGAACGCAGCCGCATCGCCATACCCCATGAACAGCGCGAAACGCTCCAGATGCTCGCGCTTCTCCGGCAACTCATGCGTCTGCCGATCGGCCACCATCTGCAAGCGATGCTCCACCGCGCGCAGAAACCGATAGGCGCTGGCCAGTTCCACCGCCGCCCGCTTGCCCAGATGCCCCGCCCCCGCCAGCAGCCGCAAAGCCACCAGCGTGCGCGGCTCGCGCAGACCCGGATTCCGCCCGCCCCAGACCAGCTGCAAGGTCTGGGCGAGGAACTCGATCTCGCGAATTCCCCCCTGCCCGAGCTTGACGTTATGCCCCAGCAACCGCGCCACCGGGTCCGGCGCCAGCGACAGCGCGGTGTGCCGATGCGCATCGATGCGCTGCTTCATGGCATGGATATCGGCCACCGCCGCGAAATCCAGATGCCGCCGCCAGATGAACGGGCGGATGGCATCGAGAAACCCATGCCCCATCGCCAGATCGCCCGCCACCGGCCGCGCCTTCAGCATGGCGGCGCGCTCCCAGTTTTGCCCCATGCTCTCATAATAGGCCAACGCGGCCTCAAGCCGCAGACAGGGCGGTGTCGCCGCCGGATCGGGCCGCAGCCGCAAATCGGTGCGGAACACGTAACCGTCAGCGTCGCGTGCCTCCATCAGGGTGACGAGATTGCGCGACAATCTGCTAAAGAAGCCCGACGGCTGGTCGCCGCGGTAAACACCTGAATCGGGATCATGCAGCAGCACCAGATCGATATCGCTGGAATAGTTCAGTTCCCCGGCCCCAAGCTTGCCCATGCCCAGCGCCACAAAACCGCTGCCCGCCTGCGGATTCGTGGGATCAGGCAACGCCAGCTCCCCGCTCTCATGCCCCTCCAGCAGCAGATGCGACACCGCCAGCCCCAACGTCGCCTGCGCCAGATCGCTCAGCGCCGCCACCACCTGATCAAGCTTCCACACGCCACCGAGATCGGCCACCGCAATCACCAGCGCCGCCTGCCGCTTGGCCTGCCGCAACATCCGCGCCAGCGCCGGCCGGGCCATGCCAGGCGACGCAGCCCCCAGCTCCGCCAGAATGCGCGCCACCATTTGATCCGGCCCCAACCGCGCCATCAGCCGCAGGCAGGACAGCTCACGCACAGCAAGATCTGCCAGATACGGGCTGTTCCCGCCCAACGACTCCAACAGCGCGCGCCCCGGCCCGGACGCAAACCGCGCCTGCGCCCGGCCCTGCTCCGCCACACGGTCCAGCAACCGTGACGCCGCCTGTGGATCAGCCGCCACCGGCCACACCGCCGGCAGACGAAACCGCCCGGCGGAGGAAAGGGGGGGCGAAGGGAACGGCGCGTCGCTCATGGTCCAGCCTGTTCCTGCTTCGGTTGCTCGGTCAAGTGTTGCGCGGGTTCGGACATGATTGCGGCCGGCTCGCCCATCGCCTCTCCCGTTTGGGGCTGGTGCTGGTCATCGCGGCCGTGCTCGCCCTGACCGGTCTCGCCATCCGCCTTGCCCAGGGACCGCTGGAGCTGGACTGGTTGGCCCGCGCCATCATCGCTGAGGTCAACACCCGGCCCGGCACCGCCCAACTCGAGATCGCCTCCGCCGCCCTGGCCTGGGAAGGCTGGGGCGGCGGCATCGACCGGCCGCTCAACCTGGAACTGCGCGGTGTTCGGCTGCACGACCCGCAAGGCCGCAAGCTCGCCGAACTGCCCCGCGCCCTGGTCACCCTCTCCGCCACCGCCCTGCTGCACGGCACCCTATCCCCCCGCGCCATCGAGCTGGATGGTGTGCATCTGCGCCTGCTGCGCGACACCGCTGGCACCACAACGGTCGAGCTGGGCGGCATCACCGGCCCTGAGGACAACCAACCGCAATCCGCGCCGCCATCAGCCCTCCCCTTGGCGCTGGAGGACGCGATCACCGCCCTCGCCGCTCCGCCCGCCCCGGGTATACTGGGCGAGTTGCGCCATCTTCGGCTGCGCGACGCCTCCGCTGACGTGACGGACCGTCAGCTCGGCCTGACCTGGCAGGTGCCAAAGGCTGAGCTGGACATCACCCGCGCGGCCCAGGGCGGCGCCTCCGGCACGCTGGCGCTCGGCGTTACGATCGGCGACACCACCCTCCACGCCGGGTCCCGCTTCGCCCTGCTCCCCAACGGTGGCATCGTCGCAAGCGCTCGTCTCGCCCCCTTCGTGCCCGCCCATCTCGCCGCCCAATCCCCCGCGCTGGTGCCACTCGCCGCGCTGGACGCTCCGCTGACCCTGTCCGCCACCCTTGACCTCGCCCCCCATTTGGTCTGGCGTCTCGCCACACTGCGCGCCCAGGCTGGTGCCGGCGTCGCCCATGCCGGCACCGGCGTCATGCCGTTCCGCGACGCCCTGCTCACCGCCGAACTGCGCCCCCACCAGATCGACGCCAAACTGGACCACCTCATCCTTCAGGCCCGCGCCGAAGCCACCCCCACCACCATCGTGGCCACA
>Ga0114959_10003158_pt1 | contig 13054 bp, 12 predicted proteins | sample C_130625_EF_Meta_FD_87317 | JGI IMG/M metagenome (GOLD analysis project Ga0114959, IMG submission 87317) | Freshwater microbial communities from Lake Croche, Canada to study carbon cycling - C_130625_EF_MetaG | ecosystem: Environmental > Aquatic > Freshwater > Lake | place: Lake Croche, Canada...
TAATGCAGAATATCGCCATTCAAATGTTGTTTGGTAGAATCATCATTCATAAAATATTCGTCATGCGGATTAATGCCTCCCCAAGCGCCTTTTGTACAGTCCCAAAGTCTTAGTTTGGTATCTGGATACCAACCACAATGTTTTACCCAGTGTCCACAATAGTTGGTTAATCGGTTCATGCTGTAACCATCCCTACGCCAATTATCTTTTACTTTAAGTATTTCTTGTTCAAGCGTTGCGTCAATTGCTTCGTCGGCATCAATCGAAAAAATGTGCGTGTATTTTGCTTGAGTAATAGCAAAGTTTTTTTGTTGGATATGTCCGTCAAAAATATGTTCAACAAACCTGACACCAAGTTCTAAGCAAATTTGTTTTGTGCTATCTTTAGAGTATGAATCCACAACAACAATATCATCGGCAATTTTTTTTATTGAATTTATGCACCTTGCAATATTATTTTCTTCGTTGTAGGTAATTATTACTACACTAAGTTTAATCTGATGCCCCACCTTTTATTGTTTTTTTAGCATTGCAAAAGTTACTAAAAGCCAACCAGCAATAAAGCATAAACCACCAATTGGGGTTATGGCACCTAACCATTTCATGTTTTCTATGTGCATTGCATAGCATGTTGTAAGCGCATATAGCGAGCCTGAGAATATTACAATTCCAATTAAAAATAAATGATACGCTTTTTTTAAAATTTGTATGTGTTTCTCAAAATAAAACATGAGAAAAACAACAATAAATAATGCAAAAGAATGATACAGTTGATAGCGCACTGCAGTGTCAAAAGTAAGCACCTTATCTGCTGATAAAATTTGTTTTAAACCATGCGCTCCAAAAGCACCCAATGCAACGGAAAGCGCCATTAAAAATGCTGCCAGTGCTATATGTTTTCTAAAAATATTCACAATACTTATATATTTATGCTACGAAAATAGTATAAACTATGCATTCAGCAGTGCTTCAAATTCTATTATTTTTTTTAGCCCAGGCAAATTTAATTTTACCAAATATTATTTTGACTATTTTTTTTTACCCTCACTTAGTGTATGTTTGACATTCATAAATATTACTTGACGGTAATAATAACTTAACAATATTTACTTCTTCTAAAGAGAAAGATTGAAATTGCAACTACACATATTTATAAAATTATATAGTTACATAATTGTGGCAATATTCTTTGTAGCATGCAACAAATCTAATGAGCTAAATTTAAAAAAGAACGCAATTGCAAAAATTGACAGCTTATTTATAGCTGCTGATATACATTCTAAAAAAAACAGTTTTGAAAAAAGTCACTTGTGTATAATACAAGCTTTACAAATTGCAAAGGAATTTAACTCAACAGTTCACTTAATAAATGGCAATAAGTTATTACTAGACTATTTTAATTCTCAAAATAAAAAGGACAGTGCATCATTTTATGGAGAAAAAGCACTGTCATATTATGATGGAGTTACAAGCGATAAAGAGATTATTAAAGGTGCCATTTTAGCAATGACTGCTATTTCAAATTTGTATATAGAAACTGACAACTCCAGTATTTCTTTTAAATATGTGTATGAATGTAAAAAGTTAGCCTCCGAAATAAATGATAAAAAATTTAATGTTTTGCTGAGTGGACAGCTAGCCTATATATATTACGGATTTGGACAATATGAATTTGCACAAAAATATTATAAACAAAAGTTAAATTTAATAAGGAACGATGAGCCGAGTGAACAAAAAATTTGGGAAATGCAAGGATTGCATCGCGATATTGGACTTACAAATTTTAATTTAAAAGAATATGAAAAAGCAATTTTTGACTATGATTCAGCATTAGCGGTTTTGCCTATCAAGGAAAACCATCAAAATGAAAAAAAGTATGAAATAGCATATGGAATAATTTTGGGAAACAAAGGTCAAGCACTTGCCGCGCTAAACAAGTATGAAGATGCAATAGATAAACTTAAATCGAATATTAAAATAAACATAAAACCTGGCTATGATAATATTGATGCAACATCATCATTAATAGCATTAGCAAACATTTATTTGCAGAGTGATGATTTCAAAAACTTTGAAAGAACAATGCAAACAACTGATTCATTGTATGAAGTAAGTTCTACCAATGTTTATTTTACAAGACTTATAAAACTAAAAGCATTGGCCTATGAGAAATTATCGAAAAACAAAAAAGCGTACGAACTTGTAAAAACTTTTATATCCAATAATGACAGTACCAATTTATCGGTAGTTAAAAATAATTTGCGCTATAAGTTGGGTATGATTGATGTTGACAAGAGCAAAAAACAAATTGATGATTTAAGTAACCAAACTGAAACAACTAGAAAGTTATACTATCGTACACTCATAGCTGGGATTATTTTGGCTGCACTATTAATAACTATTGTTCTAATTCTTATGAGCAGTAATAAAAAAAGCAAAAAACTAAGAAAGCTATACCAACAAAATGAACGCAACCAAATTGCCCTTGAAAATAGTAATTTGGAAATGCAAAAGATAGTAGTTGAAAAAAATAATATTATTGGAATTGTTGCTCATGATTTAAAATCACCACTATCAAACATAACTGGAATCACTCAGCTTTTGGAAATTGATTTGAATGATAAAAATGTAATTGACCAAGACCAATTGAAACTTATTTCGTACCTCAAAGCATCAGCTTTACACATGAATAACGTTACCAATGATTTATTGGAAATGTCGATGCTTGATAGTTCACATGCACCATTGCTATTGGCTGATACAGACATCAATGAATTAATACAAAAAACTATTTTGGTATTTGATATCAAGGCAAAAGAAAAATTCATTACTATTAAATTTACTTCAGAAAGTAACCTCACACACAATCTGAATGCTCAGAAAATTGAACGTGTAATTGGTAATTTGATGGGTAATGCAATTAAATTTAGTCATGCTGGCTCCGAAATAAATATTGATGCAAAAAAAACGTATTCAAACCTTCTTATAATTGTTAAAGACAAAGGCATTGGCATTCCTCCTGAAAATATCAATTCAATTTTCGAACGTTTTACAAAGGTTAAAAACTTTGGAACAAAAGGCGAAAAGCCAGTTGGATTGGGATTGTCAATCGTAAAACAAATTGTAGAAAAACACAATGGTACTATTTCAGTAAAAAGCGAAGCTGGAGCTGGAACTGAATTCTTCATTTCAATTCCTTAGGTAATTTACGATACCCTCGAATCGGAGAAAAAAATTCAAAAATTTCTTTTATCTTATTATTCTTCTACTTTCACAATTCTTAAAATTTTATTTATGTCGGAATATAATAGGCCAACTACAGAAAAAGAATTTGATAAAAATTTTGCGCAAAAAAAACCTTTAATGAATAGCACCGAAGCTTTCTATGAAAGTTCTAGGTGTTTATTTTGCTTTGATGCGCCTTGTATGAAAGTCTGTCCTACACATATAGATATTCCACTATTTATAAAGCAAATACAAACAGGTAATATTGATGGTTCGGCAGCTACCATTTACGAAACCAACTGGATGGGAAATTCTTGCGCTAAGGTTTGCCCCACAGGAGTATTGTGCGAAGGTGCTTGCGTTTATAATCACCAAAATGTAAAGCCAATTGAGATTGGACGATTGCAAAACTTTGCCACTTTGCAAGCCATTCAAAAAAACAAGAAACTATTTAAGGCTGGCGTTGATAATGGCAAAAAAGTGTTGATGATTGGTGCAGGTCCAGCAAGTATAGCTTGCGCTTGCGAACTAAGAACTTATGGCTATGCAGTAGATATTTACGAAGCCAAAGAACAACCTTCAGGTTTGAATGTGCATGGTGTAGCACCGTACAAAATTACAAATGAAGAAGCCTTGCAAGAAGTGGCATATTTACAAAATCAACTTGGCTTTAATATTCATTACAATCATGAAGTAAAAACAAAAGAAGATATTACACAGATTGAAAATAATTATGATGCTATTTTCTTGGGTGTTGGACTTGGAGCTACAGCAAAATTGGGTGTTGCAGGCGAAGAAAAACAAAATGTAATTGGGGCGGTTGAGTTTATTGAAATATTGCGAAAGCAAAAATACAATACAGTTGTACCTGCAAAAGTTATCATAATGGGTGGCGGAAACACAGCTATGGATGCAGCAAGCGAGAGTGCACGTATGGGTGCGGAACAGGTAACACTTACCTACCGCCGTTCAAAATCTGAGATGGGCGCTTACAAATTTGAATATGATTTGGCGCTTACAGCTGGTGTGGATAGTATGTTCAATGTATCGCCTATTGAAATTTTAGGAACAGAAAAAGTAGAGGGCGTAACATTTATTCGCACGCAAATGGTGAAAGGTGAATTAGAAAACATTATGGGGTCTGAGTTTACATTGCCATGCGATATGGTTATAAAAGCTACAGGACAAGCAAAACAAGGTAGTTTATATAATTTGATAGATGGTTTAGAAATTGATAAATCTACACGTGTTGTAGTGGATCAAGAAACTTATCAAACAAAAAATAAGAAGTACTTTGCCGGTGGCGATGCAGTAAACGGCGGTGCCGAAGTTGTAAATGCTGCTTACGAAGGTAAAATGGCAGCCAGAGGAATTCACAATTTTTTAAGCAAATAATTTTCTAACTAATTTTCTAATAAAATAAACAAAGCATATTTTCTGTTGTTTAAACATCAAATTTTTACACTTTGAACAACAATGACATTATGCCAATCGGATATAAGCGAATGGATATTTACAACGAAGAAACCACCAATGGCATAGCCAAACAATTCAAAAAAGTAATAGAAGAAATTGGGGAAGATACTGAGCGCGAAGGATTGTTAAAAACACCTGAGCGTGTCGCTAAAGCCCTGCAATTTCTTACCCAAGGCTACAAACAAGATCCTGCCGAAATATTACGTTCGGCAATGTTTGCCGAAGAATACCGACAAATGGTTGTTGTTAAAGATATTGAAATATATAGCATGTGTGAACACCACATGTTACCATTTTTTGGTAAGGCCCATATTGCATACATTCCCAACGGACATATTGTAGGATTAAGTAAAATTCCACGCGTTTGCGATGCATTTGCCCGCCGCCTGCAAGTGCAAGAAAGGCTAACCACTCAAATTCGTGATTGTATTCAAGATACACTTAACCCAATGGGTGTAGCTGTAGTTTTAGAATGTTCTCATTTATGTATGCAAATGCGTGGTGTACAAAAACAAAATTCTGTAACTACTACATCGGCTTTTACTGGTGAGTTTTTAAAAGAAACTACCCGCGCAGAATTTATGCAATTAATATCATCTAGGTTGCACTAATATAATAATAAGTGCCTTGTTTTTAGTTGTAAGTTATAGGTTATGTATAATTCATAACCTATAATTTATAATCTATAATCTATAACTCCTTTTTACTGTCTTTTTAGTTTTCCACTGCGCCAGGCTTCAATAAATTTACTCCAAGCATAAGGGTTTAAAAGGTTTCCAGCGGGTATTTGATTGTTTCCAAAAACACGTGTATTGTTTTGCTGCAGCATGTAACTTTGATTCATTGCAGCATCTGAACTTATATTCCGAAACCACTCGGGATTGCGCAGTGCTTGCAGGTTATGTTGCGCACGTGCATTGTCGTCGTTTGGTAATTGCAAATTAATGAATGCCTGCTTAAACTGTTCTTTACTAGGCCACGGAAATACAATTGCTTCTTTTAAATAAACAGTATCATTATTCATTACCTGAATGATTGAAAATTTTGTGTCGGGCAAACTATCAGGTATGGTAAAACGATTGGGTTTGAAACCTATGGCAGAAAATTCTACCACATCGTTTTCTTGTGCTACAAAACTAAAGAAACCATAATAATCTGTTATGGTGCCATGTTGAGTACCTTTTATCATAACACTGGTAAATGGCACTGGATAAAGGCTATCGCCTGATACTACAACGCCCGAAAACTGTATGAGTTTTGGATTGTAATTACTCATACTCCTTTGCTGTGCTATAGAAATATTGCTTGATACCAAAATAAGTAAAGCAATTATATATGTATGTAATATTTTCATTAGAAGCTAAAATTTAAGCAACACAAACATAGTAAGTGTAATGCTTGCAACTAAAAAAAGGTGTTTTTATTTGTTATTGAAAATTACGTTTTAACCAAATTTTATTTTAAGTTTTTAGCTATACAATGTATTTCTGAAACTTTTAATAAGACCAACTAATTCAAGTTATTTTTAATGTCAATTTTAATAATATCTCTTGAGGAGTTTATTTATCAAGTCCTGCTTTGAGCTGTTCCTTTGTTTGTTCAATTTAAAAGTCATTTTTTTTCCAATCTTCGGGAGATAAAGCGAGGGCATCTTTCTCTACTTTTACAAGAGTTTGTGCAATGCATTTGAACAATAAAGATTATTACAGGCGCTTAAAGTTAATAAAGAAGATAGGATTATAAAAACATTGCAACATGTTTAAATGAAAAATTAACTTTGTTTTTCATTGCTAAAAGAAGGTTTTACGCATTCATTGTTAAAATAAAAATACGTACCCTGGTTTTATTTGCTTCACTCCCAATCGTAGCTAGACCATTTATGACAGCATTTATTGCAGTAGTGGTTATAGACAACTCTTTTTTTTCCAAAAAAATATAAGCCAACTGAAACTAAAACTCCAGTAATAATAAAACCAATTCCTTTGTTAAGACTAGTAAGCGTAACTGCTAAGAAAATGCCACCTACTATCCAAGCAAGCCCCTTAATACTGCTCTTTTTTGTGTTAGTGTCATTGGAATAACATTTTGTACATGTACTCATTGTGTAAAAAAAATATACCTATTCATATGGCTTTTCGGTTTTCGCCCCCTTCATTTTGCCATGAAGAGTATGGCCGTTTTTTAGGGTGGGTTCTGCTCCACTGTTTGTTTGTTTTAGTTATTAATTAATGATATAATCAAAACATTAATTTCAAATATAGTTAAATTACATATACTTCTCTTTCATTCATAAGATTTTTGCTTTTTTAAAAGTTATTTTGCTCCTATTGCGGATATTTTATGATAAAAATAGGAATTAACATCAAAAAAAATCTGCGAACTAAAGAATTTAACCCGCGAAAGTTTAGTGGCAGAGATGGGCATGAGCGTTAACGGCTACTGCAAAATAGAAAGGGACTAGGTAGATATTACTGTTTCTAAAGTAAAGAAAATTATAGAGCTATTGGATGTAAATGTTCCATACATTTTGAACTTCGATACCACTAAGATTAAAGTAATCATTATATGGAATTTGACGGGGAAAAATGACAAACACAGAATAATCAAATTTTAGTGATGTGAGATTTATTTTCAAAACCATCAAAGATGTGTACAATTTATTTTGAGCCTACAATATTTGTAGTAATTATTTTATGCCATTACGAATTATTAGGATGATTATAATTGAAAACAATTACATACGAATATTTTGTTTTTTTTATTCGTATAAAATTAAATAATATTCTTGTAAATTAGAAATAGAAAATGTAAACACTAAATATCGATACCCCAATAACTGCGACCGATAATTGAAGATTTTGAAATATGAGGTGTTTTTTTTCGTAATTTTTATGAGTTCTATTTTGCTACTTTTTCATTTCTTTGTCTTATCATTCAAGATTGCATATTTATTAAAATATTTTTTTGCCAAATGAAATCAATACATAAAATCACAAAAGAAAATTTTGGAAGTATGTTTAATATTAAAGATATACTTTCTGATAGTGTTTACTATCCTGCCTCAGGCATAGATGCGAAAGATATCGAATTACTCTCTGAAAATTTCTGCAGTTTTATACATGCTGATTATTCTATTCCAAAAAATATTGTAAAAACTGCTATGAGTAATCATTTTGTAAATATTGGGTATGACTTAATAGGCATAAAAAATATAAGTAAAACGGAGCTTATTCCGAAAGGATTACAAACACAATATTCTCCTATCAATGATATTGAAAAAGAAAGACTTAGTAATATTTCTATTTCAGATAAATTTTATGGCAATAATTTAAAATTCTTTGCACTATGGTCAGTTTATGAATTAAACCCACAAAATACAAATATTACCAAAGGAAAGGCTAAAAGATTTTCATTGTTACATATTGGTGGGGAAGCATGCTCCATTTTTGATGCGACCTATATTAAGAATAAAATAAACCCTTCATCAGTTGTAATTATTAACCCTGGAGGAGGTTATGGTGATAATTGGACAAAGTTTGAAAATCCCGATTTTCGATTTTACCAAAATATAAAATTCAATGCTGAAAATAATAAGGCAAAAATGCCTTCTTTTATCTTGACTAATAAGACAATAAGTATTAATAAAGATGCTTTTTGGCCTGATTATTTTTTTGAGCGTTCACTCTATGTACATTATCATCTGTACAAGAAAAAAGATAATATGTCGAAAAATAATATCAATAAAAAACAAAACAAAAATCTTTGCAGTATAAAGCTACTTAATTTTGAAGGACCAGTATTGTCAGCAACCAAATTTAAGAAGTTTTATATCATTCAGGATCAATGGAAAAACATAGTGGACATTCTCACAGATGCTGAAATGAAACTTTTCTTTGACGGAGAAAAAACTATTTCAGATTCCAGAGGTAAATTATGGAATTATAAAAAAGAACATACAGATGCAAAACCATCAATTGAAGAAATGAAACGTTTTCTATCCATTTGAGTTTTTAAATGTAAAATAATATACGAAACAAACTAACTTTTTTTATAAATAAAGAATGTAATCATTACTTATTTTACTTTTTTTTGAAAGTCTACAATCAAAGATATTTAACTATTTTAATAAGATTGATAAGCCATGAATGAAGATGACTATCCAGTATTTGTTGGAAGAGGAATAGAAAGCTTAAAAACAAAATATGGGTATTTAAAACTGCCTGCACCAGAAATGCCATTGCTGATTACAACTGGTGAAAAAGTTGATATTGAATTTACGGATGGCCGAATCCATAGTATTAATGTAGTTACCCCAGAGTTTTGTGATTATATTGAAAAAAGTCTAATAAAATTTTGTGCACCCTACGTAAATCACATTGAAAAAATGAATGAAGATGAGATAAACGGTTTTACTTTTGCATTTTTGATGGTTTTTGATATTCAAAGAGGTATGGGCTTAGGACAAATCCCTCAGCTAAAATTTTATTATTCTGAAGAATTTATAGCCTGGGAAAAAAATATTTGGAATAGAATCAATGAAAGAGAAAAAGAGTTGGGAATGGAATAAATTGAAAAAAAATACTCAAAATGTTATTCCCTAACAAAACAATAACCCATTTAAAAAATAAAAAATGAACGACATATCATTTACTGATGATAAAGAAATAAAAAACAACCTCTTAATTTTTTCATTTGGTAGAAGTTCAGAATTGTATAGTTACTATTATAAATCAAATGAAGGACTGACGCTTAATAGTTTTGAATTAATTATTTCGGATCACATTATTAAAATGAATTTTAATAATGTTGGGAATAATAGTTTTGAACAAATGGATTATTTTGCAGAGCATATTCTATCAAAAGATTTCGAATTAGCTAAAATTTGTGATATTACTATTTCATGCGCAAATAACTTTGATGATTTTTTTGATGAAATAGGGCAACCAATTAATTACCTTGAATTAAGTATTATTCAACATCAAAAAAATAACTACAAACAAATTGACTTTTATGAAATTTCACTTATTAACGGAGCATACGAAGATGAACCTTATAGATTATTTATTAGACCAGAAATTGAACACGAAAACTTAATTCAATTAATAAATTTAATAAAAAATAATTTAGATGTTTCTTTTTCTGAAATGAGCGAATTGTTTTCTGCGTTAAGAACAAACTTAGAAAGATATAATTTTACGATTATTCCATTTCATGAAATAATTATCAATGTTAACCATGGTAAAAATTTAAAAATTGATTTATTTCATAAAAATAGGTTAAAAGGGTAAATCATCTTCCTGCTGTTTCTGCAATAAATAGAATGCTTCAATTTCCTTATCCTGCATTAGTACCTCACCAACATTTAAAATGCTAAACGGTTTTGATTTATAAGCTGCTAAAACAATCTCTTTATTGTTTCTAAGATTTTCTGATAAGTGTTCTAATATATTTCCATCCAACTTTACTGCTTGCATACCAATCTCAAAATCATCTGTCCATTTTGGTAAATAGTTAAGAATAGTGGCGTTTTCGTTTATCATATCTAACAAGAATGATTTTTCTTCAAACGCTTTCGGAATTTTAACTGCAAGTTCAGGATTACTCCGAATAGCAATGGCGAGAAGGCGCTTGTCTGTTTGCAATTGAACAGGTAACTGTAAAAAGGCTAATCCATTTTTTTTAAGAGATTGCTTTATTATTTCATAATCTTCAAATAGTTCAGGCCATGCATATTCACCTAATTGAAATAGTAATTCAGGGTTTTTGCCAATGCAACTTGATAAAAATTCTTTATCACGTTTCATTTTCTCTGGAATTTCTTTAAAACAAGTTGGTTGATTAATTATCAGATTAGCACAGACATCAATATCCATTTTTAAATCATCAGCAAGCCAATCATAATTCATTGAATTATTTTTAATTGCTAACAGCGCAATATCTTTATCAGCTTTTAGCTCAAGGGAAACATGATTTAGCGAATTGCCACTTAAATTATAAAAATTATCGTTTTTGAGGGTTTCAAGTACTACATCTTTATTGGAAAGTAAATGGGGAGATAAACTTTCTAATCCCCATTGTATTTTATTTTCGGAGAACATATTCAAAATTGCAGCATCAGGTATTTTTACGTTTTCAATAAACGCGCCATTTGAATATCGACAAATTAATGAATGATATCCATTATTATCATCATATAATTCTATGTTTATGTAATTGTATTTTAGAAATTGAACTTCCACACTCCCATAATCATAGCTGTTAAAACCAGTATGAAGAAATGTTCGTTCGCCCGTATTATTAAAAATCCAAACTAAATTCGTATGAAAAACTGCGACTAAATCATTTTCCTCTGAGGATTTATAACTTGTGTATAAAGTTGGATATTCTACTTGCGTTGAATTAAGATCAAAAACGTTGGTTGCTTCCTCTTCCTCTCCAAAATAATAAAAATAGTCGGGTAATGCCCGAAAATATTCGCCATAAACAGGTTCAAGTCCCCCTCTGGTGGCTACTTTTATTAGTGCAAACAACTGCTCTTTTGAAATTTTCGTGAATTCGTTTTGGGCCAATAACTCTATGTAATCTTCCTCACTTTTTTTATAATATTCATTTTCCTCTTGCCCATACAGTTCCCATAATTGAAGAAAATGTATATGATAAAGGATGTCGGTGGCTTGTATTTCTATTAATTGTTTCAATGGTTCAGTATTGATTAAAAATTTAATTGCCTAGTTATTAAAGTGGCTGAAAATAAAATTCAATATTAGTTAAAAAACCGATTGATTAAAGTTCATTTCTCATTCTTATCAGGAAAAAAATATTTTATGGCTAATTCCAGAGAAATTATTGAAGATATAAGATATATAATCCTTGCCCAAGGATAGTTAAGTGTCGGATATTGAAGGTAGGAGTCTAAAAAACTAATTACTTTATAACACCACACTATATGTAATATGTGATATAATAATCTTAAATATTTAAATTGAGTGATATTTTTCCACCAATTCATGATTTTATTTTTTATCTTCAAAACATTAATAATTTCATTTCCCTGCAAATTCTTGGAAAAGATAAACTTGGTATTTAACTTTCACTAACTTAATAGCAGTGAACTTATATCTTGGGTTAAAGAATGCTTTTCTGTGACCGCCACGAAATCTCTTTTGGTGATACATTGTAATGTCTACAACAAAAAGAGTCAAAGCTTCTTTCATAGACATTTCTGTTGTCTTCTTTTTAGCACCAATTTGTCCAGTTTTGGAAACTAACGCAAAGTTCTCACCAAAAGCATGGAATGATTTATCATATTTACTAATTCGTGAAAATAACTTCCTGTCATGTTTTACTATACCAGTAACAGTATCAATTCCTGTATGATCACCGATAGCTTTGTAGATAGCTTCAGAATAATGCAATGCACCAAGTGGTTTAACAGTATCTAAGTAAGCAATTGCATCATTCAAAGCTAAAAATCCGGTTGAATCGGTATTGTTTGGTGGTTATGAAGGAGAAAGATTCATGTTCTTCTTCACACTATCCAACTATGTTTTATAATTGGCAAATCTTTAAATATTTTTGGTTTTGGTTTTTTTGATGATTAATTACTTAACCTTAGAAGTTATTCCTGATTTCTTAATAGCCTAATATTAAGCGCGATAAAAATAACAATAAACCTATACTGCAGCAAATTATATATTTAAGGTTCCAGAATTTGTTATTTAAAAGCAGTGTAAATTTTATTTTATTCAGTTTCAGGGAGCAATATTTTTATATTCCATCCTATCCAAATTATTCATAATAATATTTTAATATTATTTGGATTTTAAAGATTATCTATCTTATATTAGATGAATGAAAAAAATAAGTGATTTCCTTTTAGAAACAGATTTTCAAATTCTGCAAAACGATAAGTTTATTGGCAGGCTCAAAGAATATATGCTAGAAGAAAAAATTCAAACAATAATGATAAATGACTATGTTCTTGAAACTAACTGTTTATCTTTTAGAAAAAGCGAGCCATTTGAAATCGTATCAGAGCTTGACAACTGCTTATTCCTTTATCATTTTTTTATAAAATATCAATATTACAATCTAGCTGCTGCTATTCGTAATAATATGTATTGCAAAATACCAAGAGAAAAATAATGTACACGGAGCTTATTAATAAAGGACATGAATCTCTATTGACCCGATTTGGGAAGTTTCAACCCGACACGGAAAAGTTAATTGAGAAACTACTATATAAAATTAAAGAAAAAAATGAAGAAGAAGTTAGCTTGGAAGTTAATGAACTAGCTATTCATTATCAAAAAGAATGTATGTTTTATTTGAATAGGATTGAGCAAATGAATGA
>Ga0114959_10003161_pt1 | contig 13045 bp, 20 predicted proteins | sample C_130625_EF_Meta_FD_87317 | JGI IMG/M metagenome (GOLD analysis project Ga0114959, IMG submission 87317) | Freshwater microbial communities from Lake Croche, Canada to study carbon cycling - C_130625_EF_MetaG | ecosystem: Environmental > Aquatic > Freshwater > Lake | place: Lake Croche, Canada...
AACCGCAGAGGCTGAATCGATGGGTCAAACGCCTCAACGCCCCATGTGCTGTTTACCTTGTATCCGGCCCGAGCTACTGAATTGCGAAGTTCTGCCTGTGACGGAGCTGGCGTTGGAGCCTGTGTTGGTACAGAAGAGCGTTCGACCCACTTGTAGATGACGAACTTGTTTCCCTGGTAGAATTTATCGCCAATCATATCGTTCAAACTCTCATAGCGCGATTCGGTTCCTTTCGTAACTAGAAGATTAAAGATGTGCGCGTTTTCGCCGTTGACACGTTCCATGCCGCGGTACTCGACACGAATACCAGGAAAGGCTTTGATAGCATCCTTGATAGCGAACATTTGAGAATCCTTTCCCTTTTCCTTGGAAGCGACGACGCGAGCGAAACGAGTGTAGGTAGCCATTATAGATGAGTTGTACAACTATTCAGAAGGTAAATTGATTTCAATTTTTTTTATGAACAATGTGCATGACCTTATAAATATACTTTTCAAGGTGGTAAATAGGGCGATAGTTGTTGGTGTAATACTGTAAAAAGTCGATGGTAGCATAGACTACCTGCAAATGTTGAGCCTGCGTTAACTGAAGCATGGAAATGATTTTCCAAATACAATTTTCAACACCAATATCAAAAATTAAAATGGAATAAAGTTCTTCACGCAATTCCATATATTGATGGGTTGGTGTTTGAATCATATCGACTATTTTTTGGCATACTTGTTTTTGTATGTCTATTTCTGGAATGGAATGAATCACATTTTTAATGTTATGAATTGTATCCGGAATAGGTACTTTTAAACAAGCATGGTAGTGTTCTTTAGAAGGGCGTGCAATGTTGATGATGTCGCATTTGGATAAAATGTTGTTGGGTAAAAAAGAAATGGACTCCATTAAAAAAATGAATTTAATTTGAAGAGGAGAATGTAAATAACTATAAAAAATTTCAAGCAGTTCATTGTTCACCAAATGAAAATTTTTGCAGACGATGAATCCAAATTTATCCGTATATTTGTTTCGTATAATGTCTAATATTTGCATGTAAATATCGTTCCAAATAGTTTTGGAATTACATCCTAACAAATCAATGTCCACTTCATAGTGTACGTCACTTATTTTCAAAATAAACATGGGGTCGGTAGTGGTTTGGATTTTCTTCTCGAATTTAAGCCGGTTTGCACTATGTGGTCGAACAATACGCAACATTTGAGTGTATTTTCCAACACCGGAAGGACCGTACAAAATAACATGGTTCGGGATAGAAGTAATATTTAATTCGGGATGTAAATTTGCCTGGTCGGACAAAGATAAATAATCCTCGAATTTTTCCATATCTATGTAGTTGGTTACTCTTTATTATAAAACAGAAACTGTTTAAACTAATGTAATTATTGTATAGTATGGAACGTATTCTTGTATGGGGATATAATTTGTACCAAAAATTGAATAAATGGTATTATACAAAGGAATCAGTAACTTATTATATGATAACGGAAAAAGGAAAGAAAATACCTATTTTTCAAGATTGTCATGAACCTATCTGGGGATTTTTGACCGAGTACAACAATAATTACGACTATAAATATAAATTTACTCCCAATTTTGTAATCGACGAATTAAGTGTACCTACGTATAAATGGATGGGGTTGCAAATAAAAGTACACAATAAATATTATATGCTAAATGTAAATGAATTTTTAGTGGTTCCCAGCATTTTATTTACGAATCCAATGAAATTATGGTTGTGTCATAAATTACAAGTAGAACCTACGACAGAAATGATTATCACTCTTGTAGATGAAAATGTCAACGTATCTACAGTTCAAAGTATGGAATTATATAAAGATAAATATTTTGAACAAGCTTAAACCGATGCAACGAATTCTTGTATATGAACATGAACCCTTTAAAAACAAAATGGGTGTTATGGGGACATTTACAACATGATACAAATTGGAATATGGATAGTTATACCCAAATTTGCACCACAACGTATGTTGAAGATTTAGTAGAGTTGCTTGACAAATTGCCAGAAAAGATGTTGACCAATTATATGTTGTTTATGATGCGTGAGGGAATTAACCCTGTATGGGAAGATGAACAAAATAAACAAGGCGGATGTTTTTCTTATAAAGTAGACAATAAATATGTAAAGGATATTTGGTCAGATTTGTGTTGTTATATTTTAGGAAATACGATATCTACAGAACCGGTAAACAATACGATTACAGGAATATCTATTTCTCCTAAAAAGAGTTTTTGTATTATTAAAATTTGGATGTCATCGTGCAAATTTCAAGATGCGTCCATTATGAATATTAAACAATTAAAATTGAATAATTGTTTATTCAAAAAACATTAAAATCTAAGTATAGAGTATGAGAAACTATTCGCGTAAATTTAGGAGAAATTATCGAGGAGGTCTTTGGCCATTTAATACGCCTCAACAAGATGTTGACACTGCTAAAGCCAACGTAGAAAATGCTAACAAAAAATTAGCAGAAGCTCAAGCTAAATTAGCTGTGGCTCCACTTGAGGTACAAGAAAATGTTTCTATGACAGATAAATTAAAGGAGATGTCACCATTTGGAGGAGGTTCTCTTATGGGAAAAAATAATAAAGTAACCAAATCTGTAAAATCTGGTGTAGCTAAAAATCAGTTTAAAAATAAAAAACAAAGCAAAAAAAATAGAAGACGTTAAAAATCATTTAGGGTATATTTTCGCTCTAATGATTTCTTCTTTAAAAATGTCGTACGAATTACAGCACGACATTTTTTGTATAAAAAATACATGGATTCCAATATTTTTCACGGTTTACCGATGATTTTAGTTCCCACATGTAACTTTTAATTTTAAGAGTAAAGTTGAACAACTTCAAATACGAGTGAATAATCATTATAATTCAAATCGATTACTTTACCAAACCGGTCTAGCAATCGAATGTTCATTTTTTCTAGTTTTACAGGTCCAAAATATTCGCGTTTGGTAAAGATACAATCTAGAGAATTATTGACTATGATAGAATTATATGAACCCGTAACAGGAATACGTGCCATAATATTATTTCCTAAATAACTTGTACTGCCAATTTTTAAAGTGCGTACAACAGATACAAGTGCATCGGTAAGATGGTTGTTGTGAAAATCGTCTACATCAATAAAAAAATAATTGTTAAACGATGTTTTGTAAGTAGATTCTGCAATATATTGTTGTTCATCTGTATAAATGTCATGTTTGAATCCAAGTATCCATCCTAACGATAACCCTTCTGAAGATGTGCACGAAATCATTGTTCCTTGTTGTGTAAAATCAACAGTAAAAGATGCATTAGATACAAATACTATTCTATTTGCGACTGCATTATACACACATTGTACCGTTGGAATCGCAAGTAATTGTTCTTTAATTACGGTAACAATATCAGGGATGGACCCAGATGGATCTATAGTATAAGGAATCGTAGTATAATTTCCATCAGGAATTGTAATTACAGTCGGAGTTCCTCCAATGATAATTGAAAATTGATTATTTTTTCTATCACTAGAAATTGTATACCATGCATAAGGTATTTCAATACCTTTAATTTGCATTGAAACAACATTATTCATAGTTTCAGGAAAAGTATAAGTATAATCAGTTGCACTACTATTTGTATAATTACTTCTAAATAATGTATCAATCGATATTGTTTTTGTAACTAATCTTTTTTCAATAGGGTTAAATGTACCTTGAAAAAAATTACTTGGATTACTATAAATAAAAGGCGTATTTTGTTTTGTAATAATATTCATTTGATTTACTAAGACATCTTTGGCAGAATTTAAAAACATTAAAATATCGGTTTGTATTTGGGGATTTACATTGAATTGAATTAATCGGTCCAACAATACTTGTTTTTGTTGTTCTACTTCTAATATGGTACATGTAGATGAAACGCCAAATAATTTTTTCAAATCGTCGACGGAATAATTATTTAAATTTAAATCAATGTCCATATACTATTAACGTATATAAAACTATATTTTTATCGGCATAAAGATAAAGTTTTCAAACGTATATGGATATTATACGACTACTAGGGGTGATAGTAGTAGAATACCCCCGTTATTTATTATCTTCCAATTATGATGCTTCTATATTTTGGAAGAAATGTATTCGTATTAATACATTGTACACTAAAGTATTGCAATCCTTTGCAGTTCATTATATATCGGATACATTTTATTACCATTTAAACGATATACCGTATGAACACTCTGAAATTCCAGAAATTGAACATATTACACCTAAAAATATAATTGGGTCAGGTCTTATATCTATCGTCATGGAAGGAACCGATAAAATGGGGAACCTCTATATTGTGAAAGCAAAACGTAATGGGATTGATGATAAAATCATACAAGGCTTGCACCAAATAAAAAATATAGTTTATTGGTTGAATTATTTACCGTTTCAATTTCCAATTAACTTTATATTTTCACAATTTGAAAGTATGATGCTTGAACAATTATCGTTTGAAACTGAAATACAAAATCACAAAAAATTCAAAAAAAATATTGCTTACAATACAAATATTATTGTTCCTGATATCATGGATGAATACTGCACCTCTACCCAAATTGTAATGACCAAAATAGAAGGAACCCATTATTCATGTTCATTCACAACCGAATTATGCACTACCTATGTACAGTACATTACAGAGTTGATAAGTAAGAATTTTATTTTAGATGGATTTATTCATTCTGATTTACATGCAGGTAACATATTGTTTACACCCGACTATAAAATTGGTATTATTGATTTTGGGTTAATGATACAATTGAATGTAAAAGAGCGACAATGTTTTTTTGATTTATTACATTATTTATCGGCACAAGATTTCAATAATGCAGTACAGGTTGTTGTTGCAGATTTGATTGAACCTGAACATATTAAAAAGTCATTGACGGATAAACAAAAATACGAATTAAAAGCTTCGTTGATTGAACTGTACATACAATGTTATTCAATAGAAAAAGCATTTACTGTAAAAGACATTTGTTGTATTATACGAATTGTTCACAACTACAATTTAACCATTTCTAATGTATTTTACAAATTAATGTTCTTTATTGTTTCTTCTGAATGTTTTATAAATAAATTATCTCCTCATTATTTACACATATTCATGAATACAATCAATACTATGTTTACTGAAGATGATGAACAAGAAGAATAAACCTAACCTTATAGTATGTTGTATATTGCAAGCAAAGTACTCGCAGAATCTTTATTAAGTTTGTATCCAGTATTTGTAAAACATATTGATTTACCAATAAAAACACAAATGTGGAGCCGATTTTTTACCTATACGGTTATTTCCTTTTTCTTCATTGACAAAACTATATTAAACCTACTTCCCTCTTTTTACGGTGTATTGTTGATGCTTGTTACGATGGTTCATGTATACACATCCTATAAAGGATTTTTATTGTTGGAAAGTGGAATATCCTACGCATTATTTTATACCTATCCACTTTTTATTTATTTAGGCAGTTATTTTTCATTGACTCCTTATTTTATTTTTCCAATTCTAGGTACATGGTTGTTGTTTTATGATAATAAATCACTCAATACATTTGGCGTTTTCATGATTTTATTAGCATCCATTACTGAAGCCATGATTTATTTCATCGTACGTAAATTAAAAACCTCTAACCCATGGAATCATGTATTTATTTCGTACGTATTAGGTGCAGTGTTTTTTACTAAATTTGCCACTACCGCAACCAACGTTTCTTGGTCGTTAGTGATTAATGCTATCATTGGATTAGCCGGTTATTTGTTGCGGTTTTTTTCCATGGCACATTTGTCACCTCTTTTATATTCTTTCTTGTCCTACGTTGGTATTGTCATGGCGTTTGTCTATGGCGTTATTTTCAATGGTGAATCAATAACGATGACCAAACTGTTTGCTACCATACTCATTTTGATTCCATCGATGCAACAAATCATACAGAACAAAAATAAATAAAAAACAAAAAAAACAAAAAAACAAAGCAGGAGAGTAGGGGACAAGCGAGGACTTTAATCCCAAAAATAAACAATGGAAAGCATGATTTTGTGTTTGTAGTCTTGAGGGGTAGTGTGACCTGAAAATTTGGCAAGTTCCGCGTCGTCCATGAGCAAATAGTCTACCATCATCTCCGACATTGGGTTCTTTGCAATCACTTCGCCTTCGTAGCTCAGGAAATCTTCCATGTTAGCATCGAAGAAAGGGTGGTTTTTAAGCAACTTACCAACGGAGTCGGTCTCCATAACAGCTTCACATTTATAGCTGATGTCCATGTATTTCTTTCCGTCAGAGTAGAGCAAATCCTTGACTGAAATCGTAACCACGTAATGGTCCTTGCCTACAGCTGTTGGAGCCCGGTAGTTGAACACCGATGTGCGAGTATTCGCCATGGTAATAGTATAATATGCATCTATCTAAATGATAAAATCATTTCAATTTTTTAATCGTCTTACTTTAGTTTTTTTACGTTTAGAACGTTTTTTGTATTTACGGGTACCACCTCCCATCCCAGATAAATTTTTAACAAAAATAGTAGTTGAACCAGTAGTGTCAAAATAGTTGTTTATAACATTCAATACAACATCGTTGTCAAACTTATTCACAGCTGTAAATGGTGGACTGTCTAATGACATAGGAGGATTGTCGTTACAACCATAATTTTTTATAATTAACCGCCCACCTTCTTTCAGTATAGTAAGTATTGCTAAAAAATCAATGTTATGCAAAGGACATGTGTTTAACATAACTGCATCATAAAAATCTGTGTGCGATTGAATGAAATCAAGTGCTTCACTATTCGTTCTAATGAGTGGAAAATTATAATCAGCTGTATCATGCTCTAAATCTCTCCAAACAGTAATATCCGTTAAATATTCTATATTTACTTTTCTATAATTAAAATAAGAAGAAAAAAATGTTTTAATTTTGTCTATTGTCCTACCTTCATCTTCTACTCTTGTAGTGTCATCTTCATCTCTAGAACATTTTCCAGTTTTTCGTTGACACATGACTAATACTTTAACGAAATCATCTGAAGGTTCAGCTGCCATATATTAATTGTTTATTTAAACGCCCAATAAAAAGTAAAATTAATCTGTTTAGAGAATAATATAATTACAAATTTTAAATATTGTTTGAATATATGGATTATATAGATGCTAATAACAGACCTTTAAACTTGAACGAAATAGAAAAAATAAGAAGAAACCGAAAACTAGCTGTTTATGATGATTGGGATGGAATGGACGGTTTAGGGGTTGCTGTACCACCTACAAATGAAGATTATACATTACCGCCAATGCGAACAACTGGAGCTGACCCTAGACAACTTTCACCTAGAACTTTAGCAGATATTGAAGCCCATAATGACCCTACTACTCCTTTACCTTTAATTGGGTATGACCCAAATACAGCCAGACGACCTGAAGGTGGAAAACGCCGTTTTCGTTCAAAAAAAAGAAATAGAAAATATCGTAAATCACGAAAACGTTAATAATTTAGCTATAAGATTCAACTGCATTTAGGACACTTTCAATTGTCGCCTAATCGATTATTAAAAAGTAAAAAAAGAAAATGGAGTACAACTTATAAAAAAAGTATTAATTGTAATCGTCCCAAAAGATTTTCTCAAAAACAACATTGTAAATATAATAGGAAAACATATAAAAATCCAGATTTTTTCAGGGTTATGACTATACGCATTTACAAAGTTTATGTGATACTTGTTGATTGCTATTAACATTCAAAAATATATTACTTACAAATTAAATAGCAATTATTCATTCATGTATTTTATTTAGACAACGAGTGTTAAATAAAATAGTTAATCCAACTAAACATCTACATTTAAGTTATTTAGGGACTGATAATTTATCAAAAATGATTGATGTTACCTTATAATTTATATAAATAAACTCAACTATTTTTGTTATCATATATTTTTAATATACTACTAACAACCTCACTTCTTTGAATATCATGGTCATTCAGTTCAACATATTGAATAGAATTCGTTGATTCAACCATTTGAAAACGGTTAATAAAATCATACAACCCATTATCATTGGAACGATCACTTTGATTCAAATCTCCAGTAACTACCATACGTGAATCGTCCCCTAACCGTGTCAATAACATTTTCATTTGGATGGGAGAACTATTTTGCATTTCATCGGCAATGATAAAACAACGTTTAAAAGTACGTCCACGCATAAACGCAAGAGGCGAAATTTCAATAATACCAGTGTCAACCATATGTTTTATTTCAGAAAGGGATACAAATTCAGAAAAAACATCAAAAATGGGACGCGTCCATGGATTCATTTTTTGTTCTATGGAACCGGGTAAAAATCCCAATTCTTCATCTACAGAAACGATAGGTCGTGTAATAATAATACGATCCACAAACCCTTGTTTTAATTCTCGAATGGCACTACTACAAGCAAATAAAGTTTTACCAGAACCAGCAGGTCCCACACCAAAAACAACAGAAACATTACGATTCTCCATATAGTCAACATATGTTTGTTGATTTAATGTTTTGGGAAGGTATATTTTCTTTTCTTGTTCTTCATATAATTGAAGTTCTTGTTTTGTATGTTTGTGTTTGACGTCTAATGGAAAAGAGCAACGTAAATGTGGACTCGGAATAAAACCATTAGTAACGGAAACGAATAAAAATAAGTACTTCATGTTATAATATATAAAAAATGTTTATATTATTAACAATTAATCAATCGCTTAAAAATTGATTAAAAATATATAAAACGTAAATCATAAACAATGGACCTATTTACAACTCCAGATTTATTCAAGTATATTTATGAATTTACAGATTTGAGAAGTGTATGTGATACATGTTCATTGCTGTTAATAAATAAAAAATATATTACTTACAAATTAAATAACAATTATTCATTCATGTATTATGATGATATTCCATTCAGGCAACGAGTATTAAATAAAATATGTAACCCATGTAAACAACTGCATTTAGATTTAAGTGATTGTGATGAAATTACGGATGTTAGTGCGTTAGGCAATGTCTATGATTTAAATTTAAGTAATTGTAAAAATATCACAGATGTAAGTGCATTAAAAAATGTTCATACTTTAAATTTAAGTGATTGTGATGAAATTACAGATGTAAGTGCGTTAGGAAATGTTCATACTTTAAATTTAAGTGATTGTACTAATATTACTGATGTAAGTGCTTTAGGCAATGTCTATGATTTAGATTTAAGTGATTGTACTAATATTACTGATGTAAGTGCTTTAGGCAATGTCTATGATTTAGATTTAAGTGATTGCACTAATATTACAGATGTAAGTGCGTTAGGCAATGTCCATACCTTAAATTTAAGTGGTTGTGATAATATTGTAGATGTTAGTATGTTAGGAAATGTACATTCATTAAATTTAAGTGGTTGTGATAATATTGTAGATGTTAGTATGTTAGGAAATGTACATCATTTATCTTTAGATGGGTGTACAAATATTACTGATGTTAGTGGATTAGGTAAAGTTCATACTTTAAAATTAAGAAATTGTAATCAAATTACAGATGTAAGTGCATTAGGTAATGTTCATCATTTAGATTTATCCCGTTGTAATAAAATTACTGATGTAAGCATGTTGGGAAACGTTCATACTTTAGATTTGACTTGTTGTTGTGATATTACAGATGTAAGTATGTTAGGAAACGTTCATACTTTAATTTTACCTCATCACTTGATTAAACCAATATAGATTATAAATTACACGTTTTAAGTCTTGAGTATACTTAAATATATGTTATTTTGTGTAAATTGTGGAAATCATATAAAATCAAATAATCAATATAAACTAACTGGTTGTCCTAGGTGGAGATATTATATTAAATGCGATTGTGGTAAAAGAAATGATTATAAATATTTTGTTGAACATAAAATATTATTTACATCAACATTACAGATGTTACACCTTTGCACATTTAAAAGGCCGATTTTATAACTTAGTTATAATTTAATAATTGATTTTATTATTTTATTATAAATTTGTGTAGATGATAAAAATTGATAATTTTTTGTTTTATAATGAGCATCAAATGACATTATGATTTTTTTTTGTTCTGATATTTTTAATGTTCTAGTAAAACTATTTGTTAAACCTTTAATAACTTCATTTTCATCATTTAATAATTGATTAAATAATATATTTTTATCTCTATTCTGCATCCAATCAAGCCATCCATCAATCTCTCTTAAAAAATGTCTTTTAAGATTGATATCAACAGGCAAATCAATATAAAATTTATAATCTGGATTTATGTTATAAAAATTGTTAGTTATATGTTCACTATTTAATCCAACAAATATAATTGATTTATTATTATGTTTATTTATAAAATCATTAATAAAATTTTGATATTTTTTACTGCTAAATTTTGTTGTATTTAATTTCATAAACTCTGCAAATAAATCATCTAAATCCTTAACAATAACTTTAGTTTTATAATGTTCTTTTAATTTTAGCCCTATGGTTGTTTTTCCTGATCCTGGTGCTCCTGATATATGTATTATCATGTTTATATATAATAGTATATAATAAAAAAATTGAAAAATATATTATAATATAATAATATACAAAATGAGTAAATCAGATAAATGTACCAGAGATATGATGGGTTATTCCGCATTATGTTCTCTTCAACCAAAAGGTAAAATTTCCCAATGTCTAAAAGAAGCATCACAATATCACGAAGCGTGCATAAAGGGTACTGTTTCTGGTGTATCTTCGGGTTGTGGAAATTCGTCACTCAATACCTCTCTAGGTGCATCACCATATAGAAAAGACGACGGACGTGTATACATTAATTCTGGTGGTGAAATACCTTATAATGGACGACTATGGAACGGTAAATGCTATGCATATTATGTTAATGGTGTTCGGACATACTTTACTGATACGTATGGTAATCGGTGTTGTGAACTTGGTCATCTTGGAAACGATGATACATCAAATGGTCGTGATAATTAACTATATAATGTTTTTTTAAATATACTCTTTCTAAAGATTTTTGTACCATTTTATTTAATTGTCTTATAAATAAATAAAATATAATATATATTATACTATGCCACATACAACATCAAAATGAAAACATGTTTATAGTGTTGATTTAATGTTTGCTTATATAAATATATTCAAACCAGAAATACATAAAATAAATTTAGATAGTGTTAATTATGTTGTAAATGCAAAAGGTTGGGGAGATGGTAATATTTCAGTTAATGATGTATTACAAAATCCAAAAAAATATAAAGATGATTATGATAGAATAAATAATGCAAATTTGAAATATCCAATTATTATGGATTTTAAGGGAAATATATTCGACGGTGTTCATCGATATATTAAAGCAAAAAAATTAAATAAAAAAACGATTAAAGTATATTTATTTAATAATGAACTATTAAAAAATTTCATAATTGATAAAAATAGTAATTATAATAAGAAACTTGAAATAAATGAATATATTGAATTATTTTATAAAAAATTTCATTCAAAATTGCGTTTATAATAAACTATTTAAATAAATGACTATATTATAACATATAATGGAATTACACAATCTTATAAATTCGGCCATTCATAATGACTTAATAGATACATATTTGGACGGTATACGATATTTAATTGAGAGTAAAGCAGATATTATATTTACGAATATTCATTAGAAAGACAAGCAGATATTATTGATAATATTCATATTGTTTCATCTAATAGTAATGTTAAAATGACGTTTATTATAGGTGGTGAAGAGTATGATATTATAAATACATTTATAATGGCATTATCACAATATCATGAATTCAAAATAAAACTTATTTTTACTGAATCAAAGGTTGAAGATAAAATAAGTATATGTTATAAAAACTATTTATTAAATACTGATTTAAGAAAGAATCTAATAAAAGAACATATAATTAAAACAGATACAAATATATACACTGACGGTATGTGTCTAAGAATATAAGTAATTAGTTTATATCAATATTTTATTTTAATATAATAAAATAAAAATCTTAGATAATATTAAATGTTGTTTTGTTGTTTTTTAACCAATATTTTAACTGCTTCTTCAATTGTGTCTTCAAATTTATCAATACTACAACCATTGATGTTATTAAAAGATTCATAACTTCTTTGTTTGAAAAAGTTGGTTAATCGTAGTTTTAAATTAATACGTATTACTTCACGCATTTTAGGTCTAGTAAGATGTAATTTTTTATCACAAGGGATAAAATCAAAAATCGTGTCCAATTGAATATTCGATATATTTGTAATAAATTCTGTCATCGCACCAGTAAAATCTAAATTATTAATATTACTTGTTGCTTTTATTATTTTGATGATAATAGCACAACCTATTTTACTTATAGTAGGCATGATTTTTTAATTTATAATATATCATATTATAAATTAAAAAATAATTCAATTTTTATGCAGGTAAATTTAATATCATTATATATATATATATATATTATTTTCTAACTATAATATAATGGATAACATATTAAATTATAAATTAATAGGCATTGGTGAATTTTCACATGGTATAATGGAAAGTTGGATATTTAGATTTAATTTATTAAAATATGCTATGAAAAATAGTAATAAAAATATAATTATTTTTAATGAAATGAGTATTTGGCAAGCAGATAATATTATGAATAATACTATTTGGTCTATTAAAGATAATAAACATATAGATCATAAAGGAATTAAAATAGAAAAACCTATACAAAATGGCAATTATGTTGGTGGTAAATTATGGCAATATTGTGGTCATGCGATGGAAAGTAATATTTTTTTAGAAATTATAAAATATATTAGAGTACATAAAGATAGGATTACAATTATAGGTATTGATAATGATAAGATAGATAGAGATTATGATATGTATAAAATTATAATAAAAAATTACATATTATCAAATATTCAT
>Ga0114959_10003162_pt1 | contig 13045 bp, 8 predicted proteins | sample C_130625_EF_Meta_FD_87317 | JGI IMG/M metagenome (GOLD analysis project Ga0114959, IMG submission 87317) | Freshwater microbial communities from Lake Croche, Canada to study carbon cycling - C_130625_EF_MetaG | ecosystem: Environmental > Aquatic > Freshwater > Lake | place: Lake Croche, Canada...
CTCCGTAACCAAACCAATACTGTCGATTCCGTCGATTCGAAACAGATCAACTTCGTTGATTCAAGCTAACCATCTATTGAATGGATAGGTTGTATCGAGTTAGCGAGTTAGATACAAAGTAACTATCCTATACTATCAAGTGAAACATTCTAACCAATGATTCACTTGATCGACTGCGTCGATTCGAAACATCTAACCATCTGATCAGTTATCTATAACAAAGCCAAACTTTTACTCCAAGTAGTCCTTGAAGGGTATACGCGTTTGATGATCCATAATCAATTTTTGACGAAAAAACATGTAGAGAAGTTTGACCCAGTTTTTTAAATTCAACTCGAGCCATTTCTACTCCATTTAAACGTCCCGCACAAAGAATACGCATACCTTGTATTTCTTCATTAGGTTTAAAAGAATTTTTCCCGCTCACAGTTGGGGAAAGACCTCTGAGCGGAGACATTAACGATTCATTTTTCATTTCTTGACAAAGTTGTTTAAAAATTTGTCGAAATCCTATATTTTCTTGAAGTTTTTGACAAATGTATTCACAAATTAATGGAGCACTTTGAAAACGAGATTTCATTTTTAAAGGCAAAATAGATACTTCATAATTATTCAATTGAACAAATTTAGATATATTATATTCAATGTTAGATAAATTTTTATCAATTGTAAATGAAACACGTTTTTTTTGTAAATTATTGATTGATAGATCAACTGAATCGTGAGTTGAATGGTTTGAAGACTTTGTCTTCAATCCATCAGCAATGCTGTCGATCTGGTTAGATTGCATTGGTTGGTTTGTTTGGTTTGGGTTTGGTTGCTTCGCATCCAATCCATTAAATAAATGGTTTGGATAGATCGAAGAAATGGATAGGTTCGGATACTTACGTAACCGATTCTTACCATCTGTCGATTCCGTCGATTCAGCATTCCAATCATCAAGGAAGTAGAAATCTTTCCATCCCCTTAATCCAGATACTTCATGACAACATTTTATAAATTGTTTTGTAGAAAAGATGTTATGATTTTGTGAAGAAAATAAATGGCTAAAAAACACTCTTAAAAAAAAATTTTTATTTAAAACCAATTGAGATCTTTCATTTTGTAAAATAAATGAAAGATTTTTTTCTATTGAATTAAATGGATTGAGGATGGATTGACTGATCGTGAGTTTGGATTGCTTCGCAAACCATTCTGTCGATTGAATCGAATGTTTCGCATCAGTTGATCTATTCTCGTTAGTAGGAATGGAAGCTGTTTCGAATCCAGATCGTGAGTTTGGATTGCTTCGCAAACCATTCTGTCGATTCAGTCGATCAAGTGAATCATTGGATACTGTGTAACCATTTGAATCATAAAAAAAGTAATGGATTATTAATTTTTTTTGAAAAAACTGAAGAGTAATTCTGCCTGTATGAATTCCTATATAATTAAATAAAGATTTTAAATATTTTCGTATACTTAAATCTTGATGCAACAAATTACTATATTTTATTGAATTATCTTCAAACCAGCAGGAATCAAAATTTCTATTTATATTTATTCTTAATGATATTGGATTTATTTTTTGACCCATAAATAATATTTTTTATAAGGAGATTGTATAGAGTTGTTGTTGTTTCGAGTTACCAAGTATCCAGTGAATCAGTTACTGATGGTTAGTTTGGTTTGGTGGGATTGGTGAATCACTTGATCGACTGCGTCGATTCAAGATGGATAGGTTCGCAAAGCGATTCTAACCATTCCGTTGATCTTTGGAATCAAACCAATCTAACCAATGATTCACTGGGTAGATTGGATTGGAGTGTTTGGATGCCAAGCAACCAATCCTACCAAACCAAACTTACCTATCCAAACCAATCTATCCATTCTCGACGGAATCGACGGATCGACTGCGTCGATTCACGATCTGTCGATTCCCTAACTCGATAAATCTATCCATCTGCCGATCAGTCGATTCATAACACCGAACCAGATCGACAGCATGGTTAATCGAATCCACAGTATTGGTTTGGTTACGGAGTATCCAATCCAAACTCACGATGGAATGGTTAGTTGTTTCGAATCGACGCAGTCGATCAAGTGAATCATTGGTTAGAATCGGTTACAAAGATCAACTTCGTTGATTCAAGGTATCCGAACCTATCCATCAGTCGATTCGTTCTATTCTCTTATTTTTTTAGTTTTTTTTTATGTAAAGCTCTTTTACGTGTTGATGCAAATTCACCAAATTTATGACCAATCATTTCTTCAGTTATTTGTAAAGAAACAAATTGTTTTCCATTATGGACTTCAAAATTTTGATTTAAAAATTCAGGTATTATCAGAGATCTTCTAGACCATACTTTAATTTTTCGATGAAATGGATAGATCGAGATCGACGATGTTGATTCTCTCGATTCCGTATCACTTTCTTTATTTAAAATGTTACTTCTTATCAAATAATTATCAATAAATGGTCCTTTCCAAAGTGATCGTGACATAAATTAAAAGTTTTTAAGTGAGTTGGTTATGAGATCAGATGGTTAGGAGGATACATAGTAACTCAGTAACCTATCCATTCCATCGACAGAATTGGTTTGGTTAGGTTTGGATTGGTTACATAGTATCCAAATCAATACTATCCAGAATCGACTGCGTCGATCAACTCACGATCTGTTGATTCAAGATAGTATTGGTTACCTTGAATAGATCGACAGATCAGATGGTTAGTTTGGATTGGATAGGTTCGGATACTACGTAACCGATTCTAACCAAACCAATCTATCCATTCCATCGACAGATCGTGAGTTTGCAAAGCAATTCCGTCGATTCACGAGTCGATTATATATAAGATTTATGTAATACTTGAATTTGTATTTGAACACCAGAAAAAGGGCATTGCTTTATATTTTCTAAAAAAAGATAAATCTTTTGAAAAGCTAAAATTCCCACTGATGAGTCTTTTAATGCAGAACATTCTATATTTATTTTTCTTTTTAATATCTTCATTTCAAATTGTTCTCTTGATTTTTTATCAATATGTGGTGATCGCAAAAGAGTTATTTTTTTTATTTTATTAGGAAAAAATGTAGAATTTAAAGTCCACTGAGGAGGTATAAAATTTAAGATTTGTTGATATGAATTTTCAATAAGCTTAAATTCATAAGATTTTAATGATATTTCAATTAATGGTACCATAGTATTTTTATTATATTATAGATCGTGAATCGACGCAGTCGATCCGTCGATTCCGTTATTGATCAATAGATCAGATGGTTAGTTTGGTTTGGTGATTCACTGGATAGGATACGAAGTAACTCAGTAATTCGAAACTCCAATCCAATTTATCCATTCAATCGACGGAATTGGTTTGCGGAATCGACGGATCGACTGCGTCGATTCACGATCTATCCAAACTCACGATCTGTTGATTCAATGGATAGTTGATCGACGGAATGGTTAGAATCGCTTCGCAAACGTATCCATCTGTCGATTCACGATTCTGGATAGGTGAGTTTCGATTGGAGTTTCAGATCGACTGCGTCGATTCGATTCACCAAACCAATCAATTCTAACCAATGATTCACTGGATAGTATAGGATAGTTACTTTGTATCTAACTCCCTAACTCGATACATCTTGTCGATCAATTCAAAGGTCCAATGAACAAAGTGGGGTGCAAAGAAAGAAGAAAGATGACGGACAACCTGACCTGAGGAGCTTGATGTATAGTTGATCGACTCTGGATAGTATTGGTTTGGTTACAAAGATCAACCGAATAGTTACGTAGTATCCATCTGTTGATTCAAGGTATCCAATCCAAACCTAACTCCCTAACTGATTTACTGGATAGAGATCAACTGAATCGACAGAGTCGATCGATTCTGGATACGAAGTAACTCGAAACAACAACTCTATGAAACCAAATATAGGTAAAAAGCCTACGGCCGGATTTGAACCGGGGACCTTTCCCTTACCATAGGAATGCTCTACCAACTGAGCTACGTAAGCACCATTTTTTTAATAACAAAATTTGAATGATTAGAAGGGCTTGAATAAATAGATCGATCGTGAGTTTGCGAAGCAATTCCGTCGATTCAATGGTTAGTTGTATCGAGTTAGGTTTGGTTACGAAGTAACCAATACTATCCAAGTGATACGGAATCGACAGTATTGCTTCGCAAACTCACGATCTATCCATCTGTCGATCTGTAATTAAAAATTTCTAATTTGTGGAGGTATGGCTGAGTGGCTTAAGGCATTGGTTTGCTAAATCAACATACAATAATTTTTGTATCATGGGTTCAAATCCCATTTCCTCCGATTTAAAGAACTTGAATAGCTTGAATCAATCGATCGACGGAATGGATAGGTTCGCAAAGGGATTCTAACCATCTGTCGATTCAATGGCTAGAATGTATTGGATGGTTTGGATTGATTGGATTGGATGGTTTGGATGCGAAGCAACCAATCCAACCAAACCAAACTCACCAATCCAACCAAAGCAACCTATCCATCTGTTGATTCAATCGACAGAATTGGTTTGCGGAATCGACGGAATTGCTTCGCAAACTCACGATCTATCCAAATTCACGATCTGTCGATGAAATGGATAGGTTACATAGTATCCTAACCATCTGATCTGTCGATTTCCTAACCGATTCACTGGATAGTATAGGATAGTATAGGATAGTTAGATAGTTAGATACACAGTAACTATCTAACTATCTAACTCCCTAACTCGAAACCAAATCTAACGATCTCCTCACCAATTCTTTAATTTGTTTCTTAAAAATGGGGGTATTGTTTAAAGGTAGAACGCATGCTTTGCAAGCATGAGATTAACGGTTCGAGTCCGTTTACCTCCAAAAATTTTAAAATTATGAAGTATAGGTGGTTCGTAACATCAACTGAATAGATGTATCACTTGGATAGTATAGGATAGTTACTGAGTTACTGTGTATCCTCTAACTCGCTAACTCGAAACAACTAACCATTCCGTTGATATTGACGGAATAGACGGTTAGGATAGTTTGGTTTGGTTGGATTGGTTGCTTCGCATCCAATACATTCTAACCTATCCATTCAATGGATAGATGGTTCATAGGATAGTATTGGTTTGGTTACAAAGATCAACGAAATGGTTAGAATCGCTTTGCGAACCTATCCATCTTGAATCGACGCAGTCGATCTATTCAAGGTATCCAATCCAAACCTAACTTCCTAACTGGATACAACAAACCAACGATGGATAGGTTGGATTGGATACTACGTAACCAAACCAAACTAACCATTCTCTAACCATCTATTCAGTTGATTGAGTACTTATAAAAAAAATTATTACAAAAATGCAAAATATTGAAAATTACTTTTATACTAAGAAAATACAAATACCTTCTCAAGTGAAAATTCAAATTGGAAATAATATTATAACTTTAAGGGGGCCTCTTGGGGTTTTAGAATTGAATTTAACAAAAATGGATTCATTATGTTTTGGATTTTTTCATGTGAATGAAAAAACGAATGAGTTAGAAATTTATGTTAAAAAAGTATCTAAAAAATCTAAAGCTTTTTTTGGTTCATTATTATCTTTTTTTCAAAATAGTTTTCACGGTATTTGTCAAGGATTTCTTATTTATCTAGAATTAAGTGGAGTAGGTTTTCGTGCAATTTTACATGAAACAATGAATAGAAGATCGAGAGTTTCGATTGGTTTGTCTGGATTGAATGCTTCCCATTCAAACCAATCAATCCAAACCATGCCGTTGATTCAAGATGGTTTGGAGATCGACTGCGTCGATTCATTGGATAGATCAAGGAATGCTTCGCATCTGTCGATTCCGTCGATTCAGCAACCAATCCATTCAGTCGATCAAGTATCAGATGCGAAGCATTCGATCGACAGTATGGTTTGGTTTGGAGACAAAGTCTCCAATCCAATCCAAACTAATGATTCAGTACCAAAGTATCGACAAGAAATAGAATTCAAACTTGGTCAAACTCATGATCTTTTTTATTCAATTCCTAAAAATATTCGTGTTTTTTCTCTTAAACCTACTCTTTTTTGTTTATATGGGATAGAAAAAACTCAAATTACTCAAATAGCCGCAGAAATTAGAAATTTAAAAATTCCAGAACCTTATAAAGGTAAAGGCATAAAATATAAAGATGAAGTAGTGCTCATTAAAGTAGGAAAAAAAAAATAAATAGAATAGCTTGAATAGATCGACTGATCGACAGATGCGAAGCATTCCGTCGATCAGTCGATCTATTCAGTTAATCTATACTTTAAATTTTCGAACAGATCGAGAATTTGTTTTAGTTCGTTGTCCTCGAACAGGTAGACATAAAATATGACGAAAACCTCTATAAGAACCTATCTGTGTTAATCTTTTGATATCTTGGCCTATAATTCTCTTAAGTTCTGATCCTGTAAAATAATACTGATTGACTACTCGAATAAGTTGATCTATCTGTAAAGAGCTTAGATTATTTACACGTAATTGCTGACTAAATCCTAATTGGTCACAAATTTGATTTGATAAAAACGAACCGATTCCAAAAATACTTTGAAGAGCGATTCTTATCTTATGAGAGTCTTTGAAATTGTTATTAAGAATATATATCATAAAATAATGTGTATTTTTTTTAGATGATGTTTTAAATAGATCGACAGATCAGATGGTTAGTTTGGTTTGGTGGGATTGGTGAATCACTTCGTGAAACTCCAAACACTCCAATCCAATTTATCCATTCAATCGACAGAATTGGTTTGGATAGGTTCGGATACTACGTAACCGATTCTAACCAATTCAAACTCACGATCCGTCGATTCAATGGTTAGTTGTTTCACGGGATAGAGATCAACTGAATAGATCAACGGAATGGTTAGTTGTTTCGAGTTACGAAGTATCCAAGTGATACATCTATCCATCTGTTGATTCAAGGTATCCAATCCAAACCTAACTTCTTAACTCGATACATGTATCCATTGAATCGACAGATCGACTGCGTTGATTGAATGGATAGATTGGATTGGAGTGTTTGGAGTTTCACGAAGTGATTCACCAATCCCACCAAACCAAACTAACCATCTGATCTATCTATTCAAAATATTCATTTTTATTTATTGCGGGATTGAGTAATTGGTAACTCGTTAGGCTCATAACCTAAAATATGTTGGTTCAAATCCAACTTCCGCTCAATAAATTTAGTTAGCTTGAATAGATTAACTGAATCAACTGATCGATAGAATTGGTTTGCTGAATCGACGGATCGTGAGTTTGGATTGCTTCGCAAACCAATACTGTCGATTCACGATCTATCCAAACTCACGATTCTGTTGATATGGAGTTAAAAATTATTGATAAATAGTTGGAAGGATAAATGGTTAGATGTTTCAAGTTACAAAATAGATCGACAGATCGATAGTAGTTTCACGGGATAGAGATCAACGAAATCGTGAGTTTGGATTGGAGTTTCGAGTTACTGATGGTTAGGATACTATGTAACCTATCCATTCAATCCAGTGATTCACCAAACCAATGCTGTCGATCTGTTGATCTCTATCCAAACCAAATTATTAATATTTCGTGAATGAATTGATTGGTTTGCTGAATCGACAGATCGTGAATCGACAGATCGACTGCGTCGATTCACGATCTATCCAAACTCACCTATCCAAACAAAGCATCTATTGAATGGTTAGTTGTTTCAGATCGACGATGTCGATTCGATACATTTATCCATCTGGATGGGTGTCTGAGTGGTTGAAGGTATCAGTCTTGAAAACTGACTAGAACATTATTCTACGTGGGTTCGAATCCCACCCCATCCGAAAAAAACTTTTATGTTAAATATTCAATATTATTATTTAGAACTTCGTTCACGTTTTTATTATTGTTTATTATCGATATTAATGCTTTTTTGTTTTATTTATATGTTTCTTGATGATTTTTATTATTTAATTATTCTTCCTATTATAGCAATAAATGGAGGGGTCGAAATCGACAGCATGGTTAATCGAATCGACAGTATTCGTTTGGTTACGGAGTATCCAATCCAAACTCACGATCTATCTAACTATTCAGAATCGAGAGATCGTGAGTTTGGATTGCTTCGCAAACCATTCCGTCGATTCTCTGAATGTATTGGTTGGTTTGGATGCAAAGCAACCAATACATCCAAACCATCTACGATTCAGTCGATAGATGGTTTGGATGGATTGGTTGCTAAATCGACGGAATCGACAGATGGTTACGGAGTATCCACTTCCTTGATCTATCCAAACTTTCCAATCCATTCAATTCCAGTTAATGAATCCAATGCTTTTACATTTATTTGTACAAATATTAGTGAACTTTTTCAAACATCCATAGAAATAACTATACAATTTAGCTTTTGTATATTTATACCATTTTTTCTATATAATATTTGGGTTTTTTTAATTCCTTCATTATATTGTTTTGAAAGAAAAAAATGGACTTATGATTTATATATTTATATATTGCTATATATTTTAGCAATCTTTTTAAGTTGTATTGTAGTATTTCCTTTTTTTTGGAAATTTTTTATGCATTTTCAGGAGGGAATGCTACTTCGTAATAATTCTTTTTTTTTTCAATTACAAAACCAACCAAGAATTTTTTCGTATTTTTTTTTTTTTTTTCATACTTAAATAATTACTCATTTTTTTTGTGAAACACCATTTTTTTTTTATTTATTACTTAAATATAATTATATACAGATTGCACAAATAATAAAAAATCGACGTATAATTTATTTTAATTTGTTACTTTTTATAGCTTTAATAAGTCCTCCAGAGATCTTAACTCAAATTCTTTTTTTTATTATTACTATTTTTTTATTTGAATTTTTAATTTTTTTTCAAATTAGTAATCAAAAGTTTAATTGAATAGATGGTTAGGAGGATAGGATACGAAGTAACTCAGTAACTTAGTAACCTATCCATTCAAGAGATCGTGAATCAACGCCTTGAATAGATCGACGGAATGGTTAGAATGTTTCACGAAGTCATACAACCTATCCATCTGTCGATTCAAGATGGATAGGTGTATCGAGTAAGGGAGTTACTTCGTATCCTATACTATCCCGTGAAACAACTAACCATTGAATCGACCCAGTCGATCGATCTGTCGATTCGAAACAACTGGTTCACTGATCGACAGATCGACTGCGTCGATTCAGATTCGAAACCAATTTAAAAAATAATTTAATTATGTCAACAAAATCTTTATTAAAATTTAAAAGTAATAGATTTCTTGCGCAGAATATATGGCCTACACGCAAAATAAGTATTAAACAAAAAAATATTCTTACAAAGCTAAAAAAAAAAAAACTTTCAAATTTTGGAGCAAATTTTTTTGCAAAGCGTTTTTTATCAATACTTTATGGAAATTTATCGTCAAATCAGATGGAAAAAGCTTTTGAAAAAGCAAATTTAATGAAAGGTAAAATAGGCAATAATTTTTTATTTTTTTTAGAAAAACGTCTAGATACCGTTATTTTTCGTATGAATATATGCCGTACATTTGGGGAAGCTCAACAGTTAATTAACCATCAAAAGGTATTTGTTAATGGAAATTCTATATCAATTGCTAGTTATCAAATAAAGTCAGGTGATATTATAAATTTATCGCCTGATTCAGATATCCAATTTTTATCAATTGTCAAAAGAATATCAAATGCGTTGAAAAAAAATGCTTTATGTGCTACAAAAACACTTCATTTAGAAATAAATTTTGTTAGTTTATCTGCTATTTTTTTATACCCACCTCAACAACTTATATATCCTGCAAAATTTGAAATACCAAAAATAGAAAAATAGGTGTGAATCCACAGATCGACAGATGGATACTACGTAACCATTCCGTTGATCTGTGGATTCAAGCATTGGTGAATCGAATCGACGGAATGAATAGGTGAGTTTGGTTGGATTGGTGAATCACTGGATTGAATGGATAGATTGCGAAGCAAACTAACCATCAGTAACTCGAAACTCCAATCCAAACTCACGATCTATTCAGTTGATCTATTCTTTTTTTATAATTATTTGCTCACTATCGGACTTGAACCGATAACCTAAAAGGAACAGATTTTAAGTCTGTCGTGTTTACCAATTTCACCAAGTGAGCTTTGCGTCTACTCAGTAAGTCGATAGGTTGAATAGATCAACAGAATTGGTTTGCGAAGCAATCCAAACTCACGATTCAGTTGATCTCGATTCCGGTTAAATTTTTCGAGTTGTTTCGAATCGACTGCGTCGATCAGTGAATCAGTTACTTCGTATCTTATCCTATCTTAAATAGATCAACAGAATCGCGAATCAACGGATCAACTGCGTCGATGGAATGGATAGGTTACATAGTATCCTAACCATCTGATCTGTCTATCAGTTGATTTAGTTGACCTAGATACAACTATCCAGAATCGACTGCGTCGATCTACTATCACTCCAAAAGTCCTCACTAACCTTAAATAGATGGACAGAATCGACATCTTAAATAGATCAACGGAATGGTTACGTAGTATCCATCTGTTGATTCAATCGACAGCATTGGTTTGGTGAATCGAATCGACAGAATCGACAGATTAACGGAATCCTGAGTTTGGATTGCTTCGCAAACCAATTCTGTTGATCTGTTGATGGAATGGATAGGTTAGGTTTGGATTGGAGTTTCGAGTTACTGATGGTTAGTTTTCTTCGCAATCTATCCATTCAATCCAGTGATTCACCAAACCAATACTATCCTAACCATCTGATCTGTCGATCTGAAATTCCAATCCAAACTCACGATCTGTTGATCAATCGATTATAGTATAGTAAATAACAAATTTTTAAATTGTATTCTACAGGAATCGAACCTGTAACCACCAACTTAGAAGGTTGGTGCTCTATCCAATTGAGCTAAGAATACTAAAAAATACGAATTATCTAAATGCTTCTCATTTTTGCATAGCTTGAATCAACAGATGGATACTACGTAACCATTCCGTTAATATAGATCGACGGAACTAACATCGTCATGAATGGATAGTTGTATCACTTGATAGATGGTTAGTTTGCTTCGCAATCTATCCATTCCGTCGATCAGTCGATTCGATTCATCAAACCAATGCAATCTAACCATCTATTCAATGGTTAGTTGTTGTTTCGAGTTACTGAATTACTTCGTATCCTATCCAGTGAATCAGTTACTTCGTATCCAGAATCAACAGATGGATAGATGTATCACCTGATCGACTGCGTCGATTCAATACTTCGTAACTCGAAACAATTAACCATTCCGTTGATCTCTATCCTGTGAATCAGTTATTTCGTATCTTGAATAGATCAACTATCTATCTCGAATGGGTACTACGTAACCATCTTAAGTTTGGATTGGATACTACGTAACCAAACCAATACTGTTGATATGGATACATCTATCCATCTGGCGCTTTAATTAACAAACAATTATAACTATCTCTTCACTCCTTTAAACTATCGATCTTGAATAGATCAGATCGATAGGTTGTATCGAGTTAGGGAGTTAGATACAAAGTAACTATCCTATACTATCCAGTGAAACATTCTAACCAAACCAATTCTATACGTGACCAAACCATTTGTAATTAAATCTTAAAATTGCGGATAACGGGAATTGAACCCATATCTTCTGCTTGGAAGGCAGATAATCTACCTTTAATCTATATCCGCGTATTTTTATATAGTTGGTTAAACAAGTGGAGAAATTGTTAGAAGGATTGATCGATTGTGAGTTTGGATAGATCGACTGCGTCGATTCAGCAAACCAATTCCGTTGATTCAATGGTTAGTTGTTTCGAGGTATGGAGTTACTTCGTATCCAGAATCAACAGATGGATAGATGTATCACCTGATCGACTGCGTCGATTCAATACTTCGTAACTCGAAACAACTAACCATTGAATCGACAGATCGACGGAATGGTTACGTAGTATCCATCTGTCGATTCCGTCGATCTATTTAAGCCATTCCCTAACTCTATTTATTTCAGGGTGTAGCGCAGCTTGGTAGCGCACCTGTTTTGGGAACAGGGGGTCATAGGTTCAAATCCTATCACTCTGATTGAGTAAGTGACTCGAGATCAACAGATGGATAGCTTGAATAGATCAACGGAATGGTTAGTTGTTTCGAGTTACGAAGTATTGAATCGACGCAGTCGATCAGGTGATACATCTATCCATCTGTTGATTCTGGATACGAAGTAACTGATTCACTGGATAGGATACGAAGTAACTCGAAACAAAAACTATCCATCGAATAGATGGTTAGATTGCATTGGTTTGATGAATCGAATCGACTGATCAGATGGTTACTACGTATCCATTCCGTCGATCAGGCGATCAACTAACCATTGAATCGACAGGATAGGTTTGGTTAGAATCGGTTACGTAGTATCCGAACCTATTCAATACAAACTCACGATCTATCGATTGGAGACTTTGTCTCCAAACCAAGCTCTTATGCACTATCAAAAGGGTTTTATTTTTATGGATCAAATACAATTTTTAGCTGTTTCTATTATTCTTTTTCTTTTAGGTATTTGGGGTATTTTTTTAAATAGAAAAAATATTATTATAATGTTAATGTCAATTGAATTAATGTTATTAGCAGTAAATTTAAATTTTTTAGTATTTTCGATTTATTTAGATGATTTGATTGGTCAACTTTTTGCATTACTTATTTTGACAGTAGCAGCAGCAGAATCTGCCATTGGATTAGCTCTTCTTGTAGTTTATTATAGAGTACGAGGTACCATTTCTGTTGAATTTATAAATCTTATGAAAGGTTAGAAGAATCAGATGGTTAGTTTGGATTGGATAGTATTGGGTACTTCGTACCCAAACCTAACCAAACCAATATATCCATTCTATCAACAGATCGTGAGTTTGGATTGGAGTTTCAGATCGACAGATCAGATGGTTAGGATAGTATTGGTTTGGTGAATCACTGGATTGAATGGATAGATGTATCACTTCGTGAAACAACTAACCATCAGTAACTCGAAACTCCAATCCAA
>Ga0114959_10003164_pt1 | contig 13041 bp, 15 predicted proteins | sample C_130625_EF_Meta_FD_87317 | JGI IMG/M metagenome (GOLD analysis project Ga0114959, IMG submission 87317) | Freshwater microbial communities from Lake Croche, Canada to study carbon cycling - C_130625_EF_MetaG | ecosystem: Environmental > Aquatic > Freshwater > Lake | place: Lake Croche, Canada...
AACGCCACAAAATGCCCAAAAAGCGGTCTAAAGCCAATACATCCAGCGGTAATTATAGGGTTAATTGAGCTCAACAACAAACCGACCTAACCCAAGCTAATCCAATCTTGGCAATGGTTAAAATGATAGTAAGCACTCACACTTAAGCAGAATCTGACCTAGTCTTGCGCCCAATTTGATTTATATCAATATAGGCGATGTTGTCCCGCGCTTTCGCAAGATGTTTTCCTATCACCCAAGCGTGTCCATACACCACCTCTAATGTCATTTTTTGCGGCAAAACTCCGCTTTTGAACTGTTCAATTGCTGGCATTTGTAGCAATTTCAATGCACCTGCATCAGCCATTAATAGTGCATCAGACTGGTAATCAAGGCTTATAAATTCCATATCCATTACAGGATCCGAAAAACGCTCTCCGAGAAGAGCATCCCCCATATCGTGCATATCCCAAGGACTCAATAAATTTTTTAACTTCAGTACGCCCAGCTCAAGAGCGCGCAATTCGTTTCCGGTATCAGGCCCTAAATAGCTAAAAGCGATTAAGCCGCCCTCTCGCAAAATACGCCAACACTCTTGCAAAAAATGTCGTGGATCAGGCAAGTCTTGCAACAAGAGATCACTGAACACCAAATCAACAGAATTGTCTGGAAGATTAAATTTATCATTTGCTAGGTAACTAGCTATGGGTTCCGCATTCCTATTAAACAAAGAGCGCCAATTAGATAAAGCTTTTGAGCGCCACATGTCAAAACCAGAAATTCCCTCTTCAGACAGACTATGAATATTTGCATTGGGATAGCGTTTTGCAAAAGAAGCTAAATGCTTTCCAGGAAAATCCGGAACGATAAGAACATCCTTGACATCGAGTTTGACGACATCGAGTTTTTGCAACATGCGGTCTGCAATTTCGTCTTGTAACCATCTGATCGGCTGGGTCATTGACTCAGTATACTCAGCGCCCCATGCGTTTTCTAAAGAAGATTTTTCAATCTATTAGCCAGCAAGTTCTGCCAAGCGCCTGCATCGTCTGTGAGCGCCATCAACTGAACTCAATTTGCGCGCAATGTTTGCAATCCTTAAGGACGGATGGCTTACTCAATTTTGAATGTTGCTTTCAGTGTGGCATCACCCTAAAAATGCCAGAGCTTAAAGAGCAGCGCTGTAAACAATGCAAAATTAATCCGCCTTATTTTGATAAAACTTATTGCCTAGATCGCTATGAAGGCGCACTACAAAATGCAATCCATCAACTGAAGTATCAGAAACGTCTTGCTCATGCCCATGGGCTAGCAAACGTGTGGAATCAACTGCTTCCGAAGCAGTTAGAAAATAGCAATGCAAGTTTCCTACTGCCCGTACCCCTGAGTACACAGAAATTATCCTTACGGGGTTTTAATCACAGCTGGGAGATTGCGCGCAGAATTCATTGCAATCCAAGTATCCAGAAATTACCTCGCGCACTAAAGCGCCATCATCATGAAATTCAACAAGCAGGAGGTGGGCTTTCTGCCAGACGCCTAGCAATACGAGACATGTTTTATCTTGATGACAACTTTATGCAGCTTTTACAGGGTGAAAACGTCATTGTTTTTGATGATGTGATGACCAGTGGAGCCACTCTTAATGAAATCGCACGCGTTCTGAAGGACAATGGTGCATCACACGTCACCAACTGGGTTTTACTCAGAACAGCAAGAGCGCCACATGTTTAATATTGTTTTATTCGAGCCTGAAATCCCACCAAATACCGGCAACATCATTAGACTATGCGCCAATACCGGAGCTACGCTGCATTTGATTGAGCCCCTAGGATTTCCAATGGAAGATGCCAAACTGCGCAGAGCAGGGCTCGACTATCATGAGTTCGCGAAAGTAAAGGTTCACGCCAATTGGGCGCAATTTCTTAAAGATGAACAACCGGACCCAAAACACCTATTTGCTTTAACAACAAAAGGAAGTGGAAGGTTTCATGAAGGCAAATACACCCCTCACGATTACTTTGTGTTTGGCTCCGAGACGAAAGGCATTACTGACGAAGTGCGTAACTCCATCCCAGAAAATAATCAAATGCGCCTGGCAATGCAAGATAGTAGTCGTAGTTTGAACTTATCTAATACGGTAGCGATTGTGGTGTATGAGGCCTGGCGCCAAAATGGTCTGGCAGGCGGCAAATGAAAGCTTGGCCGGGGCGAACTAAGCCTCTATTTTTGGGTCCCGGCCCATTAGCTTCTTGAGTGCTTCTGGTGGTGAAAGTCTGCCAGCAAGCACTTCACCCATCATTGTAGTAATTGGCATCTCAACACCCAGGCGCTTCGCCAAATCTCCTACTGCAGCAGCGCAAAGGACCCCTTCAGCAACATGGCCTAGGCCAGACAAAATCTCTTTTAATGATTTACCGGAGGCAAGTTCGAGACCTACGCGTCGATTACGAGAAAGATCTCCTGTTGCCGTCAATATGAGGTCGCCAACTCCCGTGAGGCCCATACAGGTTTCTGGTCTACCACCGGCTGCCTTCACTAAGCGCATCATCTCAGCCAAACCGCGCGTAAGAACAGCAGCTCGAGCATTTAAACCCAAATCCAAGCCATCGCCAATACCAGCGGCAATTGCTAAAACGTTTTTAATCGCGCCACCTAACTCCACACCCACCAAATCATCACTTGAATAAACGCGCATATTGCCATGATGAAACGCAGCTTGTGCTACAACACACAAATCAGCGGAAGTGCTGGCAATTGTTAAGGCACATGGCATCCCGGCGCCGACCTCTGATGCAAAGCTGGGTCCAGATAATGCGCCATAAGAATGGCAAATACCATGGTTATGTAACTGATCCTCACGCTCAACCACTTGATGCGGCAACAATGCTGTAGTTGGCTCCAAACCTTTACATAACCAAATAATATTGAGAGGATGCTCAGCAATTTTTAATACTTGAGCAATTGTTTCTGAAAGCCCAGACATTGGCGTTGCAATCACCAATAGATCATCAGCAGAAAGTCTTTGAATAGCGACAGAGAGATTGCTCTCTAATGCAATGTTTTTGGACAACTGAATGTTAGGCAGATAGGAGCGGTTCTCGCCGCTCCTCTCAATATCTGCCAGTTGATCTTTGCTGCGAGACCACAAGCAAACATCTCCATTATTGAGGTGGCGCGCCGCTTGTGCAGCCATCGCCGTTCCCCAAGCTCCAGCACCAATCAGGGTCACTTTCATGATCTAAGAGCCCCTTGTTTAGAGCTAATGGGGAAGAATAATTTTGCTCTCATCAGTGGCGCCACTCTCTGTGCCAGCTGCCTGTTGAGCTTGCATGAGGCGGTGCTCATACATGCCATGGAAATTAATCTCATTCAGATGAATGGGCTGGAAGCCGGCGCGACTAATGATGTCGGCAATATTTGAACGAAGGTATGGGTACAAAATGGTTGGGCAGGCAATACCCAGCATCGGATCAAGCTGTTGCGGTGGAATGTTACTGAATTCAAAAATGCCAGCTTGCTTAGCCTCAACTAAGAACAGCACTTTTGAGTCTACTTTGGCAGTAACGGTAGAGATAATCGCCACCTCAAAAATGCTCTCGCTTAATGGGCTAACAGCAATATCAACCTCTACTTCTACTTGAGGCTCTGCAGCAACCAATAAAATTTGTGGCGCATTAGGCTGTTCCAATGAAAGATCTTTAAGATAAATGCGCTGAATCCGAAATCCAGGTTCATTTGAGTTATCAGCCCCTGCTTGAGGTGCGGTAGATTGTTCAGTCATTGCTATCTTTCTTGACGAATTAATACATTAAACCAATAAGGGATCGAGCTTACCTGCACGATCTAAAGCCACAAGATCATCGTATCCACCAACATGAGTGTCACCAATATAAATTTGCGGAACAGTGCGGCGACCAGTGCGGGTCATCATGAGCTCACGCTGCGCAGGATCACGATCAATCAAAATCTTTTCTAAATTACTCACGCCTTTTTTGAGCAATAGCTTTTCAGCCATTACGCAATATGGACAAACTTGGGTGCTGTACATGGTTACTGGGGGCATAGACATTACTTAACCAAGGGAAGGGATGCCTGTTTCCAAGCATGGACGCCACCCTCAAGAGCTCCAACCTCAGCGAACCCTAACTTTTGAACCTCGGCAATAGCCTTACGAGAATAGGCCCCGGTTTCGCAAACCAGAACTACTGGAAGCTTGCGGTCTAACTTGAGCTTCTCAATCGCAGCCGAGATCTCGGATGTACTAATGAATTTGGCCCCAGGGAGTCGGCCTGCCTTATAAACCTCTTCAGGGCGCAAGTCCAAAACATAGGCCTTTCGACGATTAATCCAAATCGTAGCTTCGGTAGGCGACAAGCCCTTTCCGCCAATAAGCGTAGATAATGAGGGTAGGAAGAGCGCGGCGCCCGAAACTAAAAGCAGGGCAATAAGCGCTAAATTATCAATTTGAGTGAGAAAGTTCATCACCGGATTATAGAATGGCTCTATGAAACAACTTGTCCTTATTCGTCATGGCGAATCCGCCTGGAACCTTGAAAATCGCTTCACTGGCTGGGCAGATGTTGACTTGACCCCAAAAGGCGCAGAACAAGCCCTAGCAGCCGGTGAAAGCCTTAAAAAAGCAGGCTATGAGTTTGATGTGGCCTACACCTCAGTTTTAAGACGCGCCATTCGCACTCTTTGGCATGTTCAAGACGCTATGGATTTAATGTGGCTTCCTGTTGTTCATAGCTGGAGGTTGAATGAGCGCCATTACGGTGCGCTCACAGGTCTCAATAAAGCAGAGACTGCGACTAAGTATGGTGACGAACAAGTTCATATCTGGCGCCGCTCTTATGATGTTCGTCCGCCATTGCTAGAGCCTAGTGATGAGCGCAACCCTATAAATGACCAGCGCTATTCAAAACTAAATACTTCGGACATTCCTTTAGGGGAGTGTCTCAAAGACAATGTAGAGCGCGTGCTCCCTCTATGGAATGAGTCGATTGCACCAGCTCTCAAAGCTGGAAAACGTGTACTCTTAGTTGCGCATGGCAATAGCATCCGCTCTTTAATTAAATACTTGGACCAAATGTCTGACGCAGCCATTATGGAAGTGAATGTTCCTAATGGCGTACCACTTGTGTATGAGCTTGATGACAATCTCAAACCCATTCAACACTTTTATCTGGACTAGGGTCAAAAAAGAAACATGCGCCAATTTCTAAAGAATTTCGCTCTCATTACAGTCGGCTTGATTGCTGGGGTAGCAGCCACCATTCAACTTTCAGCAACCGCTCAGCAAGGTGCGCAACTGCCACTTGATGAGCTTCGCACACTCTCTAACGTCTTTGCGCAAATCAAGCGTGAGTACGTTGAACCGATTGAAGACAAGCAACTATTAACTGATGCTGTCAAGGGAATGGTTAGCAGCCTTGACCCGCACTCAACCTTTCTCGACAAAAAAGATTTTGCTGAAATGCAAGAGGCAACTTCAGGAAAGTTTGCTGGTCTCGGAATAGAAATCACCTCCGAAGATGGTGTTGTAAAGGTTCTCAATCCGATTGAAGACAGCCCTGCTGCACGTGCTGGATTACAGGCAGGCGACCTCATTACCCGCTTAGATGACAAGCCCGTACGCGGTATGTCGCTGGATAAAGCGGTGCGTACCATGCGCGGCACACCAGGTACTAAAATTACCTTAACCGTATATCGTAAGAGTGAAGAGCGCAGCTTTCCAGTCACTATTACTCGCGCAGAAATTAAAGTGCAGTCTGTCAAAGCCAAAATTCTGGATAACGACATTGCATGGATTCGAGTAACGAGTTTCCAAGAGCGTACCGTCCCAGACCTCGCTAAAAAATTAACTGATTTAGCCACTCAAGACCCAAAACTCAAAGGCATCATTCTTGACCTCCGGAATAATGGTGGCGGCCTTCTGCAAGGCGCGGTTGGTGTGGCTGCAGCTTTTTTGCCTGCGGATGTGGTGGTGGTTTCCACTAAAGGTCAGGCGCCTGACTCTAAACAAGTATTTAATGCCACGCCAGCCATGTATCGCTTAAGTGAGCCCGGCGACCCATTAGCCGGTGTACCAGAGATTTTCAAGAAGTTACCAATGGTTGTCTTGGTTAATGCCTATTCAGCCTCCGCTTCTGAGATTGTTGCTGGCGCATTACAAGACTACAAACGCGCAACCATTATTGGTAAGACAACCTTTGGTAAGGGTTCCGTTCAGACTGTACGCCCACTGACCAATGACTCTGCCCTCAAGATCACAACCGCCTACTACTACACGCCAAGCGGAAAATCGATTCAGGCATTTGGTGTTAAACCTGATATCCCCGTGGATCAAAACAAAGATGGTGATCCAGACGATGTCCTTATTACTCGTGAAATTGATAGTGAAAAGCATCTACGCAATAAGCAATCTGCTGAAGATAAGCTGATTAAAGATCGCGAACAACGTCGCCTCGAAGAGTTACAGCGCATTGAAGATAAGAATGCGAAGAAAACTCCTGAAGAGAAAGAAAAAGATAAGAACAAAAAGCCGCCTGAACTTGGTAGTGCAGATGACTTCATGCTTTCACAGGCAGTTGCATTCATTAACGGTCAGCCGGTGAAGCGCTCTTCATCCAAGCTCGAGTAATTTTCATTTTCTGGCCCGCAGATGAATGATGAGCAGTTACTTCGATACTCAAGGCATTTACTGCTTGAAGAAATCGATGTTGCAGGCCAAGAAAAGCTTTTAGAATCTCATGCTCTAGTCATTGGTGCTGGCGGCCTTGGAAGTGCGGCAGCGCCATACCTAGCTGCTGCCGGTATTGGCCATATCACCCTGCTGGATCATGATCAAGTCGAGCTGACTAATCTACAACGCCAAATCATGCACACCGAACAAAGTGTAGGTAAGAGTAAGGTCAATTCAGGAAAAGCGTTCTTACAAAAATTAAACTCGGGTATTCATATTGAAACGATTGAGGCTAAAGCAACGTCGTCGCTCCTGGATGAATTATTGCTAAGCGTTGATGTCGTTTTAGATTGCACCGACAATTTTGCAACGCGCCACCTCATTAATGCTGGCTGTGTAAACCATCAAACTCCATTGGTTTCTGGATCGGCACTTCGCTTTGATGGACAGATCAGCGTATTTGACCCGCGCAATTCCACATCCCCCTGTTATGCCTGCGTCTTTTCACCCGATGAAAACTTTGAAGAAGTAAGTTGCTCTTCGATGGGAATTTTTTCACCGCTGGTAGGTATTGTTGGTGCAATGCAAGCGGCTCAAGCCATTCAAGTGCTAGTGGGTTTTGGAGAAGTCTTGATAGGGCGTATGTTGCTGTGGAATGCGCGCACTACCCAAGTAGATGAATTTAAAATCTCCCGCAATCCCGAATGCTCGGTTTGCGGCAAAGCGCATTAAGCCATTAGGCGCTCTAAAGCTTTAGCCTGGTCTTCCGGCTCATAGGCCTTCAAGACCCTTGGAACACGGGCCTTTAATAAACCCACGTTTGCTTTTAAGATTTCACGCTTAACCAATAGCAGCTGACTGAAGTGCATCGAGAAATCCGTCAACCCCAGGGCGAGTAACAATCTCGTCAAGGAAGGGTCTCCAGCCATCTCGCCACATACCGCAATGGGCACATCGGCGCGTTTCGCTTGCTCAATCACATTGGCCAGTAAATTTAAAATTGCTGGATGCAGCGGGTCATACAGATGGGCCACAGCATGATCAGCACGGTCGATTGCCAAGGTGTACTGAATTAAATCATTTGTGCCAATAGATAAAAAATCGAAACGATTGATAAATAGAGGCAGCACCAAAGCGGCGGCCGGGATTTCAATCATGGCGCCTACCTGAATATTGGCATTAAACGCCTGACCACGTTGATGAAGTTGTTGCTTCGCTTTTTCAATTAAGCGGAAAGTTTCATCAATCTCTTTGGCGTGAGCCAACATCGGAATCATGATGCGAGCTTGACCGTATGCAGAAGCCCGCAAGATCGCTCGCAACTGGGTTAAAAAGATTTCTGGCTCAGTTAAAGACCAACGAATTGCCCGCAAGCCCAATGGGGATGTACCCGTTTGAGATACATCACTACCACCAGCACCCAATGCTTTATCGGCACCAACGTCAATTGTTCTAATATTGACAGGCAGGCCATGCATCAAATCCACCACACGGCGGTACTCTAAAAATTGTTGCTCCTCGTCGGGCAGCGCTTGCTGGCGATCCATGAACAAAAACTCGGAGCGGAATAAACCAACACCGACGGCGCCTAATTTCACAGCTTGAATGGCGTCCTCAGGTAACTCAATGTTGGCAAATAACTCAATCTGAACGCGATCCGCTGTTTCAGTCTTAGCATGCTTGAGCTGCTGTAACTTACGAGCTTCTTTGATGCCCTGAGTTTGTAACTTGCGGTATTCCTCAAGCAACTTTTCATCTGGAGCTACGACTACAACCCCTTGCTCACCATCTAAGACCAACCAATCGCCATGGCGAATCATTTCGCTAGCATGGCGCACGCCTACTACCGCAGGAATCTCCATGCTACGAGCAACAATGGCGGTATGAGAGGTCTTGCCGCCGAGGTCCGTTACAAAACCAGTAAAGGCGAACTCCTTAAAGCGCAACATATCGTGAGGCGCAATATCGTGAGCCACGATAATCGAATCAACACCTAAATCACTCGGGGACATCATGTCAGTGCTATCGAGCGCATCTTTTTTCTGCGCATTTAAGGCTTTAATTACTCGCTCAGCTACTTGACGAATATCGTTGGCACGCTCTTTTAAATAAGGGTCTTCAATTTCAGAAAACTGCTCTAACAAATCATTTAGTTCAGTGGTGAGAGCCCAGGCAGCATTCATGCGCTGAGAGCGAATTAACATGATCGGCTTCTCGGCTAAGGCCGGATCAGCAAGAATCATGCCATGCACATCTAAGAACGCAGCCATTTCTTGTGGTGCATCTTTTGGGAGACCATCGCGTAGTTGGTTGAGCTCTTGGCGAACCTGATCAAAAGCATCTAGTAACTTTCGCGCCTCAGACTCTTCTTTGCCTGGCTCAACTAAATAGTGACTAACCTCTAATGCTGCACGTGAAATCAGTACGGCCTTGCCAATTGCAATCCCTTTTGATACCGGAATTCCGTGCAAGGCAAAAGTCATTTTTACTCGCCTTCACCAAAGCGGTTATTGATTAATTCTGTCAGAGCTTGCATTGCCTCATCGGCCCGATCGCCAACTGTTTCGAGTGTTACCGTGCTGCCAATACCAGCCGCTAACATCATGACACCCATAATGCTCTTAGCATTGATTTGACGCCCATTGCGTGACAACAGTATTTCACACGGAAACTGCGCAGCCAATTGAGAGAGCTTGGCAGAAGCGCGAGCATGTAAGCCTAATTTATTAATGATTTCGATTTCTGCGACTGGCATTACGTGTGGGGCTCCTTAATTATTGTTCTTCAACCTTGGCGCCTAGACGCAAGATCCCATGCTGACCTCCAGCAAGCGCCTTTTGTGCCAATTCCTCTAAACCTTCGCCACGATGAGTAATGCAGCGCATCAGCATTGGCAGATTTAAACCCGCAAGCACAATCACAGGGGCATTTAATCCTGATAAGGGACCAAGCGCTTCCAGCCTTGATGCTACGTTTGCTGGGGTTGCCCCCATCACATCAGTCAGAATGAGTACGCCACTCCCTGTATTCACTCCGTAAGCCGCCTTCATTACTCGATCAAAGCTGGCTTTGGTATCTTCATGAGGAGGTATATCAACTGCCCTTACGCGCTCAGGCACTACGCCATAGGTGTGCTCAGCAAATCCGAGCATTGCACTCGCAACTGGCGTGTGGGCAACAATGACAATTCCAACCATGTTATGACAATGCCTTCTCAAGCGCTTTTAAGAAAAACTGTGGAACATCAAACCCACTTTGCTCTGTAATTTCAACAAAGCAAGTAGGGCTAGTAACGTTGATTTCTGTAAGGTAACCACCGATTAAGTCTAGTCCAACCAAGAATAAACCACGCTGATTCAGAATAGGCGCCAGTCTTTCTGCAATTTTCTTTTCAGCATCTGTGAGAGGCATAGCAACGCCTTTACCTCCGGCTGCTAAATTACCGCGAATCTCGCTACCCTGCGGAATACGCGCCAAACTAAAGGGCACAACCTCGCCGCCGATTAACAATACCCGCTTGTCACCCTGGGCTATCTCTGGCAAAAAGCGCTGCGCCATCAAGGTTCTAGCTCCATTCTCACCAAGCGTTTCTACAATGCTGGCTAGATTTAAACCATCAGAACCCACACGGAACACTCCCATGCCGCCCATACCATCCAAGGGTTTAATCACGATATCGCGATGCGTCTGATGAAACGCTTCGACTGCACTGAGTTCACGAGTGACCAATGTCGGTGGAATGAGTTCTGGGAATTCAGTAATAGATAACTTTTCTGAGTGATCACGTACAGCTGCAGGGTTATTAAATACTTTCGCACCCTGACGGACTGCAGCTGATAACAACCATGTCGTATTGAGATACTCAATATCAAATGGTGGATCGGTACGCATCAGCACTGCGGAAAACGACTTAAGCGAGCGTGACTCCATCGCCCCAAGCTCAAACCATGATGTAGAGCTTGGTTTAACAACTAACGCTTGGCAGTCTGCAACAACAAGATCATCTTTCCACAAAATATTGCGGCTCTGACAAAACCATAAACGATGGCCCAACTCCTGAGCGGCACGCATCATCGCCAAAGTAGAATCTTTTTTAAACTTAAAAGATTCAAGGGGATCAGCGATGAATAAAAAGTCCATAGTCTTCTAGATCAATTAGGCCGCTTCGGCATCTGGATCGGTGCGCTCAAGCTCCAATGAAGCCGCTAGCAAGGCTAGGCGCGCAACCACCCCATATAAATAGAACCGGTTTGGAGCTGCGCTACCAGGCTTAGCACTCATGTCTGGCATCGAGTTTTGCTCAAACGCCAGGGGCACAAAATGCATACCAGGCGCATTTAAGTTTTCATCTGGACCACGATCAGTATGAACCCGATAGAAGCCTCCAATGACGTAGCGATCAATCATATATACCACCGGCTCTGCGACTGCCTCGTTGACTTTCTCAAAGGTATAGACACCCTCTTGGATGAGAACATCGCTTACCTCCAGGCCCTCTTTAACCACGCTCATCTTATTGCGGTCTTTGCGGTTCAAGCCTTTTAATTGTGAGGGATCAATAACCACCATGACACCCATGCCATAAGTACCAGCATCCGCTTTGACTACGACATAAGGCTTTTCTTTAATGCCGTATTCACGATATTTCTTGGCCGTCTTTTTCAGGACTTGCTCTACTGCAGCTTGTAATTCTTCCTCGCCCTTGCGCTCATGAAAATTCACATTCGAGCAACTTGCAAAATAAGGATTAATCATCCAGGAATCGATATCAACGACCTTAGCAAACTTCTTAGCAACCTCTTCATAAGCGGCAAAGTGATTCGACTTGCGACGTACGTGCCAACCTGCATGCAATCCAGGCAGCAAATACTGCTCATGCAAGTTTTCCAAAATCGGCGGAATCCCAGCAGACAAATCGTTGTTCAACAAAATAGAGCAAGGATCAAAATCTTTTAGGCCTAGGCGTTGCTTCTTGAGGCCTAAACGAGATAGGGGCTCCATTAATAGACGATTACCATCTGGCAACTCAATCCAGGTTGGCTTTTTAATCTCTTCCGAAAAAGTACCCAAGCGGACATTCAAGCCAGCTTGACGCAAGATAGAGGACAGACGCGCAATATTTTGCAAATAGAATGTATTGCGAGTGTGGCGCTCCGGAATTAATAATAAATTTTTAGCTTCCGGGCAGATCTTTTCAATTGCAGCCATCGCCGCTTGAACTGCCAAGGGCAACATTTGAGGCGAGAGATTATTAAACCCGCCTGGGAAGAGATTGGTATCTACCGGGGCCAGCTTAAATCCTGAATTACGTAAATCAACTGAGCAGTAGAACGGCGGGGTATGTTCTTGCCATTCCAATCTGAACCAACGCTCAATAGTTGGGGTCGCTTCTAGAACCTTTGACTCTAATTCGAGCAAAGGACCGCTTAGGGCTGTGATGAGATGTGGAACCATTCCACCATTGTAAGATTATTAAAAGAAAGACGCGGGATCCTAGGATCCCGCGCTTAAAACCAGGCGGCGAATGAAAGCCGCCCAGTGAGGGGTAAATCTACAGATTAAGACTCGTAGGCAGACTCACCATGTGAGCTGATATCCAAGCCTTCGCGCTCTTCTTCTTCCTTCACACGCAAACCGATCACGATATCGATCAATTTGAATGCTATGTAAGAAACCACGCCAGACCAGATCAAAGTGGTAATCACACCTTGAGCCTGGATCCACAATTGGCTAGCAATAGAGTAGTCAGGAGCAACAGCATTTGCTACGTAATCCCAGATGCCAGAGCCGCCTAATGCTGGATCAGCAAATACACCGGTCAACAACGCACCAGAAATACCGCCTACGCCGTGTACACCGAATACATCTAAGCTGTCATCAGAGCCCAAGATTTTCTTGAGACCGGTAACACCCCAGAGGCAAACCACACCAGCAAATAGGCCGATTGCGATTGAACCCATTGGGCCAGCAAAACCAGCAGCAGGAGTAATAGCAACTAAACCAGCTACGCAACCAGAAGCAGCGCCCAACATGGATGGCTTACCTTTGAGAACCCACTCAGCAACAGACCAGCCCAAAACAGCAGCAGCCGTAGCCAAATATGTATTCACGAAAGCCAATGCTGCGCTACCGTTTGCTTCGAGTGCAGAACCGGCATTGAAGCCAAACCAACCAAACCACAAGAGAGCGGCACCGGTCATTACATAGACTAAGTTGTGTGGCTTCATTGCTTCTTTACCGTAGCCAACACGCTTACCGATAACGTATGAACCTACCAAGCCGGCAACAGCAGCATTGATATGAACAACGGTACCGCCAGCAAAGTCGAGAACACCTTTTTGCCACAACCAACCAGCACGAGCAGTAATAGCCTC
>Ga0114959_10003165_pt1 | contig 13041 bp, 7 predicted proteins | sample C_130625_EF_Meta_FD_87317 | JGI IMG/M metagenome (GOLD analysis project Ga0114959, IMG submission 87317) | Freshwater microbial communities from Lake Croche, Canada to study carbon cycling - C_130625_EF_MetaG | ecosystem: Environmental > Aquatic > Freshwater > Lake | place: Lake Croche, Canada...
ATCCAGGGATATTTTTTTGAAAATCTAAGAACGCAGTCTCAGGGGTTTGTGTGACGAGTGAGAGTGCTTCTTTACGGACCAGAGCAGCAACTCCATGATAGGTTTTTTGACCTGCAACAAGGCGGTAATAACCGGCTTTCTCTAATTCATCAAACGGAAACTTATCTTCAGTCAACTTCAGTTCCTGAAGTCCAATAATATCAATCGCTTCGTTTTTTGCCGCCTGTTGGGCAAGCCAATTTAAAAGATGAGGAAGTCTCACCTTGATGGAGTTCACATTCCAAGTAGCAATTCGGTATTGGTTCAACGTGGTAATCCTTCATTCAAGGCAAGCAAGCCGCCATGTCGCAGTAGGGCATCAATTGAGGGTGCTCTACCCCTAAAGGCGGCAAAGGACTCTGTCGCAGAACGACTTCCACCAACTTCTAAAATTTCATGGCGGTAACGAATGCCGACTTCAGAATTTAACACCGAGCCAACAGTTGGTGCCTTCTCTTCAAAGGCTGCAAAGGCATCTGCTGATAAAACCTCAGCCCATTTGTAACTATAGTAGCCAGCTGCATATCCACCAGAAAAAATATGGCTAAAAGTATTTGGCCAACGCGATAAATCTGATTGAGGCATTACATGTATCCTCGCGTTGATCTCTTTGGATAAAGCTAAGATATCAGAGGCTTGTTGCTTGTTTGGTTCAAAGGACGCGTGCAATTCCCAGTCAAATAACGCAAACACCATTTGTCTGAGTGTGAATAAACCATTTTGAAAGTTTTTAGCAGCATTCATTTTGGCAAATAAATCTTTTGGTAATTTTTCACCTGTTTGTACATGCTTTGAAAGTTTTGAGATAACCTCATAATCCCAACAGAAATTTTCCATAAACTGACTAGGTAATTCAACGGCATCCCACTCAACCCCGTTAATACCCGATACGCCAAGCGTATCAACTTTGGTCAACATATGATGGAGTCCATGACCAAATTCATGGAACAGGGTAATCACATCATCATGCGAGATCGTCGCGGGTTTAAATACCCCATCGGCTAATTTTAAAGGAGCTGGAAAATTGCAGACTAAATAAGCAATCGGAGTTTGAATTACACCATTACTCAGCAGTTTACGACCTCTGGCATCATCCATCCATGCACCGCCACGCTTACCAGCTCTAGCATAAGCATCTAAATAAAAGTAGGCAACAATTTCTCCATGCTCATTGCGCACTTGAAAGGATTTAACATCTTCATGCCATTTGGGTAGGTCAAACGCTTCTATCTTAATTTGTAAAACCGTTTCAATTACATTAAAAAGTCCAGCTAAAACTTGATCAATTGGGAAGTATTGTTTGACTTCATTTTCAGAAAATAAATACTTTTCTTCTTTCAAAGCCTCTGAAACAAAAGTAACATCCCATGGCTCTAAGGACTCTATGTTCAATTTTGATTTGGCAAACACCGTTAATTCTTCGAGGTCTAATAGCGCCTTCGGATGCGCTCTGGTGGCAAACTCACTTAAGAACTTTCTAACCTGACCAACATCTTGCGCCATCTTTGGAACTAGACTCAATGCAGCATAGCTTGGGTAGCCAAGAAGTTGAGCTTCTTCTTGCCGTAAGCTCAATATTTTTAACATTAATTGAGTGTTATCCCATTCGGCTTTTCCTTGGCCATACTCAGGGCCTAATTCTGATGCCCTTGTGACATAGGCTTGATACAGTGTTTGCCGAAGGGGACGGTGTTGAGCGAGCTGTTGTACTGGAAAATAAGAGGGAAATTTAAGACTAAAGGCCCATCCTTCGAAGCCTTTCTCAGTTGCGAACTCCTTGGCTGCAGCTAAAATATCCTCTGGTAAGCCAGCAAGCTCATCCTTGTTTGTGACGACATGAATAAATTGATCCGTTGCATCTAACACGTGATCAGAAAAATCCTTAGAAGCATTTGCTTGATTCTCCGAATTTTTGGCAAATATAGGTTTCAAATTATCGGCTAACTCTGCACCACCTAATTGGAAATCTCGGATGGTATTATTGATACTTTTTTGTTGCGCCATGCTGAGTGTCGGCCACTCAGAGGAGTTTTTGAGATTTTTAACTTTTTCAAAGATATTTAAATTTTGTGAGAAGTAACTACTAAACGCGGTTACCTCTGGGATCATGGCAGCGTGAGCAGTTCGTAACTCAGGTGAATCAATAACACTGGTTAAATGGTTTACAACCCCCCATGCACGCCCCAGAGATTCGTTCACATCTTCCAATGGTTCAATCAAATTCGCCCAGCTTGGTACATCTTGAAGGTTTTCGATTTCTTTTAAAACCTGGTAGGCATTCGTAAGTAGGGTATTGATCGCTGGCTGAATATGCTCAGGTAGGATTTGATTATAGGCAGGTACATCCCGCCCAATTGATAATAACGGGTTGTGCATATGGATTATTTTTTCTGGTGAAAGTGTTGAGCTGCTTCAAGTGTATTTTGTAATAGCATGGTAATGGTCATGGGGCCGACTCCACCCGGTACAGGGCTGATCCAGTCAGCAACATATTTCACTTCATCATAATCAACGTCACCGCATAGCTTACCATCCGGCAGGCGATTGATGCCAACATCAATTACGACTGCTCCTGGCTTTACCATTTGTGCAAGAATCATTTTAGGTTTACCGGTAGCCACAACTAAAATATCTGCTTCTCTGGTATGAGCGGATAAATCTTTGGTTTTACTATTACAAATAGTTACGGTTGCACCTGCTTGAAGAAGGAGCATTGCCATTGGCTTACCAACGATATTCGATGCACCGACAATGACCGCTCTTGCCCCGCGAATTGGGTAATCAATACTCTCTAACATTTTCATACAACCATATGGTGTACAAGGAATAAATAATGGTTTACCGGTCATTAAAGCCCCAGCATTTGCCACATGAAAGCCATCAACATCTTTTTCCGGATCAATGGACTCTAGAACTGCGTGAGAATCAATCTGAGAGGGGAGTGGTAACTGAACTAGGATGCCATGAATCGATGAATTATCGTTGAGCCCGTGAATCACAGAAAGTAATTCTTCTTGAGTCGCGTTTTCACTTAAGGAAATTAGTTCCGAGTGAATGTTGGCATCGTGGCAAGCTTTGATTTTATTTCTAACGTAAATTTGACTAGCGGGATTGTTTCCTACTAAGACTACCGCTAATCCAGGCTTTGTTCCTTTAGCCGTTAAGATTGCAGAGTTGGTAGCAATTTGAGTACGAAGTTGTTTTGATAAGGCATTTCCATCTAAAATTTTTGCAGGCATACTTTAATTATTAAGAGGTTTTTTCAGACAGAGCCAATCGAAGTAAGTCAGCTACTGTATTTACATTTAATTTTTCCATGATGTTGGCTCGATGTGCTTCCACTGTTTTGATAGAAATGGTTAAGTCATCGGCAATTTGCTTGTTCAATCTACCCGCCACGATTCTTTCTAAGACTTGTCTTTCTCGGCTGGTGAGTTTACTTAATAAGTTTTGATTATTCTTTTGTAAGTTTGCATTTTTATAAGAGGACCGAGCTTGAACTAACATTTTTTCAACTAAGGTGTGCAACTCGTTTTCATTGAAAGGTTTTTCAATGAAATCAATGGCACCTTTTTTCATGGTTGAAACTGCCATCGTCACATCGCCGTGTCCAGTAATGAATGCGATTGGCATCGGAATCGACTCTGCCAATAAATGCTCTTGTAATTCTAGGCCTGACATTCCGGGCATTCGGACGTCAAGAATAGCACAAGAGGTGACTTCTCTTTCGTTACCAATGACTGTTTGTAAAAAACGTTCGGCACTGCCAAAACATTTAACAAAATATCCATTGCTTTCTAGTAACCAGCTAAGGGAGTCGCGAACGGCTTCATCATCATCTACTACATAAATGATTTCACGAGATTTTTCATTTGTTGGCATATTTATATGATGTAAAGTAAATTTACCCTTAGTTTAAAACGATTTTCGAAATTGGGTAGAAAAAATACCTACCTAAATGATTGACTTTACATAATTAGCAAAATTTGTTACAAATTTTGCTAATTATGAACACCAATTGGAAGTAGTACAACAAAAGTACAGCCTTTATCTTTTGGTAAATAAGTTTCCGTATTGATTTCTTCAATTGCTTTATCAGAATTATTCACCACATAAAGACGACCTTGATGGGATTCAATCACGGATCGACAAATGTTTAAGCCCATGCCCATTCCTTCTGCCTTAGTACTGTAAAAGGGTTCAAAAATATGGGGAATGGCGGCTGGTTGAATTCCCAGACCGCTATCAATAATCCTAATACGTAACATTTCATTACCTGAACTTTTATCTAAATCAACAATTAAATGCAATGGTATTACCATAGATCTTAGGTGAAGAGGGGTTGAACTGCGCATCGAGTCAATTCCGTTTTTCAGTAAGTTAACGATGACTTGTTCAATGAGGACTGGGTCAAGATAATAATCTGGCAAATTGCTAGGTACTAGCGACCTAATTTCTAAGCTATATCTCTTCGCGTCAATTTCGGCTAGTTCGACAGATTGTTGAACGACATCCTCAATCTGACAAATAATTCGTTGTGGAGCACTTCTTTTTACAAAGTTTCTAATCCTTTGAATAATGGTTCCAGCACGAAGTGCCTGTGCGGAGGCTTTTTCAAGGGCTGGTAAGATTTCAGATTGAAAGTTTGGATCCGAATAATTTTTTACTCTAGTGATGACGCCCATACAATAGTTATTAATAGCCGCAAGAGGTTGATTTAATTCATGAGCAATTGATGAAGCCATTTCTCCCATGGTTGTTAAACGACTAGAAAATTGAAGTTTTTCCTCCTGATTTCTCAAGTTCTCTTCAGCTAGTTTTCTTGATGAAATGTCGGTTGTAATCAAGAGTTGAGCTAAACCTCCGTCCGTCCATGGAATGTACCTTTGGCGTACTTCATACCAATTTTCATTAAGGCTAGGCAATTGAACCTCTTCCGAGTCACTTGTAATCGGCATCAGCATTGCGGATGGAATCCCCGCATAGTCATCAACACTATCGTCCTCGGTTGATCCATCCGAAATGACTCCATCTGGATTACCAATTAATTGTAGGTGTGCTGCAGAAGAGTTTCCAAACATTTCACGATATAGACCGTTGCTGAAAAGTAATTCCCCATTTTTAGGATTGATTACGGAGATTGCAGCATCAAGACCTTCAAGCACGGTTATAAATCGTTGTTGAGAAATTGCTAACTCTTCTCGAATTCTTTGAGGTTCAGAAATATCAATTAATGAATTAATCCAACCAGTTTGGCGATTTTTTGCATCAATCATTGGCGATACAAAATTTCTTACGGCAATTTTTTTGCCAGCTTTAGATGTAATCGTCGCTTCTATCCCTACAATCGACCCAGTTTTAGTTTTAAATGCATTATCAAGTTTGAGCATATTATTCGTTACTTCCTCCTCACTTGACCAAAATGGAAAGGGAGGATATTTTCCAGATAATTCATCTGCACTCCAGCCGACCATTTTGCAAAATGCCGGGTTGACATAGTTGATTCTTCCGTCCATGTCGTGCACTCTTAAACCTACTGGATTGGATTCCTCAATAGCTCGCCGAAAATTTGTCTCTTGAATGAGGTTCTTTTGAATATCTTGTCGTGATTTCATTTGACGCCAAATAGACCAAAAACTCCAAATAACATAAGCACTTAAACCAATCACAAGCCAATACAACATTTTATAGTTGATATTACTTGGAGAAGGGTAACTTTCAGCCTGCAGAGAGATATTCTCGGGAAACTTAATTAAGCGAATCTGATGGGTGGCATGGATTTTGTTAAGGTTTTTTTCAGACAAGCTAATGATCGGACGCCCATTTTCATTAATGATCGAAAATCGATGACGACTCAAAATGTCTTTAGGGATAATTTTAGATAGCAGTGCAGGCATTGAGTATAAGACTGCAATGTGGTAATTTGTTGAACTAAAAATCGTAGCGGGCTGTACGTACCAAAATACCAAAGATCGGTTACGATTAATTGATTGATTTGAGCTGATAGGCTCTAAATTAAATAGTTTTCCATACTGACCATTACCTGATTTGAGAGCATCTTGAAGGGTCTCTTGATAGTTTTTCAGAACGTTTTTTTGAAGTTCTGGAGCATCTGTCCAATCGTCTCCACCATTGAGCGGGTATTTCAGAGTTCTGACGTTATCGGTTGAGATGGCTCTAATTTGTAAAATCTCGGTGTGCCGAGATAATAAATCCCCCGTTCGTTGGTAAAACTCAATCGTTGAATTTGAAATGTTTTCTGTAAAAACTTTACTGAGGATTAAAAACTCTTCTTCATTCTCATCAAAGTTCACTTGTATTCTTTGCTCTGAATAATCAATATCGCGAAATAATGTGATTTCTACTTGTTTTGTTTCTTGATTATTCAGTGTCCACAATATAGTGAACATAGCAACCATGAAAAGCATGCTTGCAATAATAGGTGTGTAAAGATAATCTACGGATTGATTCGAGAAAATTTGCGTCGACTCGGATGGTTTGAACCACGATTTAAATCGAAGTAATGTTTTCTTTTTGAATATCATGTTTGATATTTTGCTTCATTAGTGATCAACAAAAAAGTTTTTTCTAAAAAATCTTTAGTAAGCTAGTAAATTTCACAATATAAAATATTAATTCGGAATGTGAAATAGTTCTTGTAATTTTATATGTCAAAACTTAGACTTAAACATAACTTAATATGGAGATTAAAATGGCGACTATTCCGGAGCAGATGAGCGTAAATAATAATCAATCGGTTGACATTGACCCATTTGAAACTAAGGAATGGTTGGAGGCTTTGCAAGGGGTAATTCAGGCCGAGGGAACTGAGAGAGCCGCTTATTTAATTGATCAACAAATTTCTTATGCAAGAATCAACGGTGTTGATCAAGCTTTCCATGCTGAAACTCCTTACATCAACACGATTCCTGTAGAAAGACAGGCTCGAATCCCTGGCGATCAAGAGATTGAACATACCATTCGTTCTTACACGCGCTGGAATGCAATGGCGATGGTATTACGTGCCAATAAGTCCACCAACGTTGGTGGGCATATTTCCTCATTTCAATCTGCAGCAACACTTTATGACGTTGGTTACAACCATTTTTGGCATGCACCCTCCGAGGAGCATGGTGGTGATTTGATTTTTGTACAAGGTCACTCTGCACCTGGGGTTTACGCAAGAGCATTTATGTTGGGGCGTTTAACAGAAGAGCAACTCGATAATTTCCGTCAGGAAGTCGGCGGTAAAGGTATTTCTAGTTATCCGCATCCGTGGTTAATGCCTGATTTTTGGCAGTTTCCAACTGTCTCAATGGGCCTAGGTCCCATTATGGCTATTTATCAAGCTAGGTTCATGAAGTATATGGATGATCGTGGACTGGCTAAAACTACGGGCCGTAAAGTTTGGGCTTTTTTAGGTGATGGTGAAACGGATGAGCCGGAATCATTAGGCGCTATTGGCATGGCTGGGCGTGAACATTTAGACAATTTAATTTTTGTGATTAATTGTAATTTACAAAGACTTGATGGTCCTGTCCGTGGAAACAGTAGCATTATCCAAGAATTAGAAAGAGAATTTAGAGGTTCTGGCTGGAACGTTATCAAAGTAGTTTGGGGTACTCATTGGGATGCACTTTTTGCAAGAGATAAAAAAGGTATTTTAATGAAAAGGCTCGGCGAAATTGTTGATGGAGAGTACCAAACTCTTAAATCCAAAGACGGGGCCTATGTTAGAGCAAAAGTTTTCAACACTCCAGAACTCGCTGCATTAGTAGCGGACTGGACGGACGAAGATATCTGGAACTTAAACCGCGGCGGACATGATCCACACAAGGTATACGCAGCTTTTCACTCTGCAGCAAACCATCAAGGTCAACCTACATTAATTTTAGCCAAAACAATTAAAGGTTATGGCATGGGCAGTTCTGGTGAGGCAATGAATATCGCTCATCAACAGAAAAAAATGGGCCTGGAAGATGTGAAAGCTTTCCGCGATCGTTTTAAATTGCCTGTTAAGGACGAAGATTTAGAAAACGTCCCTTATCTTAAATTTGCTGATGGTAGTCCTGAATTAGAGTACATGCGTTCGCGTCGAATGGAGTTGGGAGGGTATTTACCGCAACGTCGTTCAAAAGCGGAGTCAATGAATGTGCCGAAATTAGAAACTTTTGCGGCACTTTGTGATGCAACAGTTGAAGGTCGTGAGATTTCTACTACGATGGCTTTTGTACGCATGCTAAATATGATCATCAAAGATAAAGAGATTGGACAACGCGTAGTACCAATTGTTCCTGATGAGTCAAGGACATTTGGTATGGAAGGGATGTTTCGCCAATTAGGGATTTGGAGTCATATCGGCCAGTTATATGAGCCTCAAGACCGTGATCAATTAATGTTTTATAAAGAAGATAAAACTGGTCAAATTTTGCAAGAGGGTATTAATGAAGCGGGCGCTATGTGTGATTGGATAGCCGCCGCTACTTCTTACTCTACCCACGGCGTCCCAATGTTGCCTTTTTATATTTTCTACTCCATGTTTGGATTTCAGAGAATTGGTGATTTAGCCTGGGCTGCCGCTGATATGCGCTCTCGTGGTTTTTTACTAGGCGGAACTGCTGGTAGAACAACTCTGAACGGTGAAGGCTTGCAACATGAAGATGGTCATAGTCATTTATGGAGTGCAACTATTCCAAATTGCGTAAGTTATGACCCAAGTTTTAGTTTTGAACTTGCTGTTGTCATTCAAGAAGGTATGCGCAGAATGTTGACTGAGCAGGAGGATGTTTACTATTACATTACTCTCATGAATGAGAACTACGCTCATCCTGCGATGCCTAAGGGTGCCGAACAAGACATCCTGAAAGGTATGTATTATTTATCCAGTACTGGCACTCCAAAAGCTAAATTGAAAGTGCAATTATTAGGTAGTGGCACCATTTTTAGAGAGGTTATCTTTGCCTCAGAAATGCTTTTGGAAGAGTGGGGAGTTGCGGCTGATATTTGGGGTTGTCCGAGCTTTACAGAGTTAGGCAGAGATATTCAGAGAGTTGCTAGAACGAATTTATTGAACCCAACACAGCCAAGTGTCTTATCCCATGTTGAATCCTGCTTGAAGGATCATGCCGGTCCCGTAGTTGCTGCAACCGATTATATTCGTGCCTTTGCAGAACAAATTCGACCAGCGATACAGCAAGTTGGCAAACGATATACCGTTCTTGGTACGGATGGCTTTGGGCGGTCAGATACACGTGAGAACTTGAGACATTTCTTTGAAGTAGATCGTCGGTGGATTACTGTCGCAGCTTTAAAAGCACTCGTAGATGATGGTAAGTTGGAAGCCAAAGTGGTTGCGCAAGCAATTGCTAAATATGAGTTAGATCCTAGTAAACCAAATCCAATGTCCGTTTAAGGAGTGAAAGTCATGACGAATTTAATAGAAATTAAAGTACCTGACATTGGTGATTACAAGGATATTCCTGTAATCGAAATACATGTCAAGGTTGGTGATACCGTCAAGGCAGAGCAATCCATTGTTACCTTGGAGTCAGATAAAGCGACGATGGATGTGCCAAGTTCAGGAGCTGGGGTTGTTAAAGAGTTACGTGTTAAATTAGGCGACAATGTTTCTGAAGGCACTGTTGTATTAGTGTTGGAAGAGCTTGTTAGTTCTTCAACGATTGAAGCTACTCCTAAAGCTAGTACTCAAGCTACAAACTCTGTAGCCCCGACTCCAAGTATTGCCGTATCCCCGCAAGCGACGGTAGTTTCGGTACCTGATATTGGCGACTATAAAGAAATTCCTGTCATTGAAATTCATGTGAAGGTTGGAGATGTGGTGAAAGCCGAACAATCTTTGATCACTTTGGAATCTGATAAGGCCACAATGGATGTGCCTAGTTCAGCCTCAGGAGTTGTGAAAGAAGTGAAGGTGAAATTAGGTGATTTGGTTTCAGAAGGAAGTGTCGTTGTTCTTTTAGAAGCCTCCGGTTCATTGATCCCTGCAGTAAGCCAGGCAATGACTGCTGCGCAAAGCGTAGTTTCCTCACCGGTACCAACTGTCGCTCCAACCCCAGTCCCTCAAGTGCCAGTAAGCTCTGTGACCCAGCAAAGTGCGACTTCAGTTACTTCAATGCCAGACGTAAGGGCGACGGTAAGTCATGCCAGTCCAACTGTACGTAAGTATGCTCGTGAGTTGGGTGCTGATATCAATCAAATTAAAGGTACAGGACCGAAAGGTAGGATTACCCAAGAGGACGTTAGAATTTTTATTAAACAAATTCTTTCTGCGCCTAAGACAGCACCTGCGGCCCCTGTAAACGGCGGTAGTGGTTTGAATTTATTGCCATGGCCAAAGGTCGACTTTAAGAAGTTTGGTGAAATTGAGACTAAACCCTTATCTCGAATTCAAAAAATTTCAGCGGCAAATCTCTCTCGTAATTGGGCGATGATACCCGCGGTAACCTATCATGAAGATGCGGATATCACTCTTTTAGAAAGCTTCCGAGTCGAGACGAATAAGCTCAATGAAAAATCTGGCTTGAAAGTTACTCTGTTAGCCTTTTTAATGAAAGCCTGTGTACAGGCACTCAAGAAATATCCAGAGTTTAATAGCTCACTTGATGGTGAAGAGTTAATTCTTAAAAAATACTTTCATTTAGGTTTTGCAGCAGACACACCAAATGGTCTAGTGGTGCCAGTGATTAAAGACGTTGATAAAAAAGGTGTCATGCAAATTGCTCAGGAAACGAGCGAACTCGCGAAATTAGCAAGAGATGGTAAGTTAAAGCCAGATCAAATGCAGGGTGCTTGTTTTACTATTTCCTCGGTTGGTGGCATCGGTGGAACTTATTTTGCACCGATTATCAATGCTCCAGAAGTAGCCATTTTAGGTGTCAGTAAAGCAGCGATGAAACCTATCTGGGATGGTAAACAATTTAATCCTAAGTTAATTTGCCCTCTATCATTAACCGCAGATCATCGGGTCATTGATGGAGCCCTTGCGACGCGATTTAACGCCTATATCGCTGAACTATTAAGTGACTTCCGTCGCGTTACCTTATAAGGAGTGATGATGGAATCATTAGCCATTAAAGTACCTGATATCGGAGATTTCTCTGAGATACCTGTGATTGAAATATTAGTCAAAGTTGGGGATGTGATTAAAAAAGAACAGCCTTTAATTGTTCTTGAGTCTGATAAAGCAACGATGGAAGTGCCGAGTGACGTGGACGGAACTGTGCTATCTATTGAAGTGAAGATGGGGGATTTAATCAGTATGGGATCAGTTGTTGCCCATGTTGAACCAACCCTTACATCCTCTGCAGCAGCTCCTAGCATTTCACCAAATACCACGCAAAAAGAACCTGCCAAGCCGGTTGTACCGACTCCTCAAGTTACTGTTTTTGCACCTCAAGCTGGAGCATACCAAGGTAGCTTTCAACATGATTGTCAGTTGTTAGTGTTGGGTTCAGGTCCAGGTGGTTATAGTGCTGCATTTAGAGGCGCTGACCTCGGTATGAAAACAATCCTAGTCGAGCGTTATGCTACTTTGGGAGGTGTTTGTCTGAATGTCGGTTGTATACCCTCTAAAGCCTTACTTCACACTGCGGCTGTCATGGAGGAAGTAAAGTCGATGGCTAAGCACGGTATCTCTTATGGTCAACCACAAATTGATTTAGATGCATTAAGGACGCACAAAGATGGTGTCATTGGACAGTTAACTTCTGGGCTGGCTGGAATGGCCAAAGCTCGCAAAGTACAAACGATTCGGGGCGTTGGTGTTTTTTTAGATGCTCATCATTTAGAAGTTACCCTTACTGAAGGAACCGGCTGGGACATGACCTCTAAGAAAGAGGTCATCAAATTTGACAAAGCTATTATTGCTGCCGGTAGCCAGTCCGTAGTGTTACCGTTCTTACCAGTAGATCCCCGCATAGTAGATAGTACTGGTGCCCTAAAACTCTCAGCCATTCCTAAACGCATGTTAGTTATTGGTGGGGGAATTATTGGTTTAGAAATGGCCACCGTCTATAGTTCTTTAGGCTCTCAAATTGATATTGTGGAGTTGTCTAATACTCTGATGGCAGGCGCTGACAGAGATTTAGTCAAAGTTTGGGAAAAAATGAACATGCCACGATTTAACAAGGTCATGTTGAAAACGAGTGCTGCTTCTGCTATAGCTAAAGATGATGGTATCTGGGTAGACTTTAAAGGGGACAAGGCGCCGTCAGAGCCCCAATGTTATGACTTAGTCTTAGTTGCGGTAGGCAGAACCCCAAATGGTAAGAAAATTGCTGCAAATCAAGCAGGGGTAATGGTAGATGAGCGTGGCTTTATTCCAGTAGATCAGCAAATGAGAACGAATGTTCCACATATTTTTGCAATTGGTGATCTAGTAGGTCAGCCGATGTTGGCCCATAAGGCAGTACATGAGGGCCACGTTGCAGCAGAAGCTGCCAATGGGGAAAAATCCTACTTTGATGTTAAACAAATCCCTTCAGTTGCCTATACCGACCCTGAGGTTGCTTGGGCAGGACTGACTGAAGAGCAATGTAAAGAAAAAGGTATTGCTTACACGAAAGGTCTATTTCCATGGGCTGCAAGTGGACGCGCGATTGCCAACGGGCGTAGTGAGGGATTTACAAAACTGCTATTTGATGAAACTACCCACCGTATTATTGGTGGTGGTATTGTCGGTACTAATGCAGGTGATTTAATTGGTGAAATTTGTTTGGCGATTGAAATGGGCGCAGATGCTGTCGATATCGGTAAAACAATCCATCCTCATCCAACTTTAGGTGAATCTGTTGGATTAGCTGCTGAAGTCGCTCACGGTTCTTGTACAGACTTACCACCCGTAAGAAAAAAATAAGATGTGTTCAGTGATTCAATAACGTAATCAGTTATCAAATTTTTAGGAAACAATCAAAGACATGGGAAAATAAACCATGTCTTTTTTTTGAGTAATAATATGTCTACCTATTCCTATCCACGTTTTCC
>Ga0114959_10003166_pt1 | contig 13041 bp, 18 predicted proteins | sample C_130625_EF_Meta_FD_87317 | JGI IMG/M metagenome (GOLD analysis project Ga0114959, IMG submission 87317) | Freshwater microbial communities from Lake Croche, Canada to study carbon cycling - C_130625_EF_MetaG | ecosystem: Environmental > Aquatic > Freshwater > Lake | place: Lake Croche, Canada...
ATTTTTTAGCAGTATCAATTGCTTTTTCAAAGACTGCTTGTAAGTTATCACTTGGTTCAACCATTTAATTTCCTTTGTTTTTTTCTTGCCATTTGTAATTTTAAACTACTTACATGTTCTGTAAATGTTACACCGCCTAAATGATCCAACTCATGTTGGAAACATCTAGAATCAATGCCTTCAAGTTCTATTATACAGCGTTTTCCCGTGTTGTCAAGATACATGGCGGTAATTTTATTATGTCGTTCTACTTTAAGCCATAAATTTGGAAAGCTCAAACATCCTTCTTCGCCATTAATGAAATCATTATCTCCAAACAATATAGCCGGATTGAAAAAACCCATCTCGCGACCATCTTGTAGTTTCATAACAAATACTTGACGTAACAAACCGACTTGGTTGGCCGCAAGTCCAATACCGTTATGTGCTCGCATAGTTTCGAGCATTTCTCTTTCTACTACAGCCGCATTAACGTGGTTTTCAAAGTCCCAACGTTCTGCTTTTTCTTTTAGTATAGGATCAGTTTCTTTGAGTAATTCGAACATCGATATCTTTTAGTTGTTGAACAAGTACTGGATCCATAACTGCTGGTGTTTTAATTCTAACCACACTTACAAATCTTCCCTTCATGCCATTATTTACATTTGGAAATCCATTTCCATGGCTTGCAAATTCAGCACCGTGTTCTACACCTGCTCGAATATCTAAATCTAATGTAGTTCCTGATAAACTTTTTACTTTCTTTTTGACACCGATCATAGCTTCGATAGCAGTTAGATCGACCCATTGATACAAGTCATCACCTCTACGTTCATAGTTAGGATCAGGTTGTACTAGAATAGTTACATTGAGGTTGCCACGTGGTGCGCCTGGCATACTATCATCACCAAGGCCGCTGTATCTAATTGTGTCACCGTGTGTTACGCCAGCAGGTACATTAATAACAACATTTTGATTACGGCCACTAGGTAGGCGATAATTTGCTTCTAACTGTTTGCCGTTAAAACTATCTAAAAACGAGACTGTACATTGGATGTTTAAATCTCTATTGCGGCGCATCTGTTGCCCTCTCATGTGGGCAAATATATCGCCAAATGGTCCTTGTCCGCCAAACGGATCAAACCCGCCGCCAAACGGATTACCTGTGTTAAAATGGAATTGTTGTCCACCTCCGTACATACGTTGTTGATCGTATTCGGCTTTCTTTTGTGGGTCACTTAAATTTTCGTAAGCAACACTAATGTCTTTGAATTTGGCTTGATCTCCACCTTTATCTGGATGGTGTTTATTAGCCAAGCTTCGGTATGCTCGTTTTATTTCATCTGGGCTAGCTTGTTCGCCAACACCTAGTGTTTGGTAATAATCAGTCATAGTCGTAAAAAAGGCTCCATTAATAATAGTAATTATACTATCTTAAGTGGAGCCTGTCAAGTTTTTGGTTTACTTTTTCTTTTCTGGAACCTTATCACCTTCTACTTTTTTGTGAACTTTGATAGTTTTACAAACTTCTTTCTTTGTCTTTGGGTTAGTTTCGCAGACCTTCTTTGATTCGCCGCCAGCAAATGCTGTGCTAGCAAATACAGTTACCAATAATAGTGCTAATAGTTTTTTCATGTTGTTTCCTTAAATTGCTGGTTGGCCAAAGTCTGGCACAATCTTTTTACCACTTGCAGTAGTATCTACTGTTGCTGTTGGAGTTGTACCCCAGCTTGGCGCTGGTGTAAAACTTGTGCTTGTTGCTGGCGCTGTAGGTGCGCTTCCAAACCCGCTTCCGCCAAAGCTACTTGCGGCTGGTGCTGGAGAACTGAAGCCCCCTGTCGGTGCACCAAATCCTGACGCAGGTGCGCTAGGTGCTGTAAAGTTGCTAGATGGTACGTTTGCTCCGCCATTGTTTGCTCCTGCCATTTTTTCTTGTGTACGGCCAAATGCCGCAATACCTAATACCGCACCCATCGCAATGTGGAATAATCCAGCACCTTGAAGTGTCAGTGGATTCCATTGTGTAATTGCTGTATGAGTAAAGGCTTGTAATAAGCTCCATAGTACTGGAAATATTACCATATCCATTGTACAGATCAACATGTACATCCAGCCCATCATTGGACGCCATTTGCTGTTCATCCAATCTTCTTTCTTTTGTTCGCTACCGCTTACTTCTGACATAGTTCGCTCCTTTGTCTTTATAGTAGTATTTATTTGATACTATCGAATATCTTTCTCTGGCTGTTGTACCAGTCAATCCAGTTATCTACAGTATCTTTACAAGTATAATACTGTGCATAATTGTCTACAACAACCGGTAGTACTTCGCTCAATTTGTTTGTTTCGGGCACTAATTTTAAATCTGGGCAAGATACAAGCATATCTTTAGGCACATCGGGGAACTTTATAGCCACGGGTACTGAAGAACAACCTGAAATTAATAGCACAGCTATCACAATAAGGCGTTTCATTTCTTTACCTCCTCAATAGTAACTGTTCCTTTCTTTATAGGATTCTTGGCCGCATCATTTAAATCTTTAATTGCTTCAGGAGCAACTTTACATTCTGCATCTATTACCTGAGTTTCTTTGACAATACGTTCTTTAACGGTATTGTAATATTCAACACGTACTTTTTGTTTTTCTTTAATCTTAGCTTCTAATTTGGCGTTAACTTCTTTACTAGCTTCTTCCGCCTTGGCTACTTTAGCTTGTGCTTCTTCTACCTTAGCTCTCCATGCCATTTCGGTGTCATATCCGCCACGTAGCCATACACCTAATACAAGTAGCACAACACCAGCAGGTTTTAAATATTCAACATATCTTCCGTAAACAGGTATAAACTTGCCAAACCATCCGGCAAATACACCTGTAATACCTACGGCAATGATAGCCCAATATACCCAATTGAGAATTGCGTCTGGTATTAGACTAAACATCCAAGTAATTTGCCCCATGGCTTAACCTTGTAGAACTTGTAATGCGTGTTGATAATGCTTTTGACGATCTTCTAAACCCAATGTACCACCGTTAATACGTTTGGTCATTGTTAAGATGTCACCGTTGTCTGCATATTGGTTTAAGTTGTTAGCTTCCCAGAACCAAGCCGCTGATTGCACACAACCTTCAAAAGTTGTTAAATGCTCACTTGCTTCGTCTAAACTTTGTTCTGTTGCTTGCGCATAGCGTGAATAGTTATCCTTACCAGTCAACTGTATAAGTCCACGTCCGCAGAATTTAAAACCGTCCCCTGATTCTTCTGGACCGTTGCCCATGCGATTAGCATAAGCTCTGTTGGCAATCTTTTCTGGATTATGTGCATAGTCATTGGCATTGCTAGGATTAAAATATCGAGGCCATACTTTGCAAAGACTTTCTGCTTTGTAATTTAAGTTTTCTTTAATTGCTGTAAAGTTCCCTGACTCGTGAGCGCATTGTGCAAGGAATGCCGCAACACGTGGTACTGTATTGATGTCATAGTCTGGAAGTGTTTCGCTCAATGCTTCAAACCAGTGACTAGCATACGGGTTTTTTCCTATAATAGCTTCCAACTTAGCTTGTGTAAAATCAAAATCAAAATCGCTCATTATTGTTTCCTTTTCATTGCAACAGCATAACCATTGCGTTCAAATATAAATGTATCGCCAATTTTATTAATATTATAATTGCCAATAGTTTTAGTTAAAAACATAACCTCGGCCATGTTTTTACTTTCTAATATGATAGGACCTTTGATACCATCATACACTTCTTGTTTTGTACCACTAGTGATAATGTCAAACTTGACAGGACCGCTATAGATTCTTTTAAATGTAAGACTTTCGTCTAGAACTGTAATTTCATCTGCGTAACTATTACTGAAAAAGTTACTAAAATTTTCTAATACATTTCTTTCACTGGCTATACGATATGCATCGTCGTCTTGTGGAACCGCTGCCGCAAGATTTTCTTCTGTTGCTTCCATACTCTTAAAACTTTTAAAGTATCTGAAACGCATACTGTCTAATCCAGCAAGTTTTTTAATACCTTCGACAATTTCAAATATCTGTGCGCCGATATGTCTTGTACGTTCAATTTCAACATACACACGATAGTTACCGTCATCTAGTTCACCTGCTGTGCAGTCTGCATCTAGGACAAAACTATAACCCATCTCAATAAAGTTTTCAAGATCTTTAGCTGGATCTTCAGACGATACGCTAAAACTTAATACGCAAGTATCTTCATCAGTTCCAATCTTACTTTGGAACGAATCTATCTCAAAGACTTTTTTAACTAAGTCTCTAAGATCATCTGGGCGTAGACTTTCACCTAACTTCATGCTGGTGCTCCTGGGGCTGGTGCTCCACCGGGTGCTGGAGGTGCTCCGCCTGCTGCCGCGCCTGCTGCCGGAGGTGCTGTTGGTGCTCCTGGGGCTGGTGCTCCTTGAGGATTAGCACCGTCTGTATGTGCTGGACGAGCTTCTTGATTTTCATTCTTCATCTTGTCCATGTAACCTTTGTACACATCAAACGCAATTTTCTTAGGCATAGCAATTTCAACAATCCATATAGGTTTGCGATCTAGTTTGCCCTTCTTGCTATTAGGACGAAGGTCTTCGTGTGTACGAATCTTACGTGGCTCTAGCAAATGGCTCTTTTGATATGATACTTTACATCCTAGTTCTGTTAAACGTTTTGCCGCAATTGGATTAGGCATCTTACTGTGTTCCCACATAAACCCGGCCGTAATCCAATGACGATCCACACGTGGGCCGTAGGCTAGTTCGCCATCTTCCCAGTTTTCGTATACATACATATCCATCTCATCCAAGACTCTTTCAAAGTCTTTTAAGACGGCTAAACTGCTATTATTTTCGTATAGATCCTGGATATTTTGTATTACGTCTAAAATGTCGTGGTGCATGGTAGGTTCCTCTACACTTATTTAGCTGGTTTAAAATCATAACGTATCACTTTATAATTCTAAGTATTTGTTAAATAATAGTGTAGGGCCTCTGTAGTTATCAGGGCGGTCACTACAAGCCCTACTTTAACCAGTAGAGTAGGAGCTAAACTAGATGAGTAAACAACGAGTGAAAAAGCGTTTTACATCAGAAGTTAACATAATTGATTTTCAGCCGTATCTTCCGGCAAAAAAGCAACGTGTCAGCATACAGGCACGTAATGCTAATCAGAAACTTTATCTCACAAAACTATACGAGGAATCCACTAGCATAGTACTTGCTATTGGCCCTGCTGGCACGGGTAAAACCATGTTAGCTGTACAGTTTGGAGTTAAGCTGTTTCAGGAAGGCAAAGTTGACAAAATAATTGTGACAAGACCCGCCGTCTCTGTAGACGAGGATCTAGGATTTTTACCAGGCACGCTAAATGAAAAAATGGCACCTTGGACACGACCTATATTCGACGTACTCGGGGAGTATTATCAAACCAAAGAAATAGCCAAGATGCTAGAGGAAGGTGTTATTGAAATAAGCCCGTTGGCCTATATGCGTGGCCGCACATTTAAAAATGCATATATAGTTGCAGATGAGATGCAAAATGCTACAGTTAACCAAATGAAAATGTTACTGACTCGTTTAGGCGAAGGCAGTAAGATGGTTGTTACAGGCGACTTAGCACAGGCAGACCGAGTGAGCGATAATGGTTTGATTGATTTTTGTAATCTACTCGAAAAGAAACAATACTTAGAACACATCGACATTATTCGATTTGACTCTAAAGACATCGAACGCCATAACGCTGTGAAGGAGGTGTTAGCAGTGTATGGAGAATAAAATAGCAGGGCTATTTTAGATTGTCATTAAAAAGGGCCTTAACGACCCTTTTTTACTTTAATCCTAATTCTTTGCGAATTTTAGTAGCACTGATATCTGTTATGTCATTGTCGAAAGTTTCCTCGCCCGCAGTATAACCAACACCTCGTCCCCACCCGATGTGTACAATATTAGGAACTAGTTGTATTTCGTATTGTCCTTGATACAACGGATCTAGATCACGTTTAATAAATTTAACAACGTCAAAGAAGTTAAATGGATTAGTACCTTGCCATCCTTGCACATCACGTACTTGAATAACAACTTGTCCAGTTTTTGCTAACAGTCTTTCAAACAATGCACGGTGCCCATCGTGCCACGGTTGCCAACGACCTAGCATCTGTACAGTTTCTTTCTTCCAATCAAATACTGGTCGTCTGCGGTCGTCTACCATATGTGCAGTGATAAACTCTCCCCACTTTTCTGCATTTTGTTCAGTAATTCTAAAGTCGTATTGTTCGGGTTCTATAAATGCTTTGTTTGTATCAGCATAACGGCCTTCTCGAATAGTATCTACCCAGATTGTCCAATCTGCTTTAAAGTTGTTACGCATTTCAACCAACGGTGCAACAAAGTCGCAGATAACATAGTCCATATCAGCCATAGCGTCTGCTAGTTCGCGCATACGAATACTTTGTCGTATACGACCTGCTTCACTAAAATCCCAGTCGTTATATTTCTTACGCACGTCATCGGCATTAAGCCAACCTACTTTCTTACGTTCTTTTTGTAAAAATTCCACAATCCACTGTGCTAGTGTTGTTTTACCAGAACCTGGTAATCCCATTATTAGTATACGTTTCATTTATATCTCTCCAAGATAACGCTTTTTAATTCTTCGTAGTTTGTTGGATACGGTGTTTTAATAGACAACGTATCTAACTCAGGTAAGAAATCTTCATAGAACATTCTGATATTGGGTTGTATATTTCCAATGATCCTGTTATCGTGTTTGATTTCCATGATACTTTTATCAATTCTTTTTAAGTCAATTTCGATAGGCTTGTCTTTAAATTTGTTATATACATCAATATTATGATCGGAGTAATACCATGTTTTTCTAGTATCGGCAATATAGTGGCTTATTATTTGATTGATAACAATTCGACGACTAGTGGTTATTACTACACTATTCTCGTCATGTATTTTATTCATAATCCATTCAGGATACCTAGGCATGCTACTACCTAATAATTTTATTATATAGTTGTCGCTTAATTTAGCATAACTTATAAAATCATCTAGCTGATCGCCATTCATATCAGGCTCGCCAAAGTACTTAGTACCAGGATATCTTTTATGAAAGTGTAGCCCTAATGCTGTACTGCCAGTACGAGGACTGGCTATAATAAACACTGGCATAGCCATAGCAATTATATTGGTAGTCGGCAAATCGATCATTATAGATAGCTCAGCCTAATAAGTGTTGCCGCTAGATTAATTTCTGGATCAATAATGATACCGTGATCAACTGCGCCTTGTTTAATGATAAGAATTGCCTTGTCTGGATCTTTAAACAAGTTAGCATTGTCATATAACCAACGGAAGATATCGTCAATTTCTTCTGGACGAGCACGACCGCATACTAGTTTACGTGCTTCTTGTATCTTGCCAGCCTTGAACAGTTCAACCATTTCAAGCCTATAGTCGCTAACACCGCTATCCTCGTCTTTGGGATTGATCAGTTTAGCATCTACACTATTTTGTTGTACTAGGTTAATGCATTTGCGCAAGTCCGGAAACACACTTTTTACATAAGTGTCTAAGGTATCCAAGTCAAACTCGATGTTTTCTTCAACTAGAATTGTAGCAACACGGGCAGTAAACTCTGTTTGATCAATACTTGCAAAGTGCATCTGCTGTAGTCTGCTGTGCAACGGTGGCAAAATTCTGTTAGGGCTATTACAAGTTAGAATGAATCTAGCATAATTAGAATATTCTTCAATAATACCTTTCAAAGAATCCTGGGCTTGCTGACTCAACCGATCCGCTTCGTCTAGTAATACAACTTTAAAAGGACCAAATGGAATCATGCTGACAAACGGCACAATCTTGTCACGGATAAAGTCGATACCAGTTTCACGACTTGCGTTAACTTCAATGACATCGAAGTCTGGAATACCAATTTCAGCTAGCAATACTTTAGCTAGAGTAGTTTTACCAATACCCGGACTACCGCTCAATAACAAGTGCGGAATACTTTCTTCTTTAATCCAAGTAGTAATTTGTTTCTTTTGATTATTGTCTCTGAATACATAACCGTCTAATGTCGCCGGCCGATATTTTTCTACCCACAGTTCTTTCATAGTATGCCTTAATGTTGTTCTCTTATTATACAGGTGAAAACAGGCCTTGTCTACAGGCCTGTTACTCGATCAAGTTAAAATTAATACTCGAAACTTGGACGAGCAAATGTGCCCGGATCTACTGTTGCATGTGTTACTGTACTGTGAGCACCGTAAATAGTTTCATTAGGTTTTTCGTCAGCGACTGCCAAAATACCTTTTGGATCAGCCCGGCGAATAATGATGTCGTTACCATCATCGTCTAGTACTGTAAATCCACGACTCCAACGTCCGTGTTCAAGTAAAATCCATTCACCAGCTTTTACATCTACCTGCATCGGGCCAACTGAATGTACTCGACCCCAGCGGCTTTTGACACCTTCGCTTTTGCCATCATCGCTTAGTAATACAAGACCGCCCTTAGTTACTTGTTCGCCAAAATCCATATCAACGATAACAATATTATCGCGGATTGGTTTAAGTCTACTTAATGCTACTTTACTCATTCTTTCCCTTCCGGATCCATTGAGCTAATGTCTTTTCTGCTAAACTGTTCTGGGACATTAGAAATAACTGGAACAGTTTCAACTTGACGTGCAAGAATCTGTCCACCTGGGCCTAACTTGTCCCCACGAGCGTTTACACTCATATTTCCTACAGCAGGTGTAAGTTCGTTTTGAAGTGCTAGTTTGCCCATATCGACTTCTTTGCCTCGGGCACTGCGGTAAACCGCTCTTTGTTGTTCTTTCTGAGCCATATAACTCTCCTTATTGTACTATTACTTATCTCAGGAATTCCTGCCAGTCTAAATTATATTTGACCGAATCTATCTGGTGTACACCCAATAAAAACAGTACAAAACTAGCAACGCTTGAACCCCTGCCAACGCCCCATACTATACCGTTTTCTTGACAAGTATCTACAAAATGTTTAGTCCATTGCAGTAACGGAATCATGCCTCTTTCATTATAAGCATCAATTTCGTCTAATACTCGTTGTTTTTGTTGTGCAGTAGTACATTTTGCCAAACACCACTCTTCCACATCAAAGTCTTTATATTCCGGAGGCATAAACCAGTCACTTTGCAATGCTTGGTCAAAATCTTCAATGCTTATACTGTCTAACTGATCGTTGAATTTTTGGAATGTAAATCCAGCTGTTTGTTCCAACTGCTCGATATCTTCAGTATAGTCTACTGTGAGATCTTTGAGGTTGGTAAGTTTTCCTTGATACAGGAATTTGAATATATCTTGTGAATTAAAAATAGGATTACCGAATTTATCTAGGCGCATAGCCTACAGTTTAGTTTATTTTAACTAAATTGTCAAGGCTTTTTTCACTCTTTTGCATCAATCTTTGCAATTGAAGCTGTCTACGTTTGCCAATTTCTTCTTTATAGTTTTCTAATAAACTAGAAATTTGCATCTGGACTTCAGAGTTTGAAGTCATAAAATACTTTTTAGTGAGATCGGTAATTTTCTCTTCGATCTCACTATCTTTTAAATGCTCAAAACTACCTGCTAGCGGGTGCATTAATAGAATCCAACCTGTTTCATAAACACAGTAGCACCGGCATTAACAGTCCATGCTTCAATGATAGTGTAACCGCCATTGACATTTAGTTGTAGTGTAGCTGGCAATGATACAGATGTCTGACCTGCACTATTTTTCCAAGTTGATTCTAGTTTGATTAATCCAGCATTTGATGTACTGAATGTAACATTTCTAGTCTGTACTTGATCTCCAACTAGTATTACACGAACAAGACTGAATTGACCAGTAGTAGGCCAGTTGTTAAATGTTAATGTACATGCACCGCTGGCAGTAAATTGTTGTACAGGACCATTATTGATATCAATTGTAGCACTAACGGCAATAGTTCCGCCGTTAAAAAATACACCGTTTAACTGAACATATTTGCCGTTATTTAAAGTAGATCCTAGTAAGTTGTTTGTTACTGGAGTAGTACTAGTAGCTAGATCGACAGTTAAAACTGTATTAGTTTGTAATGCTGTGATTTCTGATTTAGCTGTGGCCAACGCCGCACTAATGTTTGTGAAATTATCACGAAACCCTTGGCTGTTATTATCCTGCCCTGCTACTGGGTATGTTGTACTAATGCTTGCGAAATTTATATTGCTCATACGGTTATCCTATCGTTTTTGAATACTAGATATTTATCGCCTGAATAACCAGTGACATTGTCGATTATGAATCTATCTACAGTATAGTCTATAACTTTGAAGTCAAAACCGCTGTATTTTATGTTTAAAATGATAGTGTCGGCTGTTCCAGGTTTGCAAAAGCATAGCGGAATACTGAGTGTATAACCTAGCTGTTGCTTCTCCCCAACCGGAATACTACGCATCCATAAGGGCAAGTAGTTTCTTTCAGTCAATCCGACACCACTTAACCTAGTTTGCCAATTAGTTATACTGCTAGGAAAATAGGTATCTGGGCTTGGATTACTAACTTCATAGCCTGTGCTATCAATAGTTACCATAGGTATATCTCTAGTATTTCTTGGATCGGGTATACCCAAATCAGCTAACTGTTGTCTGTAAAATGTTGTGCTGTTATCGGCAGTAATTAGTTCACTTTCGGCACCCGGAATACTTATAACTTTTAATGGTAGATGAGCTCCGTTTGGCTCCATGGGATCTAACATTTGTACATAAACAACTTCGTATACCAATGCTCCAGTGATAGGATCAAATGCTTCGGCCTTCTTAACACTACCAAATTGAAAACGTTTCTTTTTGATATTTAAACCCATTGCGCCAACATACGAACTTGCCAGCTGTGTTTGAATTCCAGCGTAGACTAGCATTTTTAATTCGCTTTGTAATCCAAAGTTTTTGTCGTTAGTTCTGTAAATGCTCCCGGGGGGAAAGATTCCAGAGTTACTAATGAAGGCTTTAAATGCAGTTCGCTGATCTGACTTCAAATAAGGTCTAGTGATAATATTACTATACGCTACTGCATTTGGCGTATCCACAGTAATGGTAAAATCTCTAGTAATTGAACTATAGTTAAATTGATCCCTAGCTGTAATTGTTGTAACAAACACTCTATCAACTGTGCTAGTATTGTGATCAAACGTAACATGCCCGTTGTCGAATGTAGTTAGACCTAGTTCGCCTGTACTTGCATTATAATATTGATTTGTAGTACCTGTAATTTCGCCGTCTAAGTTTAACGTTAATCCTGGCGGCAATCCATTTTTACTTACAGTTCCCTTACCAACTAGCGTACCCATGGTGCTGTTGGCAAAACTAACACTACTTGAAGTTGCGGCAGTAACACGCCATATACCATTGTATCCTGCTGGAACTACATTGTCTACCTGTATAATATTACCTATACCAAACGGAATACTTGTTTGGGGATCAAAACTTAAAGTGACAGTAGTACCATCTCCCATTGCACTAGTTACCGTTAAATTTTGTAATTGATAAATTACCACTGCGTTTGGTATAGTAGTTGTGGCACTAACTGCCAATGTACTAACATAGTTAGCAGGCACAATACCTAGATCAGCAGGAGTATTCCAATGAATGACACTATCTATATCTCCGATAATGTTTATTGTAAATGTTTTGCTAGCGTTCAACTGCTCGGTAATATTATTACCTAATCTTGTTGCAGTTATAGTAAATTTAAATGTTTGTGTTACAGCAGGTTGAAACGGTACTTGTCCGTAAATTGATCCCGAAGCGATATCGAAATTAACCCCAGGCGGAAGCTGACTCAACGAACCTATATAGAATGCAGTAGCATTGGGGATAGCTATTTCTAATGTTGTGTATAATTTTAATCTATATTGATTGTTGTATAGTTTAGTAACACTTTCTATTTCGTATTTGGTTTCTGTTGCATTATCAAGATAGAAATCTAAAGTAAAATATTGTCCTACTTGTGGGAATCCATCGATAACAGTAACTACAACTTGATCGCCACCGCATAATAATGTTGCTAGACCAACAGTTCTAATTGCCTGTTGGCTAATAATAATACTATTAGATCCAGTCGCTATAATAGTAGTTCCGTCAGGAATACCACCACCACGAATTGACTGACCTACAGTTAACGATCTAGCATCTGTGACATTCGTTATGGTAGTACTACCAGTAGTTACGGTACCTGTAACACTTATACCAATTTGGTTATCAGTTGCTAATAATTGTATAGCTGTAGCATATACTTCTTCGTTGGTAGTTTCTAATCTAAAAATAACATCAAAATTATCATACAATGCAATAGGTACAGTTAGATAATTGTTTGCTCTATGAGTTCCTAAGTTAGGATTAGTAATCCATACTGGTGCTCGTAAATATGTAGCATCGCTTGAAAAACTAGATGCTACTCCGTTGAACGCTGTGTTATCCGCACGGAATTGATCAGTACCTACGACAAATATTTTAAAAATACGTTGTGAATAATTAACACCATCAGTTAATGTAACACGAAATTGATAGTTAGCATTAAGTGTAGTAGGTGGTGCAGTAGCCAAGTTAAAGTCAAAGAACACATCGTCGTATTTGTAACTGTCAAAACCATCGCTTGGTAAGTTAGCAAAGTCGTAAGCCACAGCATCGAAAAATGCGTTATCAAAAGTACCATTACCATCTGCTGGTGTAATTTTAACAACTGGTTCAATAAATCCGCTGATAACACCACTTGGGCTCAGGGTAAGGCCCTTTGGTAAGTCTCCGTCGTCGCTACCGATAAAATATGTTAAAGTTTGCCCAACTGCTGTGTTTAAATCAAACGCTTCAATTTGATAATTTACATGAGTTTGATCAAGTACATAAAATTGCTGTCCTCCACCGATTGGTAAATCGCCAGGTGCTGATACGAATATAGGAAGATTAGTTCCAGTAATAGTCATGGTAAGTGTACGATCAGTAATTTGCACACCATTGGTAGCTCGTATACAAAATTTATAAGTAGTGTC
>Ga0114959_10003168_pt1 | contig 13038 bp, 19 predicted proteins | sample C_130625_EF_Meta_FD_87317 | JGI IMG/M metagenome (GOLD analysis project Ga0114959, IMG submission 87317) | Freshwater microbial communities from Lake Croche, Canada to study carbon cycling - C_130625_EF_MetaG | ecosystem: Environmental > Aquatic > Freshwater > Lake | place: Lake Croche, Canada...
ATTTTGTAATACTTGATGATTTACCATTATCACCACATTTAAAAAATAATAATTTTATCATATGTAAAGATACGGAAGGTTTAAAACAAACTAATCATAAGAACAAAATCCTTAATTTAATTAAAAAAACTATAAAATAAAGTCAGTTTTCCTTATATTTATTTATTATGAGGAAAATGACTTTAAAAGAGGAATTGGAAAGAATCCATACCTTAACCTATGGTGAGAAAATTTTATCTGAAAATGGTTTTTTGGATAAAATTTTACATTTTGGGGATTATATTAAAGACCAAGTTAGAAAATTTGATGACCCAAAGAAAGCCGATTATGTTTCCAATGATGTTGGTGATTTTTTTAATACATTAGATAATATAGACTCTTCTATTTACCAACAAAAATTGGGTTCGATGGAATATCAAAAAGAAGTTGAGACTGTACAAATTGGTTTAATACTTCTTGGTTATACTTTACCACAATATGGTGTTGATGGTTTATTTGGACCTGAGACTGCAACTGTGGTTAATAAATTTAAGAAAGACAATAATATATCAAATAGTTTAAATGAAAATACTTTAGACGCACCATTACCAACAACGACCGTAACTCAAGCATTTGGTGTGTCTAATGACCATGAATCAAGTCATCCTGGTGTCGATCTAAGGGCAATGTCAGGAACAAAAGTAAAATCACCAGCAAATGGTACAGTAATAAGTGCAGAATTTTCAAATGGGGCATGTGGTGGAACTGTAACAATAAAACATGATAACCATTTTCAAAGTAGATATTGTCATTTAAAAGAAATTAATGTTACCGCTGGACAAAGTGTATCACAAGGTGATTTTATTGGTGTTAGTGGTGGTAATAAAGGTGATAAAGGTACTGGTAATTCAATACATGCACATTTACATTTTGAATTAAAGAAAGACGGTCAATTGGTTGATCCATTGGATTATATCGATAAAAGTGGTTTCAAATTAGATTCCATGATTAATATAACAAAATCTGTTATTACTCCTGCAATGATAAAGGTTTTAATTGACAAATTAAGAGAAAAGGGTATTACATCTGATGATTTAAGTAAATATATTGATGTAGTTAAATCGGGTGGTGGAGATAATTTAACTGATTTGGATTTAACAACAAAAGAAGGATATGACCAATATGCAAAAATTTGTCAAACATATCTTAATTCAGTTAACCCAAGTGCTGGAATTAGTGGTGATATGTTGGCATATGGTGCAAAACAAGCTTACTATGAATATCACAAATATGTTCCACCTGAATTGGCATTATCACAATTAACAATTGAAGGTGGTTTAAGTAAAGACCCTAACGCAAAACCAATCAGAACAAAAAACCCATTCAATGTTGGTAATACAGAAACCGGAACAAAAGAATTTTCATCAATTCAAGAAGCAATTAATACATATTTCTTATTAATTGCTAGATCATATATCGGAAAGGGAAAAACTGCAAGTGATTTATTTAAGAATTTTGTTAATAAAGATAATCAAAGATATGCCGCAGAAACTAACTATGAAACTGAAATTAGTAAAGTTGCAAGTAGAGTTAATAACATATCTAAACAAATAATTAAACAGAATAAAACAAACGTTTAAAATAAACTATTTATATATAAAATTAAAAATGAAAGAAATACTTAAAAAAGATTTATTAAATATAATCCAAGAAGAAAATGAATTGGATGAAATGGGTCAATGGTCAAATTTTCCATTAGGCGGAAAAAGAATTTACGATCCTGAAATGAAAAAAAAATTTACTAAAGGCATAAAAGGTTCTTTGAGAGATAAAGAATGGAAGGCAGCACATGTGGGTTGGGATTTACTAGATAATCCTGATAATCCAGAAAATACACCACTTAAAAGAATTATTTTTACTAAAGGCATTGATATTGAAGAATTTAAAGAAACACATCGTGATTTATTGGAAAAATTAAAAGAGGAATTCGAAGGTGATGGGGGTTTTTATTTAACCACCGATACATTACCATTTAACTGGCCATATCAAAAAGCAGGTAGAATAATTGTTCCATTAGAAGGTGGTGAAGGTATCGAAAATACAAGAAAGGCATACCAACATTCTGGTGAGAAATATTCAGAAACAGAAAATATTAGAAGAGTTTTCAACCCAATAGTTAAAAAATGTTTTAATTATGATGGAGAATTGAGACCCACTTTTGAACAATTATCATTACCTCTTCTTCACCTTGATGATGAACATTATACAAATCGTTATTTAAGTGACAAAGTTAACAATAATGAGATAAATTTAGAATCACATTCATTAAGTTCTTATAGAAGTGCTGCAGATTTTAGAAAATCTGCGGCTGAAAGAGCAACAGAAGATGAATTGCCGGAAGATTTGGAGTATAGAGAAAGTTATTATATGTCAAGACTATATAACGAAATATATAGTAACAATGATCCAACAAAAAAGAATAGGGTGAAATATATGGGTAAAACACCTGTATATGGTTTAGAAAAACAGGGGTTTGCTCCTGAAAATTTAGATATAACAATAATGTCTAACTTAGCTATACATGGTCAAAAAAATAATGATGATACATATACTTGGGTAGTTAAATTTTCAATATTATTTGCAAGAAAAAAACCAACAGAAAAATCTATTGAAGGAGGTATGCAACTATTGAAAGATTTTGAACTAACAAAAAGAACTAGTTACGAACTTCCTCCAAATGAAAATGATTTTTCAGATTCATATACTGTCGTTGATAACCCATCAATTAAGGATTGTTTAATAACAACATTGGACGATGTTGCGGCACAAATAAAAGATTACCATCCAAGTGAAATGTTAAATGTTGCAAACTATGGTATATCAGACATTCAGAGAGAACCACAACTTAATGAAAGTATAGTAGAAAGAGTAGTACAAAATGTAATAAAAGAAGTTATGAGAAAAAAATAAAAAAATTAATCCTGAGAAATCAGGATTTTTTTTGCCATTTAAAATATTCCTCTTATATTTGCCAACGAAAAACGAAAAATAAAAAATAGTAATTATGGCACGTATTGATGAACTTCGTAAACAACATCCAGATTTAAATGTCTCTTTTTTAGACATCATTGTCAGTTTAGACCCAACAAGTACTTACAAGTACACAGACTTCATTATTAAGTCAATAAAAAAAGAAATTAACATTGAAGATGTTAAAAAAGAATTGGCCTCTCACTTCTTAACAAAAAAAGAAGCCGAATGTCTTAACTTATTTGAAGAACATTCCAAAGCAAAACGTTTGGAAAAACTTGATATCACTCAATACAAATCTTTTGAGGATTTGGATATCGCAGTTAAGAAAGCTGACGAAGCAGTTAAATTGAAACGTCTTGAGAAAGAAGTTGCAAAACTTTATGAAACTGATGATTGGTTAGTATTAACACCATTAAGTTATGAAGCATCTAAATCATATGGTGCAAATACCAAATGGTGTGTAACACAAGAATCACATTACACACGTTATCAAGAAACTCATAGGATTTTCTTCATTTTAAGTAAGAAAACGAATGAAAAATTCGCCATTTCTAGAGAATTTAATGATCCGAAAAATATCCAAGCTTGGTTGGATGATGATACGGAAACTTCACCGATGTTGTTACCAATACCTTTCGATGTAATGGGTAAAATAATTGAGGAAGTTAAGAAACCAAAAGAACAATTGTCAAATAAAAAATTAAAAGAATCATATCCATTTTAATTATGATAAAAATAGATGATAACAAAAAAGTGTGGATTTTCTCTGATCCACACTTTTCGCACCAAAATTTATGTCGAGGTGTAACAAAATGGAGAACAGAAGATGGAAAAATACCAATAGACCAAACAAGGAATTTTGAAACTTTAGAGATAATGAACTCAACAATTGTTAATAATATTAATAATGTTGCTGAACAAGATGACATATTAATTTGTCTTGGTGACTGGTCGTTTGGGGGTATTGAACAAATTTTTGAATTTTATCAAAGATTGGTTTGTAAAAATATTTATTTGATTTTTGGAAATCACGACCATCATATTGAGAGTAATCGACAAAATTCTAGAGATTTATTTCTTTCAACATCTCATTATAAAGTAATTAAATATTGTAACCGTACATTTAATTTAATGCATTACCCAATTAGTTCATGGGATGGTTTAAATAAAGGTCATATTCATCTTCATGGACATGTACATTTACCAAATCATTTGAAATTCGGTAAGGGTAAAAAAATGGATGTTGGTATGGATGGTCATCCAGAATTTAGACCATATAACTTGAAAACAGAAATTATCCCTTTAATGGATGCAAGAGAAATAAAATCTGATCTTTTATTTGACCATCATACTGATGAAATTAAAAATATCGTTGGATAATATATCTTTTCATATTTTTTAAAATATTTAATAATATACAAAAAGATATAATCGGTGATATTTATATAAAAAGAACACATGAAGAAAGTAGTAAAATTAAAACAATCAGATATTACAAATATTGTAAAAAACATAATTGAACAACATGATGATATTTCCAACCAAGGAAAAGTTGTTTCAATGAATGATAATCAAAAAAACGACAATCTTTCAGAATATGAAACAAAAGGTGGAGTACCATTACAAGTAGGTAGAGACGAGGATGGTAATTATGTTATCCTTAGAAATGTTAATGGAAAACCTGTCATCGTTGCACAAGTTAAAGGAAATCAATCACAAATAAAACAAGCAGCAGAATAACACCTATAAAAACCAAAATGTAAAACCCACATATTTTTATGTGGGTTTTTTGTTTTAATTAATTTTTTCATTATATTTGCATCATGGAAAAAAAATATAATTTATTTGTCGACCTTGATGGTGTTATAGTTGATTTCAATAAAGGTTATTGTGATTTAACCGGTATTGATATTGGTGATAATCATTATAGTAGTCGAGAATTCTTTGAACCAATAACTAAAGCAGGTGTAAAATATTGGGAAAATCTTGAATGGACTTTTGATGGAAGAGAACTATGGAATTATGTTAAAAAATATAATCCAAAACTATTATCTGCACCAACACGAGATCATAGTTCAATTGTTGGAAAGAAATTATGGACCGAACGTGAACTACCGGGAGTTGATTTAATTTTAAGAAGTGCTGGTAGGAAAAAAGAATTTGCAAACCCTGAATCAATATTAATTGATGATAGGGAAAGTAATATCAATGATTGGAATGAATCAGGCGGTATTGGAATATTACATACCTCAACAGAAGATACTATTAAACAATTAAAAAAATTGGGATTATAACATTTTTTTTTATGATATCTTTTTATTATATTTGATAAAATTCATTATATGGAAAGAGAGATAAAAGGTTACATTAAATTCACAGAAAAAAAAGCGGTTACAAAACCATTAGAAGGAAAAGAAGGTTTTATACAAACTTGGAGTACCAATGAGAATGCAGGAGACCAAACTTTTTTTAATTATAAAGGTAGAAGATTCCGTTTAATTTCAAAAGTAGAAAAAAATTAATAAAGAACTCCCTTCGGGGATTTTTTTATTTCATATATTATCCCTATATTTGCAATATGATAGACAATATAAACATAATAAAGAATTTACTGAATTTTGAAAATCAAGGTGATTTTTATTATCTACTCATTTTACTCAGGAAGAAAGATCAACCAGAAGAAGAAAGAAATAATCACCAATCAGTAAGAACAATAAAAACTTATTGTGTTGAAAGTATCGATTATTTGGAAAAAAGATATGAAGAAATTAAACTTTTATGTGAGGTTTTTAAAGCAAGAGCATATATTCATGTACAAAAACAAAATCATAAAGATGTTTCGTTAAACTTGATGTCTGAATTGGTTGAAAGAATCAAATGTGGTTCTTATAATCAAAAAAATATATTTGATAGTGTTGTAGGACAATTAAAGACCTATGAAAAGAGATGGATTGTAGATATTGACACCAAGGATGATCTTTTTATTAATAAATTAATATTAGATTTAAGTAAATTAAAACCAGAAGGTGATAAGGTTGAGTATATAATACCAACACCAAATGGTTATCATTTAATAACAAAGAAATTTGATATGTTGAATTTTAGTAAACAATATCCAAATATTGATGTTCAAAAAAAAAATCCCTCAATTTTGTACTTTCCTAACAGTTTAGAAAAAAATTAATAATATGAGTATATACCGAGCACCGGAAAATATTGCATTAAGAGATAGAAAAAGAAAATCTGTTTTTTTAGCGGGTTCAATTATGGGTGAAAATGGTGATTTATGTGAAGATTGGTAGACACCATTAGAGAAAACATTACAATGTAATGGATTTGATGTGTTCAATCACTAAAGGTTTTAAAATACCTCCAGAAATGTGTACTACAATTTGGGAATATGATTATGATAATAAAATGACTGTTGTATCATCAGAAAGAATTCGTGAAGAATTATATAAATGTTTTAAATATGATACATTAAAAACATTTGATAAATTAGATCAATTTTTTAAATTAAAGAATTATATTTTCACTAAAGTTTTTGCCGATGGAAATAAATTATGGTTAAAACCAACATTTGAATTATAAATTATGGGATTAGATATATTAGTTTACACAAAAATTAAAAAAATTACCGACTTTGAAAAAATAGAATATGGTGATTACTCTGCACATGTTTCAAGAAGAACCAATTCAGAACTTGATTGTTCATTGGACATTGAAGAGGGTTATTATGAAGGTATAGGTGAACGTCATCATTTTCGTGCTGGTTCATATTCCGGATATAATCTATTTAGAAATACTTTATCGAAAAGTGTTTTAGGTGTACCCGATAAAACCGTTTGGGAAAAAAGTGAAGAATACAACGGTAAACCAATGTACGAAATCATTAATTTTTCTGATTGTGAAGGATGTATGGGTCCTGCAGTATGTAAGAAACTACATAATGATTTTGTGGAGAATAGGGAAAAATTTGTTGAGTTCCTCAAATCAGTAGGAGGTGGATCTGTTGATTATTATTGTAGTGTATATGATGATTTTACTGAAGGTTTTAGGATGGCATCTAATGAGGGTATTTTAATATTTCATTAAATTATATTATGGGAAATATGTTAGATGATTTAAAAAAGAAATTGGAAGATCCCGAAGTAATTGAACGAATGAAAAAACGTTATAAAGATATTCAGGATAAAAAAGAAAGGAATATTAAACGTGCTCGTTTATTCTTTAATGATGAAAAATCATTTGAAACTTTCTTATTAAAATTAATTGATAAACATGACCAAAGATGGGAAGATGTTTGTTATAATAATGGTTATGAACCACATCCTTGGAATTTGATGACCTCAATATTGAACATTGTACAACGTGGTGGGGATGAGGTTATGCCAGTTGATGATTTAACAAGGAACTTTTCAAGTTTATTAATGAAGTATAATGATTTTACATTTGCTTGGACATTTGGTCAGGGAACTTGTATATCAATCTTTGATAAAAATAATGAATTAATTTATAGAACATGAGTAAAGAAATTACTGAAGAGGAATTACATGAATTAACCTATAAGGCGGTGGATGAATTGTATGAATACTATGAAGTTCAACATTCATTTGGTATGTGTCTTTATTTACGATTTAATGGTGACGCAGAAGATCCTGGTGATTTATTAACTAAAGAACAATTTATCGAACAACAAATTAGTAAAGAACCTTGGAATACGGCATATAGTTCACTTTTTCAATATATTGTGAAAGAGCATAAAAAACTTAATTAGAATAAATTTGGTGGATTGATAAATCCACCTTATTTTTGCTTCATACTTTTATATTATGAATAAAAATAGAATTGGTTATTGTTGTATTTCACTTGGTATAAACATAAATCGTAGTAAAAAAAATCACATAACTGTTAATCGAGGTATGGTTAAAAAAACATTTGTTGAAAAAGGGGTTAAATATGCGTCAGAATTGGCATATTTAAATTTATGTGATTTAATGGAACTTTTAAAATATAATGTTAAAAACAATATATTTGTTTATAGGATATCAAGTGATTTATTTCCGTGGATGAGTGAGTATTCCTTTGATTCTTTACCAAATATAAAATTAATTAAGTTAAAATTAATTGAAATTGGTGATTTTATTAAAAAACATAATATGAGAACAGGAACACATCCAGGTCCGTTTAACGTACTTGCAAGTGAAAACGAAAATGTAGTTAGAAAGACTATTTACGAACTTAATCAACACGCTGAATTAATGGACTTAATGGGATTAGATCAATCACATTATTACCCAATTAATATACACATCAACACCACTAAACCCACAAGAGAAATTGCAGCTAGTAGATTTGTGGAAAATTTTAAATTATTATCAGATTCTTGTAAATCAAGACTTACCATTGAGAATGATGATTCACCTAATCAATACTCAGTTAAGATGTTACATGACCTTGTTTATAAACATACTAAAATACCTATTGTTTTTGACCAACATCATTTTAACTTTGGTTTCCAAGATCAATCACTTGAAGATGCTCTCAAATTGGCATTAAATACATGGACTGTTAAACCATTAACACATATGTCATCATCAAAACATCATGAGGACACCAAAGTAGTAAAAACTGCACACGCTGATTTCATATATGAAGAAATCCAAACATTTGGAGAAATATTCGATATTGAAATAGAAGCAAAATCTAAAGACATTGCAGTATTAAAATATATAAAAGATTTCAATCACGGATAAATGAGGTATAGGTTTCTTTCAAAATGGTTTAGAGATTATTTACATAAATAAATTTCGTTAATTAAAAATTTTATATTATATTTATATTTCAATATTAATAATTAAAAAAAGATATTGATAGAAGAAATGAAATTATTAGATTTCTTAAATGTGAATTTATAGTAATAAATGAAAATAAAACAGTTGAAAAATATAAATTTTAATATGGGTAAGTTTAATGTGGATGAAATTAAAAAATTAGAAGAAGTTCCAATTAATTCATGTATTCATGGAAATTGTTTTGATATTTTTCCTTATATTAAGGATAAAAGTATTGACTCAATTATTGCAGATTTACCTTATGGTTGTTTAAATAATGCATCATGGGACATTCCATTAGATTTAGAAAAATTGTGGATTGAATATGAAAGGGTTATCAAAGATAATGGAGTAATATTACTTTTCGCTAAAAACCCATTTGATAAAATTTTGGGTTGTTCAAATCTTAAATTATTAAGATATGAATGGATTTGGGAAAAAACACAGGCAACTGGATTTCTTAACGCTAAAAGAATGCCAATGGGTGCACATGAGTCAATACTCGTATTTTACAACAAATTACCAAAGTACAATCCACAAAAAACAACTGGTCATAAACCAGTTAATTCATATACAAAGAAGGTAGATGTTCAAAATAAAACTACTTTATATGGAAAGACAGATAAAGATATTAGTGGTGGTGGAAATACTGATAGATATCCTAGATCTGTTTTAAAGTTCTCATCTGACAAGCAAAAAACAAAATTGGATGGTACTATCCACCCAACACAAAAACCCGTTGCATTAATGGAGTATTTGATAAAAACATATACTGATGAAGGTGATTTGATATTAGATAATGTTGCAGGGTCTGGAACTACCGGATTGGCTGCAAAGAACCTGAATAGGAATTATGTTATGGTTGAGAAAGAACTAGAGTTCTATAATATTATATTAAAAAGATTAGGGGAAAATGGGTAAGTTTACACCAAGTAAGAATCAAAAAGATATTTTTAATTTTATTAAAAGTGATAATAGAAATGCTGTAATATCTGCAGTTGCTGGTTCTGGTAAGTCGACAACATTAATTGAGGCACTTAAATTAATCCCGTTAGATAAACGTATTTTATTTATGGCTTTCAATAAAAGTATTGCCAATGAATTGGCGGAACGTGTACCAAAGACTGGTAATATTGTTGTTAAAACCGTTCATGGGTTTGGTCATTCTATTTTAACAGGTGGAATGGAATTCACCATTGATAATAACAAGTATAAAAAACTATTTAATAATATTGTTAAGTATTATCAGAAGAATAGTAAAGATCCAATCAATGAATATAAGTTTGATGAGGATTGTTTTTCTTATATAAGACGTATGAGCACATCAGTTAAAAATGATGAACTTGATATTAAAAAGTTTACAGAAAATGTTATTTCATTATGTAGTTTAGGTAGATTACATTTAGTTGACATTATTAATAAAGGTAAAGGTTTAGATAAAATAAAAGAAATATCTGATCACCATTTAATAGATAATGAAGATGGTGAATGTGAAGTTGCTTGGTATCTTATTAAATTGGGGTTATATAATAGAAGTGTAATTGATTTTACCGATATGATTTACTTTCCTGTTGTATTTGATTTACCAAACGAAACATTTGATTTTGTTTTTGTTGACGAAGTACAAGATTTAAATACAGTACAAAGAGAATTAATGTTACGTGCAATTAACCCGAATGGTGGAAGATTTATTTCGGTTGGTGACGAAAAACAGTCGATTTATGGATTTTCAGGTTCGGATTCAGAGTCATTTAAAAAATTATGTGAATTACCAAACACAATACAATTACCATTATCAATAACATATCGTTGTCATTCACAGATTGTTAATATGGTTTCTAGTATTAATCCATTTATAAAATCACATAAGAAAAACAATGAGGGAGTTGTTGAAGAAGATTTTTCTTATAAAGATTTACAGGATGGTGACATGGTATTATGTCGCCAAACATTCCCAATCGTTTCATTATGTATTCGTTTATTAAGTGATGGAAAGAAGGCATATATCATTGGTTCAGACATTGGATTATCACTGGTCGCAATGATAAAGGACTGTGAAAGAATTACTGAAGAATTTACAATGGAAAATGTTTTTTCCAGATTATATAATGAGAAAGATAAATTAATTGAAAAAGTTGTAACAAATCATGGTATAAGTCGTGAAGATGCGTTGGAAGATAATCATGTTGTGTTATATACTGAAAAAATAAATGTGATTGAAGCTCTATCAAGAAATGTTACAAATCCATCGGAAGTTATTGAAAAAATTAATACATTATTTTCTGATAATAAGAAGGTAGGAATATGTTTAAGTAATATTCATAAGTCCAAAGGTTTGGAAGCAGAGAGGGTATTTATTATCCATCGTGAATTAATACCATCAAAGAATGCTAAAACACAATGGCAAAGGGATCAGGAACAGAATTTAATTTATGTTGCATATACAAGGGCAAAGAAAACATTAGGATTTATTAATGATTTTGATGCTTGGAAAACACATGAATCACAAAGTCAGAATGTTAAACCATTGGTTGAAAGTAAACATCTTGGTAATATTGGGGCAAAAATGAAATTTGATGCTACAATCACATCGATTAGAATTGTTAATGGTAAATTTGGTGAAACCCAAGTTTATGAAATGGTTGATAGTAGAAAAAATGTATTATCAAAGTTTGGCGAAATAGATAGAAGATTTTTAAATGATGATGGATTAGAAGTGAATGTTGGTTCAAAGATTTCATTTTATGGTATCATTACTGGACATAAAGAGTTTAGAGGTGTAAAAATTACCCAAATTGGAAAAATTTCTATCTATTAATTTTGTTAATTAGTTTTTTTCACTTATATTTGCAATATATTAAAATAAAAAAAATGGTTTATCAAAGAATTAAATACCCTGATGGTGGAGTTTATGCAAAAATAACAGATTTTATAAATCCGGTTATTGTTGAAAAAATAAATTCATATGAAGATTTATTTTTCATAAGATCAATTAAAGATGTTTGTGACAACAATGATATTAATGGGGTTGAATTGGTCATACCATGTTTTTTTCAACAACAACATGACCGTAGATTCAACGAAAATGAATCATTTGAAGTTAAACTTGTCGCCGATTTCATTAATTCATGTAACTTCTCAAAAGTTCACATATTTCACCCACACTCAGATGTAACTGGTGGTCTCATTAACAATTTCAGGAAGATTGATAATAGTGGGTTTATTATTAATGTTTTAAATGATATTAAACAAAGAACGGAAAATACACCAATATTATTGTCAACTGATGGTGGTTCGTACAAATGGATAAATAAATTGGCAGATGTTATTGAGTTTAAAGGTGAAGTATATGGTGCTAGTAAAGCAAGAAATCCAGAAACACATCAGTTAGTTCAACTTATTGATAGAGATGATTTTGGTGGTAAAGATATATTGATAGTCGATGATCTTTGTGTGTTTGGAGGTACCTTTATTGGTTTAGGTAATATGTTAAAAGAAAGAAATGTTGGTAAACTATTTCTTGCTGTTAGTCACATTACAGTCCCTAATCCAAATCCATTATTATCAACTTTATATGAACAAATCTATACAACAAATAGTAAATTTGATTCTTACGAGTTAGAAAATTTAACTGTTTTGGATTTTCCAAACCCATTTAAATAAATCAAAATGGAGATTAAGTGGTCAGAAAAAAAAGATAGTACTGGTGAAATAGTCTATCGTGGTATTAATACTGAATATATTATCCACAAGGAAACATATTTTTGGGTACTAACATATGCAGATTTTTGGACACTTGATGACAATTCATTTTTTGTAAATGTTAAAAAACCTGACTCAAATCCCTTTGCAGTTAGTGAACTAATGCAATATGCTGAAAAAGTACATGTTAAATACATGGAACATAAAGAAAAAAACAAAACTAAGTTTAATGGGTAATTACTATCGTCTTATTTCTGACCATTCAATTACAATAACTGAAGTTGAATATTGTAGATTATCATGGAGTGATCAATGTAAATACGAATTGGTTACACCAATAAAAAAATTTGTTATTAAAATCGAAGATTAAAAATTATGTATAAAGAAATAGAAGGTGACTTAATTAAATTGGCACTTGAAAGTAATTTTGATGTTATTGGGCACGGATGTAATTGTTTTTGTACAAGGATGTAATTTTTAGTCTTTTTTG
>Ga0114959_10003172_pt1 | contig 13025 bp, 12 predicted proteins | sample C_130625_EF_Meta_FD_87317 | JGI IMG/M metagenome (GOLD analysis project Ga0114959, IMG submission 87317) | Freshwater microbial communities from Lake Croche, Canada to study carbon cycling - C_130625_EF_MetaG | ecosystem: Environmental > Aquatic > Freshwater > Lake | place: Lake Croche, Canada...
AAGAATGGTTATGGACAAACAGCCGTACCTCAAGTGACTGCGGGACAATCAATTACTGCCGCTGCTTGGGCTAGTGTAATAAATAAAACAAGCAATGTTGCATTACATCAGGGAACTGCTATTACAGCAATTGCGGCACCAGTTTCAGGTGGCACAATCTCTTATCTGTCGGCTCTACCTACAAATATTCAAAACATTTATGCAGGTAAAAATAATGCAGCCGCACAGGGTTCAACAAGTACAACTTCAACTACAAATCCTGCAACATGGTACAATGGTGTAACATTTACGCATACTATTACTTTTGCGTCCGGTGATGCCGCCCGTTATTTCTTTAATGCTGGTGGACAAATTCAACTAACATTCAGTCATCCAAGTGGATCAGGTATAAACAGTTTATTCAACGCATTGGGTTCTGCTGCCGGTACTCTAGTATTAAGTAGCCCAAATACAGGTACTGTATCTGTATCAGGTACTGCATTTAATGGGTTTAGTAAAATAGGCGGATCTGGAACACCAACAACATTATTACCAAATGTTGGATACTATGGATTAAGCACAAGCGATCAAGAAATATTTAAACAATATGCATCAGGCTCGCCAGCTGGGTATGTATCTTCATATCTATCAATTAACGCAAAAACAAATGGTAGTCAAGGAAGTAATAGCGATAATGGAAGCACAATCACTATCACATCATTGTGGAAAGAAGTCCCGACAGGATTAACTGTTGCCTCTGGTACAACTACAGCAGTTACAATTAAACCACCCGCATCAACTTATATTACTAATACATGGGGTAGCATCACAGTAATTGGTTCAGTAGCTGGTTCATAAAAATTACGGGCAAGCAATATCACTCTAAATACTTTTAGGAGTATTTAGATGGATACGAAACAATTAATCAGTGAAGCCAAAATGCGCTTCAATCACAACTCAGCTAAGAGTTATTTAAAAGACAAATATGACAGTAAACTTTCTGTAGCCACTCAGGGTGGATTATGGAAAGCAACACCTACTCTTATTGCAGTCTTATCTGCATATGATGAAGAATCGATTGTGCTTATAGATGAATATAATAATCCAATCTTAGTAAATCGATTGGCCCTATTGACAATAATCAAAGAAACATATAAAACTGTCATGGACGCTTGGGCAACAGAATGGGCAATCTTAGAGAAGAAAAGATGACCAAAGGTATCTTGTTATTTGCCTTCAATACAGATAAAGTAGATTATTTTCGCATGGCTGTACATACTGCTAAACGAGCAAAGCATTTTTTAAATTTGCCGGTGACAGTTATCACAGATGATTCTACTGATATCGAAAAATATAACTTTACGTTTGATAATGTTATTATCAAACCTGCGGATAAATCAAATACAAAAGATTTGGATATTTGGATTAATAAAGGTAGATATCAAGCATATGACTTAACCCCATATGATGAAACTTTATTGATAGATACAGATTATTTAATTAACAGCGACACCTTGTTAAAAGTGTTTGACCTATACGATGACTTTATGTGTCATAACAACACTAGTTATCTAATGATACCAAATGCTGAACAAGAAAAATTAAACACTAATAGTTTTAACACATTATGGGCAACTGTTATTGCCTTTAAGAAAACGCAAAAAACAAAAATGATATTTGAATGTATGCGTATGGTGCAAGAAAACTATGAACATTACTTGAATCTTTATAATTTGTTAGGGCTTTCTTTCCGCAATGATTATGCACTAACTATAGCTCATAGAATAGTTAACGGACAAACAGAAGACACTAGAGATTATATACCATGGAACCTAGTGCATATTGGAAATAATACAATAGCATACAACGATAATGATTCATTGCTAAACACTTCTTATACTATAGAATATGACCACTGGCATAATGGTAAAATACGTAAAGAATATGGAATCGTAACCGATACAGATTTCCATATGCTAAACAAAACTAATTATATGGAGTTGATTAATGAATAAGGGTTTTGTCATTATGGCTCAAAATACTGCCTCCACTAATTATGTAGCATGTGCAGAAACGTTAGAAGCCAGCATCAAACGCACCATGCCAGACAGCAATGTAACTATTATTACTAGTGACAAACTACCATATGGTGACTTAGCACCTGATAGTGATTGGAAATTAATCAATGATTGGCAAGTGTATGAAGCTTCTCCTTATGAGTATACTATCAAACTAGAAGCTGATATGTTTATACAGCAGGATATTAGTTATTGGTGGGATGTTCTTATTGAACGTGATTTAGTATTATGCAATACTATACGAAACTTTAAAAATGAAATATCTAATGTGGTAGCTTATAGAAAATTTATTACAGATAACAAGTTACCAAATGTATATAATGCCATAACATATTTTAGAAAAAGTGATTTTAGTAAACGATTCTACACTATTGTACGTGATGTTTTTGAAAATTGGGATCAGTACAAAGCAACATTAAAATGTGATGCTAATGAAATCTGCACAACAGATTGGGCATATAGCATTGCGGGTCACATTGTAGGTATAGAAAGATGTACATTACCAAATTTTACTCAAATGAGTATGATACATATGAAACAGTATGTTAATGATTTGATTAGAGAAGATTGGACCTGTGAATTGGTATACGAGTTGCACGATGTGCTTAAAATAAACACATATCATCAACGTTATCCATTTCACTATCACGTGAAAAGTTTTGCTGATGTGTTAAAGGGAACTATATGTTAGATCTTGAAATTGAAAAATTATTAATACATCATACGCCAAGCGATATTGAATTTAGATTGTATTATGATACAAAAGGCTGTATAATATGTTATACATGTGAACAACTTGCGGGTGATTATATTGTTATCGATGCTTTAACTTATGCAGAAGCTAGACATGATCTTAAAGTTATTGATGGTGCGATTGTAAAGACAAGTGATTTCATTACTATTAGCAAACTAATACAAAGCACAAAGGGTAAACGATGTGCCAGTGAAGATGTGAATATTATTGTGCCAGATGACTATGAAGGCAAAACTATATTATGGGATACAGTAACATATGAGTTCAGAAATAATTGATATTGCAGATTTAAGTGTAGTTTATCTATCATATGATGAACCACAGAAAGAAGAGTTTTGGCTCAAGATCAAGAACATGATCCCGTGGGCGGTTAGAGTTGACGGTGTTAAAGGATCAGACGCCGCACATAAGGCAGCAGGTGAAGCAAGTGATACCGAACGTTTTATTCTAATAGACGGTGACAATATGCCCACTGAAGATTTCTTCAATATGCAACTTGATTATACTGGTTTACCAGAAAACTATAAGCTTGCACAATATCGCTGGAGAGCAATTAATAGTATAAACGGATTACGATATGGTAACGGTGGTATTAGTAGTTGGACTAAAACTTATGTTGCTAATATGAAAACACACGAACACAGTAACGGTGACGATACTACCACAGTAGATTTTTGTTTAGATTCAAGTGACAATTTATATTGGGCCATGCATGATTGTTACTCAACCACTTATCCTAACTATACTCCTTTCCAAGCTTGGAGAGCAGGATTTCGTGAAGGTGTTAAGATGTGTTTAGTGGGTGGTAAACGACCATCAGTTGATCAATTCAAAGAAACGGTATCTACTAGGAATCTTAATAATTTAACCATATGGCATAATGTAGGCAGAGATATCGAAAATGGTGATTGGGCTATATTTGGTGCAAGATATGGAACATGGCAAACAATGATAGAGCACTGGAACGTAAAAGATGTGCAATGGTTTGACAATCTTACCATAATATGGGATCACGTGAAAAATCTAAATCCCATACGAAATGCAGAAAGTATAGGAGAGCACCTTAGAGATAAATTAGGTTTACCAATATGTACATTAACTTCTGATCAAAGCAAGTTCTTTAAGAGACATTATAATACCGATAAGTATAATATGGGTCCGTTGATACGTGAGATGGATGTGATTAGAAAAATAGAAGGTTGGTAATGGAACACAAATATATTAGAATAGAACACAGCAATCAATTACACAATGATTGGTTCGTAGTTAATTGGTGCTTGGGTAACACATGTAATTATGAATGTAGTTATTGTCCCGCATCGTTGCATGACGGATCAAATCGTTGGCCAAGCTTGGATTCAGTTAAGAACTTTATTGTTAATGTTAGAGACCAATATAGAGATAAAAATATTTATTTTGAATTTACTGGCGGTGAAGTTACATTAAACAAAGATTTCATTGAGATTTGTCAATTCTGTACAGATTTGCGAATCAAAGTAGGTATGATCAGTAATGGCAGTAGAACATTAAGATATTGGGAAGAAAACAAGCAATATTTTGATCATGTTTGTTTAAGCTTTCATCCAGAGTTTGCGGAAGAAAAACATTTTATTGACGTGGTTAAACTATTGCATAATGATGTTCGAACCCATGTTAATATAATGATGAGTCCTGAAAAGTTTGATCATTGCTATGCTATAGCGAATAAGATCAAAAACTTAGGAAATATATCAATGGCATTACAACCCTTGATACATGACTTTGGTGATACACTATATGATTACAATGATTTTCAAAAGAAAATCTTTGATAAGCAACATGAACTAATCACTAAACATATTAGGTTTACTAAACCATTTGACTATTATCGTGGTGCGATGCGTACTGTAGATAGTGAGGGAAATACTCAAGTTACTAGTGCCCATAGATTTATTAATGACAAAACAAATGATTGGTCAGGGTGGAAATGCTATGCTGGTGTAGAGCAATTGATTGTTGATATGGATGGAACTATACATCGTGGTTGGTGTAAAGTAGGTGATACTATCGGGAACATTAGTGATATAGAATTAAAGTTACCTACACAACCCGTTATATGTACTAAAACAATGTGTCATTGTAACTTTGATATTATGTCAACTAAGGAAATCAATGCATAAGCGATGGTGTATCATTGCAGGTGCAAGGTCAGGATCAACCTGGTTAGAAAATATAATATATGATTCGATGGGTATGTTGCCTGCTAAAATTAAATTAGGTGAATACTTACTGCAAACGCCTCAGTCGTTTGATTATGAATTAGACCAAAATAACAATATAATAGAAACTCCTCATAAATTTACTATGAAGTCAAGTTATAATTTTTTAAAACAAAGAACTCACTTAGTGAGTGTATCAAATATAGATCAAGCACTAACTATGAGAATTTTTGTTAGACTCATGCAATTACCTAATTTTGATTATGCTACTTTTTTATCAACTCTAATTGATAGAAATTTTAAGATGATATCATTATATAGAAATATATTTGATAAATCAATCAGTTGGTATTTTATGGAACACACTGGCAATATACATCGTTGGATTAGTGATAGTGATACGGGATATTATTCAACAACACAGGGGATAAAAGATTGGTCAAGGGTTCCTTCATTAGAGCCTATAACAGTAGATATCTCTCGTTGGAAAACTACATTATGGGCCAGTTATCAAGATGAGATCGAACGAAAAAAAATGGCATCTCTGCTAAATTGCCCAACTATTAATTATGAAACCTTAATTAAGGATTGTAGTACTGTTAACATTGAGGTTACCCCAGTGTCAATTGTAAAAACATATGATATCTCATATAAAGATTGTATTCTAAATTATGATGAGTTACTAGATAAGTATAATTATTATAAAAACATGGTTGGATATGAAGACTAAAGAAGAATTATTAAAATCTAAACATTTTTGTATACTTCCGTTTGTTCATGCTTGTGTTTGGACTAATGGTAGAGCTATACCATGCTGTATCAATCAACGTTATGAATTAGGTAATACAAAAACAGAATTATTACAAGATATATACTCTACTAAAAATGAAAAATTAAAAGCATTGCAAAGTGAAATGCTAACTGGTCCAAACTTACCGCCCTCATGTGATAGATGTTCAAAGCCAGAAGAAACATATGATGCTAATTCCTATAGGTATTTTAGCAATAGACAATATGGGCATTTGTTAGATAAACTTGAATTTGATACCAATGACAATTTAGTTGAGAATAAAATTGCATTATGGGATGTTAGATTCAGCAACTTGTGCAATATCAAATGCAGAACATGTGATAGTACTAACAGTAGTAAGATTGCAGAAGAAGAAAGAAAACAAACTAAAATTAATATACCGGTCTTACAAAAAGCATTTAATGACAAAAGTGATTTTTTTGAATTTTTCTTAAAGAATTTAGATAACACAGAAGAAATTTACTTTTGTGGTGGCGAGCCATTGTTATTAGATGAACACTATGAAATATTAGATATACTAGTAACTAACAAAAAGTTTGATACTGTGTTACGATACAACACAAATGGCACTAAACTAACATTCAAAGATAAGAATGTAGTCGATGATTATTGGCCTTTGTTTAAAAATCTTAGATTATCTATTAGTTTAGATGCTGGTTGGGAACAATTAGAACTGATCCGACATGGTAGTGTTTGGGATACTGTGTATAGCAACTTAAAACACATACGAACAACTCTGCCCGATGCTTACATTCAACTGTGCCCCACAATAGGTATATTGAATGCTTTGCATTTTAGCAAAGTACATTTGTTTTTAGCAAGAGAAAAAATCATATTTGTAAATGATGTTTATTATAACATATTGAATTTTCCAAAAATGTACAGTATAACCGCATTACCAATATTTTTAAAAGATCAAATAAGAGATCATTGGAAAGCGTATGAAACTGCCTTAATAGAGTTAGATTGTTATCCAAACTTATTAATTGAAACGCAAAAGGTTATCAAGTATATGTATTCTGAAGATAATCAACTGCATTTACAAAAATTGGTAGACGAGACAAATAGCAAAGACCGGTATAGAAAAGAAAAAACAGTAAGTGTTTTTCCAGAATTAAGAGAGATTTTAAAATGAATAATACTTTTTGTACAATGCCATTTAACAGTCTTGAACTTAGTCCAGAAGGTACAGCTCAAGTATGTTGTAAGATTAAGAAAGTAATCACCAAACCTGATCAAAGTCCATATAATATCTTACAAGATGATCTCGTTACTATTTGGAATAGTGAAGACCTCAAAGTACTACGACAAAAGTTTATGAATGGTGAAAAACCTACCGAATGTACACGTTGTTGGACAGAAGAATCAGCCGGTATACAAAGTTTAAGACTTCAGCAAGACCATAATATGGGATATAATGTTGAAGAGCCAAAAGTAAGTTTGTTAAGTTTAAAACTGTCAAACAAGTGCAATTTAGCATGTCGCATATGTGGCCCCTATTTAAGTAGTTTATGGCAATCGCAACATGAAAAATTAAACATACCCTTGCTACCTACCGATTACTTTGAAACAGTTTCATTAGATAAATTTGATGATAATAGGCGCCAAGCTTTACATGCGATGTCTACTCATCTAAGAAATGTGTTAATCTACGGGGGCGAACCACTAATTAATGATGAAGTATTAGATTACTTAAAATTTTTAGTTGATAATGATTTGGCTAAAAATATTGACCTAACCATGAACACCAATGGTACTGTATATGATGAAGAACTGAATAAAATGTTTAGTAACTTTCATCGTGTTAATTTGTTTTTAAGTATAGATGATATTGGAACTAGATTTGAATATCAGCGTTGGCCAGCCAAATGGTCAAAAATTGAACAAAACTTAATAAAATATTCACTATTACCTTTACCGTTTCATGTTGGATTATACCCAACAACCAGTATACTTAATATTGTAACATTAGAAGAAACGCTAGATGAATTAAACAAGTATGGTATTCCCATGATGTTTAATAATTTGATACATCAACCTGAGATATTGTGTATTAAAAATTTACCAGATGATTTAAAAGCTGAGATAATTAAGATTGTTGAAAAGATTGATTTTACAAAATATAACTTTTTCAACCCAAGTTCTGGCCATAAAGAGTTTATTATCAATTTTATTAATTTACCAAGAGATAGAGGACATGAATACGGTGATACAGAATATTATAGAAAAGATTTGGAACATTTCTTATCGGTGCATGATACTAACAGAAAGACTTATATGAAAGACTACTTGCCTAAATTAAATGAGGTGCTATATGGAAATTAAAAAAATATTATTGGGCGGTTGTAGTTTTGTTAATGGATTTGATATATTTTACGAAAAGTATAATATTCAACCATACGCAGATGCAAATGATGTATGGTTTAAAATTTTGACAGATGATCAAAAAAGTGAAATTAAAAATACAATGACCCTAGGTGGAAAATTAAAAAATGCATTCAACTCTGAGTTAGTAGACATGTCGGTACCAGGCTGGTCGAATGATAATATTGCCAAAAAAATGATTGATTATATTTATAATAATATGACTTCAATAGATACAGCAACAACATTGGTCCTAATAGGATGGACTGAAAATTATAGATTTCCTTTTATAAATGAGGGTAGTGCTTTGAATGCGAATGCTTTTCATATTGAGTCTTATAGAAATTATATGGATTCGCTTAAAAATAATTTACCTGATCAGGATAGAACACCTGACAGGATAAAAATATATGATAGCAACATTGAATTTTACAATAAACTTATTGGTTGGGGCGAAATTTGGAAAAATGACGATATGAGTATCATTGGTTATTCTCATCACATGAGCTTAATTTTGTTACTTCAATGGTTTCTTGAAAAACATAATATAAAATACTGTTTTTTCAATAGTCTGCCTGTGGTATTTCCAAATAAAAATAACGATGGTAATAATTATCCAACTGATTATTTAGTAGATTGGCAAAATTGGTATCCATGGAAAAATAAAAATAGTTACTCTAATTTCTCATGGAACGCATTAATTAAAAATAAACCTATTAATTATACAAAAACATTTCATCCATCTATACATGGTTTAGAGCTTTTTAGTACAAAATTGATCAATTTTATTCTGAATAATTACTGACGATCACCGCGGGCTAATGTTTGTTTTTTGCATAACGCATAAAAGTCTGTCATTTCTGGATAGTACTCTAAAACCTTAACTCCCCTACGTTCTTCCATTTGATTTACAAAATCATACCAAGCTACTCTACTATCTATGTCAAAATCACTACGATATTCAGCACCAACACTCTCAGTAAGATTGTTTAATAAATCTCTATTATAGCTATCCCAAGATCCATGATCAGGTAATATATAAGTTGGGTATACACTATGTTTAGCAACTAAACTGTGAATATGCTTACTATTCTTTTCAGCATAGATATCAATATAATCTCTTGCTTGTTCTAAATAACTAGCAAAGTCGGGTGTTAATATATGTGGATTATGATGTCTTGGAAAACTAACAACATTCTTCATGATACCCAATTCAAAATCATGTGTGTTAATAAGACTATTAACCCAATGAACAAAGTCTGGTAAACTAGATACACTAAATGCATTTAGTGCCATTTGAAATCCCATACCAAAGTTATCAGGGGTTAATCCATACTTGTCTCGCTCACCTAATATTCTGTTAACATTACTTTCTAAGCGTGTCCATTCTAATCCATAACGTATATACTCTGCTCGTTTACCCACAGCTTCAACACTAGGTTGTAATCTTAAAAATAGATACTTAGTTAATTCAGGGAGTAAATTAAGAAAGCGATCCATCTGTTGCGGTTTAGTGTTCATGTTTGACAATACGCCTAACTCAACATGTCTATCTTTTTTTCCTAAATCTTTATATGCAAGTGTTAACTTTTCCATCACATCATAAAATTTAGGCATATATGTAGGCTCACCGCCCAAAATGTTAATTATCTTGCTAGTATGTCTCCCCACATCATAGAACCATTCCCAAAATACTTTCTCTAGTTTTTCGGGTGCTGTAGGAAAATGTTGATCTAAATCTTCTTTTTTAATATCACCAAACTTAATTAACTCAGTTTGCCATTGTGTACTATAATGCACTGAACAGTAAGTGCATTTTAAATCACAATGATTACCTAATATTATCTCTAACATCTCAGGTTTCTCTGCTCTAATTAACGGGTGATTAAAGGGCAAATCTTCTGCTTTATTTGGAATATTATCCACATACCATCTTCTAAGTTCTGATACTGTGTAAGGATATGCTTTGTTTTCATTAATCAGCCACCCATTAATAAAATTATCTAACTTACCACGTGGTGATGATGCTTCATTCCATTCTGATCTGACACATGATTCACAATCAATGTGTGTAATACCTAGTAATTTTTCTCTACGTCTATCTTGCTCATAGGGTAAGTTTTGTATAGCATCAGTTCCATACTTGTCAATATCTTCTTCTGTTATAACTTGTTTGGGTACTCGACAACATGTTCTAGTATGTCCGCTCATTAAATTAACAATAGGATAATCCCACTTGAATCTACAACCCACATTAGCAGGATCAGCTTGAGCTGGAAAAGTTGGCTCGCTCATATAATCTCTTAAGGGAGGAGTATCTATGCTAGTGTATCTGGCATGATTGTATTCGCCGGGTACAGTGGGTTGTGGTATAATTTCCCAAAGTTTTTTATGACCAGATGTATTCATATTCTGTAAATATTTCTTTATAATTAATGTTTCGTCTAACAGATAATTTTTCTAGCTCTGTTATTAATGCTAAATGTTGTGGTGAACCCTTAAGTTCTTCAAAATTAAATTTTGTCCTAAGTGTATTTAAGAAGTCTATATAGCTATCATGATTTTTATCCATCAATACTAAGGTTGCATAATCAATATACTGATTTCCTAAATCGCTTGGTAATAAACTAACCTGCAAATGACTAGGGAAGCTTACTAAATTTGGATAAAAGATAATATCAATATCATACTTGCTTTCTAATTCTAACAAGAACTCTAGGTACAAATGTAATGTAGATAAGCTTAACACATTCACCGTTGTTATAGTTGATAGTGTTATTCCTTTAACTTGTGCTAATGTTTCAAAGTTTTGTTTGAATCTAGTATAGTTAACTCCGTGTCTAATGGCTTCTGCTTGTGGTCCATAAGCTTCCATTGATACATTGATATTAAATTTAATCTTGTCTTTAAGTTTATCAACTACTTTCAAGAACTTATCAAAGTAAGTTTTATTTGTATTAAGATTAGTAATAATGTTAAACTCTAGTTCCTCTGGATATGTACCTGCATAAAGTTCAATGATACGATCTAAGTATTCATAGAATGTGGGACTAATCAATGGTTCCCCGCCCAAAAAAGCTATTCTTTTAAAGTTTTGTTTAACAGTTGGGAACCAATCAAAAAACAATTCTTTGAATTTATCATAGTCTTTGTCGATACTGATATAATCTAGCGATTCAAACTTTTGTTTTTCAGATTGCCATTGACTACTAAATTCTTCATTGCAATATAAACATTTTAAATCACAATAGTTATCTAATTGTATATCCAAGTTGTCAGGATGATATGATTCTGTGTAGTTGTTATATTTTAATTTATCAAAGTACTTGTGCCAAGATTGTGACCCATCTCTGAAACTAAATGCACCGGTATCTTCTAAGTCCCAACATGTTTTGCATCTTTCAGGTTTACCACCATCTAGCATCAGTTGTCTATCTGCTTTTACAGAATCTAGATTTAAAAACACATCGGTGTCGTACCGATATATATCATCACTTGATAATTGAATAGAGGGAGTTTTGCAACAGGCTCTTATTTTTTTCTTTGCTATATCTACAACCGCATGATTCCAAAGATGTGTGCATAATGTTTCACTAACGATAGAGATTGTTTTATTCATGTACATGAATTGATATAATTTTGGGTTCAGGCTTAGCTAAACTTTTTCCAACATTATAATATGTATCGAACTCTGGAAATACGTTTAATAAAGATGTTCTTCTTCTTTCATCTAGTTTAGCAAAAAACAGATAAAAATTCAATGCATTTGGGTTTATATCTGATTCAGATTGATTATTTAATATAGCACTTCTAGTTGATTTTAACCACTCTAAAAAATGTTTATAGCTATATAAGTCTTTTGCCAAGTTTAATCGTTCTGCAACCTCAATACATTTGTCAAAGTACTTGGCAAATTCTTTTGGTGCGGTCATTGGGCTTTGCTCAGTGGGCCACGTTACAATATTATGATAGATATCCATGTAACCGTATTTTTTGCACAGCATTTCAAAGTATCTCAAATATTCAATAAATCTAGGAATAGTTAATAAATTTAAGCAAGGTAAAAATGATAGCTTTACCTCAGTATTTGCTAATAAATATTCAACGTTGTTTTTCCAACGATCCCATTTAACACCATGCCTAACATATTCCAAGTCTGCACCAATATTTTCTCCGCTTACCTGAATAATAATATTAAAGTATTTGCTTAATTTTGGTACATAGCTTAAAAACTTTTGAAAGTAAGCAGGAGGAGTATTCATATTACTTGTGATACATAATTCTATTTTATCTTCACGCACATTGGTGTTTTCATGTATTTCAATCAGTTTATCAAAACATTCATATAATGCATCAATGATGAATGGTTCTCCGCCTATAAATCCAAAACGTCTTACTGTTTTAATAGTTTTGTTATTGTACCAACTCCAAAATAATTCTTCGGCACGAGGATTTCTATGTTCTTGTGGAACATAGTGTGGATGTAAATCATTATGTTTTTTCTTTTCACTAACCCATTGTGTACTATAAAACTCACTGCAATATGTACATTTTGCATCACATGTATTATTCAACACAATCTCGATAACATTGGTATAGTTACTTTGTTCAATGTTTGGTATTGTATGAACTTGATCATATGATAAATCGTTCATTGGTGTTTCGTTTTTCATCATAAAGTTCTTAAAGCCTTGATCTGTCCTAGAACTTTTGAATCCTTTATCTTCTAATTGCCAACATGTTTTGCAATCGGGACTTTGTATACCATTAGCTAAATCTTGTCTACGTTTTACAAAATGAGGATGATTACTGAAAAAATCTTCACCCATTTCTTCAAGTAC
>Ga0114959_10003175_pt1 | contig 13021 bp, 15 predicted proteins | sample C_130625_EF_Meta_FD_87317 | JGI IMG/M metagenome (GOLD analysis project Ga0114959, IMG submission 87317) | Freshwater microbial communities from Lake Croche, Canada to study carbon cycling - C_130625_EF_MetaG | ecosystem: Environmental > Aquatic > Freshwater > Lake | place: Lake Croche, Canada...
CAAAGGCAAAAGCAAAAGCAAAAGCAAAGACAAAAGCAAGGCGGTGGCTCAAGAGCTGAGCTTGGGTATGGAAATGTAGGTAGCTCTTATATGCTTTTACCTTCTTCTGTTAAAACTGGTGGTTCTGATTTTTCGAACCCCCTTCTCAAACATTAAACACAATTTATGTTGATGTAACTGTTGAAGGTTGAATTGTAAAAAGCATTTGAAGTAGAGTTTTATTCTTCTCCAAAGCTTCTTTTTCTTTTAATGACGCTGTAACCATAACCTTTACAATAAAGTCTCCAAATCCACCCCTTTTATCAGGCATTCCTCCTCCTTTTACACGAACTTCTTCCATAGATTGTGTCCCAGCTGGGATAGTATAGTCAAGTCCTGCGGTATATCCAGGGTGACCCATTACCTTTTTCACACATCCTTGTAAACTTTCTTCCAACCTTATATTACATTCGTGACGAAGATGACTACCATCGCGGTATATATTCAAGGTATTCTCTGCAGCAACCAAACGAACAATTAAATCACCTGGCTTTTCATAATCAGGGTGGTCAGAACATGCCTCTGTAAATAATAAGGTATCACCAACATTTGAACCAGCTTCAACAATAACATCAAGTGTTTTAGGTTTATTAACTAAACCCTTTGTCTTACATTTTCCACAGGCTGTACCATTACGGCGTCCTTGTCCATTACATGAACCACATTGCCCACGATTTACTGCCATCATGCCTGGGCCAATTTGAATCATTGACTCTTTAATACCAGAACCTCTACAATCATTACATGTTTTAAAATTCATGTATCCTTTTCCACTACAATCATCACAAAATACTTCTCTATCTAAATCCATTCGCATTTTCTTACCATTATAAAAATCAGCAATGCTTAGTGATATTTCATGATGTTTATTTGAACCTTTTGGTTTTACTTGTTTTTGTTGAGGCCCACCTTGACCACCTGGACCACGTCCTCCAAACATTCCTCCAAACATTTCATGTATATTAAAAGGCATTCCAGGCATTCCTCCAGGCATTCCTCCAGGCATTCCTCCAGGCATTCCACCCATTCCAGGCATACCAAAAGGAAATCCTCCCATAGGATCCGGTGCTGCATTTTCTTGTGTATTTCCGGTCATATCATACGTTCTCCTTCGATTTGCATCACTCAATACATCATATGCCTCTTGTATCTTCTTAAATTTTTCATCATTTCCTGGTTTCTTATCAGGATGTTCTACTTTTGCTAGTGCGAAATAAGCCTTTTTAATTTCAGATGGTTCAGCGTCACGGCTAACACCTAATACCTTATAAAGATTATCACTCATACTTTTGTATTAGAGTCGTTACGGTTTAGACCAGCAAATCGCCTTTGAGTGGTCTAAGCATAAAGATATATATAGCCTAGATGCCCCCTTTTAAATCAAGATTATATGGGCAAGATTCTATTTTTAATATGATTCGTGACTCGTATAAAGATTTACCACATCTTTTTATAACAGGTCCACCTGGATGTGGAAAGACAGTTTGTATTGAAGATATACTTTCTATGTTACGCGAGGAGGCTCCTTTTCAAATAGAATCAGTACTTCATTTAACATCGGAAAAAGATAGAGGTATACATACCATCCGAGATAAGGTAAATGATTTTTGTAAAACGACACACGCAAAGCCAAACAGTCTTCGTTTTATTGTTATTGATGATGCCGATGCCCTTCCCTTGATAAGTCAACAAGCTCTACGAAGGCCTATGGAGACATTTTCTCATCTTACGCGATTTATATTTGCCAGTCGGCATATATCAAATATGATAGAACCCCTACGAAGTAGATGTTATATATTAGAAATAGAACCAATAAGCCCTCTAGTAATATTTCCAAATCTCTTAGACTTATATGATATGCCACATGACACAAAGTTATTTGAGTTTTGTATGCGAAATCTTACAAGGATTCATGAAATTAAGTCAGTTCTTAAAATGTATAAGGCATTTTTAAAAGAAGGAATATCCTCTGATGATGCAGTTCAAAGATTAAATATTCTAATACCAACATCATCCATGTATACTCCTAAATTAGTTCACTCTATAGGAAATAAAGACTATTCCGAAATTCGTAGTATAATTACTCAACTATATTTAAATGGATATGTTCTAGATGATATTCTTCTCGCAATTGAAAAATATATTTCCATATTTCCAAGTAACACTCCAGAGTATAGATACAATGTTTTACAATTTACTATGTTAGGATGGATTTCAATTCAACAAGGAAAAGAACATTGGTTAGATACAATGGATATTATTGAACAAATAGTGCGATAAAGCCCCTGTATGGTATAGATACAGAGGATGCCTATTGCATTTCGTGAAACTCCTCCTTTAGAATTCGTAAAACGATTTCTAGAGTTGTATGGTATTTATGATATAGATAACGGAACGTGGTTTACAAAAGACCAATGCTCTTTAAATAAAGCATCTGCGCTTCTTTTAGAAGTACATCCATATTATATACCCTGTAAGGCTACTTTTATAGATAATATTCCTACATATATAATTTGTTTTAAAGTATTGCGTCATATTTTAAAAGCGCATGGATATACCCTTTCCTATATAGAAAAATCAAGAGGAGGAAAACAAGTATGGTATAAAATTGTATCAATGGGACAAGCATCTCTTCCGAAAGAAGGAACGCTTATTTCATTTGAATAGGATATGCGCGTAAGATATGAGTAATAGAAAGGTCAGAGGATAATAATTCTTCTTCGCTAGAATGAAGAACCCATCCCCATGCTCTCCTATTTAACAAGTCATTGTATGGAATTACAATATACTTGGTATTTGTTGGTATTTGAAAAGGTATTCTTCCTTCTGTACCAGCTGCAAATAAATCTTCTAATTGTATTTTATTGTTTGTTTTTGTATGTCGACTTAGTTCATAGGCTAAGACTGTATGTTTTTCCTCTAATTCATTCCAATCTAGAGCACCATCGTCTCTAAAATTATATCCTCCAAGTTGAGAATCTAATCTTTGACGAAGCATAGCTTCCCATCGTACAAATGTGGGATTCTGAGCAGAAGGAACCCAAATTGCTGTAAATTGAGGATTTACATCATCTGTAAATAGAGTTATATCATCCGGTAACTTTCCAAAAGGGGCAAGTGATATGACAGAAGGACATACCCAGAGTCCTCCATATTTTGCTAAGATAGCTGTGCGTATCCATGTATATTCTTCTTTTGTAACACGTGTTTTTGGATTTTGAAGGGGGCGAGGCATAGAAGCCCATCCTCCCATATGTTCGGCGATTGATTCAAGACCACCAAGAACTTCTATATTGTAGTCACTACCATTATGCGCTGCTATTCTTTCATATAGGGTATTTAATAAAGGAATATGTATTGCTTTACTTGTCCTTGCGCCAAAATCATACCATTTCCTAGAATTTACATCGGATGTATCATAAAAAATCCAAAGGCGAGGATTTGACATACCTACAGTTAATGTTTCAGGTGTAATTGTTGAACCCTTTAAAGATGGTATCTCGGACGTATATTCCCATATTAGAATTGCAGCTAATAGAACAATTCCTATAGCTATTAATAGTTCTTTCATCTCTACTATTTAAAGCGTCTATATAAAATATATCAGAATGAAACTTATACAATTATTATTGTGTCATCCTAAAAACACAGATGCAATACAGCGTATGTGTGCTGCATATAATATAGAATATGAACTAACATTTGATAAACATCGTCTTCTAAGGAATGATTATACAATAGCATGGATTCCAATGGAATGGATAAGTCCCGATGAATTACCTGAAAATGTATATATTATATATGGACCCGAATTCTTTATATTTCCTCAAGGAACTTTATGCGGACCAATAAATGAAAAATGGGCAAAAAGGTGTGTATATACATGTTTATCAAATTGGAATATGGGAGTATACGCGGAGTTCAGCCCTTCTTTTGTTATACCTGTGAAACCATATTTTTTTGGTGTTTCAGATAGAATAGAAGACTTATCAACTAATAATAAAACATTAGATTGTATAATATATATAAAACGGCGCGAGCCATTTCATGTCATTCGTGTTCAAGAAGAGCTTGATAAAAGAAATCTTAAATATGAAGTATTCATGTATGGATATTATAAGAACGATGAATATTTTGAACGATTAAAACAATCTAAGTTCTGTATTTGGCTTGGAACACATGAGACACAGGGATATTGTTTTCAAGAAACACTTATGTCAAATACACCTATTCTTTTATGGGATGCAACAAGCATGTTTTTTGAGAAGAATATAAATGGTGATATAGAGTTCCAACGATGGCATGGACAGAAACAGCTAAAATCAACAACAGCAAATCTTTGGTCGGATGACTGTGGTAAAAAAATGGAGGAAAGTACCATTGGCGAATCGATAGAGTATATGTTAGAGAATTATATGAAATATAAGCCACGTGAATTTATGCTTGAACATGCGTCGGATAAGGTATGTATGGCCAGAATGCTTACACACTTTGGACTTTTATAAGTTCACAAGGTGACATTATAAAAATATCTTCTGAACCGGAATCGAACCAGTGACTTGAGGAGAACTATACATTAGCATACATTGCTACAATCCTCCGCTCTACCAACTGAGCTATCAGAAGCCAGGGATTACCCACCCGATTAAAAGTAATAATATTTCTTTAGGCTGTGAATAGATGCAAGCAGTTGCTGTATTTAATACACGTTCTGTAAAGGGGATTGTACTCTTTAAAGAGCGTAAAACAGGTGTTTATATTGAGGCAACATTTGGTGACCTTCCTCTTGGATACCATGGGTTTCATATTCACAAAGCAGGAGACCTCCGAGGGGAAGGATGTAAATTAGCATGTGACCATTATCATAAAGGCGAACCATGTGATCATGGTGGCCCACCTGGTCATTCAGGTCAAAGGCATACCGGTGATTTAGGAAACGTAAGGGCACATGAAAAGTATACATATACATTGAAAGGTGTAACAATAGCTGACATTTTAGGTAGGTCTGTAATAATTCATGCTCATCCCGATGACTATGGACTAGGAGGGTATGATGATTCTCTTATAACAGGTCATGCGGGTGCGCGTATTGCATGTGCAGTTATTGGTAGAGTAGCGTAGAGCATTTGAGTACCGCTTATTCTTTAATTTAATTGCACTGCTGCCGTGCATTTCGCGGTATACAATAGATGGATATAACTAGTTTACGAAAACCCAAAATATTAGGAATGGCTATTTTTGATTGGACAGTCTCTCTTTTTCTTGCTATAATTGTAGGTCTATTTCTTTCCTTAAAGGGTATTGGGACATGGATTACTTTCTTGGTAGCATGGACTCTTTTTGGCGTATATGTACATTATATATTTGGAATAAATACAATGTTAGGCTATTATTTGAATCTGAATGAGAGACCAGTCCGTCCTTAATTACGTATCACTAATCTCTGCATACGATTAAAATATGCAGATTCTTCCATCGACTCTTCTGCTAATCTCTTCTTTCTTCTTGCTTCTGCCTGAATCTGAGCTTTCTCAGCTTCATAGAGAGCTAATCTTTCATGGTCTGTTAATGCTGCCGGCGTATTCTTTCTTTCGCTTGTATATTGCTCTAAATTCTTAGCTTGATGTTGAACACCTACAGTGTGTTGACTAAATGTAGTGTAGTCAGTGTATGCCCTTTTAAGGTCAGTAAATTTTAGCCCAGCATCATTTGCCGATACAGTATAATCCTCTGTGGCGGTTCTCCCAAGTTCTACACCATATCCCATACGAGATGCCATAGAGAGTTCTTGTGCAACAATTGCCCCACTTTGTTTTGATGATGCTTTTGCCCTTTGTTCTTCTTCAAATGCTTTATGAAATACATCACGATTAAATTTTCCTCCAAATTTGACAGAAGAACTTTTATCCTCCCCTTTTAACCAATCGCCATAACCGGTATCATCTGGGTCAGGAATACGCGTTTTATCAAACATTGAGTTAAATGTATTTAAATCCAATTTATTAGGATTTAAACTAATAGGCTCTACCATTTTCCATTTTTCTGCCGCTTCAGTTCTATGACCACTTAATGCATCAGGTGCTTCTACTTTTCCTTCGGCACCACGCCCCCCGTGTATTCTTTGTATAATTTCTCCTAAATAAGCATATGCACGTGTGACAGCTTCAAATTCTTTTTCAGAACCACCTTCTTTATCTGGATGCGCACGAAGCGCTGCTTTACGATATGCCTTTTTAAGGGAAGCATCTGTAAGTGATACTTCCTCTTCCAATTCGAGTATACGAAGGCATGCCGAAAAATAATTCAAAGCTCGTTCGTTTCCAGCTTCAGAACTAGTCTTTGTAAGTATTTGGCCACCTCTTGTAAGTGTTGTTGTCTTATTTGTTGTATGAACTGATGCTGCTGATGCTGCTGATGCTGCTGCTGCTGATGCTGCAGAAGGGGCTTTTTCCCCGGGTAAAAGGGCAGATTTTCCTGATTTGATTTGTTGTACATAGTGCAGTAATTGGCCATATATACCCCCTAGTTTCATTGATTCAACGTGGTCGGACGATGCCAAAAGGGTCTCAATCATTTGAATCCTTGTCTCTGGCGATTGAATCGCATACAAATTTTTAAATATACGAACATGAGTATCCGGTATACTATGTATATTCCCCATAGGGCCTACTACACTTCTTTCCCCAAAATATGCCGAAGTCTTCCCGCAGTAAGAACTGGAATAAGAGCCTCACATTCCCATAACCATTTACGACCTGCAGAAAAAAAGTCAAACTTCAATGGCCATAACTGAGGGCATTTATATGGAAGTGTTTTAAGACTTGGGTCACGTATAAGTGTCCAACTTGATATAGGAAGAACCATTGCTAATTGTTCTTCAGGTTCTGGTTCTTTTACACCTTCGCACCCTTTTAAGAGGGGTAAACTATGTATAGATTCAAGGTCGCTCCATAAGGGAGGTATCCAATATGGATACATCCACTCTTTATTCACTGGTTTTCCTGTATAATAATCAAGAATCCATTGAAAACCTCTAAGGTATTCTTCGCAAACATGTGTACGATCGGCATAAGGGTATATCCAATTCCAGTATATATCACGCCAATCAGAACGAAGTTTCCCCCTTTGAAAAAGACATGCTTCTACATTCCACTGTAAGGGTAATCCTTCAGATTCATTCATTCCCTTTAATACTCCTCTTTTTGCTTGGTTTTGTTTTTTATGAACCATCTCCTCTATACGGGTTTCTTCCGTTGTTGCCCATTTTGAAAAGATTCCGCGTAATATAGGTAATGTTATACATCCATTCTTATCAATGAGCCAATTCGAAGTATCTTTCATTTTCCTTAATTCCCTTATAACAAAATCATGACCATCATCACTTAATTTATGAGTAAGACTATGCGGTAGAAAATCATTCCCCATTAATGACATGAGCCCTACATAATTGATAGCTGATATATAATCCGTTACATTTACAAGTGTCTTCAATTCATGTATGGAAAGTAAAGAATATTCTTGAGGCCCTTCCTCATTTTGAGAAGGAGCACCAAATTCTTGTTTCTCCCGAAGAAGATACATAGATAGCTTCTTTTCTTCACTTAATAACATTGTTAATAAAATAAGGTCAGCATCAAGACCATATACAATAATTGGTTCTTCTGTGCTAGGTTGATTTCTTAGAAATGAAAGAATTTTATGTTCTCCTTCTCCCGATTTATTTGTTCCACTTACAATCCATCGTGTATGTTTTGCTGCTTCTTTTTCTAGCATTGTATTCAGTTTTTCCATAAACTCGGTACCTGGCGTGATAGCATTCGTATCCCATGAAGAAGAATCACGCTGCCATGCAGATTTGAAACGACGAACACGTTGTTGTCTTATTTTTGCCATAGGAACTACACCATCTGCCCCGATAAAGACATTGGGTGGCTTACCGGCAGCAACCCATACCTCTTTTATACAAGATGCAACCTCTTTTAAAAGCAACTTCTCCCACTCATTTTTATCTCCTTCATGTGAATAAGGGGGCATAGAAGGCGAACGTAAACATCTATATATAAGGCAATTAAAATCAAAGCATAGTGTTGCTACATTTTTAGGAGTTTCACGTATGATACAATTTGGATATGCTTTTACGATTTTTCTGAAATAAGAGGGTATTCCCATTCTTAAGTCCTATACTATAGGATATTACATTCTTTAGATGTTTCGCAGGTAGATAGAGATGGATTCAGACCCTTCCCCCCCTCCAACCCATTCGACTCCTGTAAATCATAAACCGCCAAGCAATTCAGACCCAGAGCCTCTAGATAACGCAGCAAATACAAAAAAAGAAACAACTGCACCTGCTGGAATATTAGGATGGTTTACAATGGTAGTAAATATACTATTGAGTCCTATTGACAGACAACTCTTACAAATAGCACCCGAATTAGGACATTTATCTCCAGTGATTTTTACGATAGGAAGTCTTTTCTTATCAATTATTACTCTAAATTATCCACTATTTATATTTTCATTAGCATCAGGTGAAGCTACTCTCTTACATTCACTCCTTTCCAATACAGCTTCTTATTTTGCAACTCCCTTTCTAGGGCCTATGTCTGAAAAAGAAATGAGTTCAACTCAATGTAAGAGTTTCTTTCAAAGTGTAACACCTGTACGTTTTCAAGCATTTTTGAAAAAGGGGATTTCAAGTACATTCCCATCAACATCTATGTATTTTATTTCATTTGCTGCGGCATATTGTATACAATGTATGACAATTTTTAATGAAGAGTGTTCTGAATTAGGGCCAGCGTATAGTAATCGTGCATACCTTGGTATTATTGCTGCTATCATGTTTATTCTCTTATACATAATGTACCTTAGAACATATGGCTGTGATTCTATTGTAAGTATTCTTGCATCCATATTTATAGGAGGTATAGTTGGCTCTTTTCTATGTTATCAAAACTACGTCCTATTTGGAAAACAGGGGGTAGATTTGCTATTTATCCCACCACTTGAAAAGAGGTCAGGTATGGATTATATTTGCGTATCTACGAGTTAGATAGGAGATGAGTGGAGTCATCGATACCGTTCATTCTTTTTTTGAATCAATAACAGACTCTTTTGCTATTCTTCCTCTTCTTGTCATGGGTCTTCTATTCTTTTTAGCAACTCTTACATCAAATATTGGTATGTTATATCTTCTTTTAGGGCAAATTTTTATTGTTCCGGCTCTTTCTTTTGCTGCAAATGTACCCGGTAGTGTTATTCATTTTTTCTTTCATGATTCATTCATGACTGGGTTAAAATGGATTATTTCAGCAGTTGTTATATTTACAATTGCTTCTATCTCTTTAGCATCGAAGGTAGGAGGTGTAGGATTTTCATTATATGGTGGGTTACTATGGACAATTTTATTTCAATTATTTAATAATGATTTAACAATTCTTGATACATACAATCCATTACTTTTACTATCTCTTATTTTTGGAGGCGATACACCTCCCACTAAAAAAGACACTAATATTCCTATAGCATGTAGTCTTGTACCTGGTATGGAAAGCAACAAATGGACTAGTGGAAATGACAGAAATTCACCCACGGCATGGCTCATTCATATTTGTTTTCTTTTTGGCTTTATTATATCGAATGCTGTTGCAGTATATAACGAGCCTACACCTACTATAAGGTCAACAGCAAATGCCGCGAATTTAAAAGCACGTCAAGACGCATTGGATACACGTGTGTCGCATCGTAAATCATTGAGTATAGCTATAGGAGTTATATCAATGTTTGTCTTAATATGTCTGCTATATTTACGTCTACAAACCCCCTGTGAGGATTCTATAGGTAATGTTGCAGTGCCCATTCTCATTACATTTTTCCTTGGGTATGGTTGGTTTTATATTATTTATAAAGAATGTGGTGTTCGACCTACCGATGTATTAGGAATTGTTCAGGGGTTTGTAAGTCCCGATATGATAGATAACCCAATCGTATGCGTAGGTTCTGATTCACAATAAATAATTTTTCCACATATATACATGCCTTTGAAATTCAATGACATGTATTTTACGAACATGAGCTTGTAGAATAGAATCTTCAATACATTTCATATATTCTTTCCACAAAACACTTATATCCCCTGTTAGGCTTACTACATCATTTAAAGGAGGACCGGCAGGTTTTTTGAGTTTATCATTTACTGATTCATGGCATTTCCATATCCATTCAGCGTATCCTGCAGGAGAAGAAGGAATTGGATTTTTTTGTTTGAAAGCTAAAACATGTGCTATACATTCTTTACATGGAATAATTTGTTCAATATGTGTAAGTATCCATTTTGCTTCCGTATCTTCATCTCTTTTGAATTTTCTATGTTTGGATTCTCTATCATATAAAATAGCTCCAAATGTATGTAATAGTTTCCATAAAAAAGGTCCCCATACCGAAGCAGCAGGCATCTAAAAGTGAAATATAAAGGGTCGGACTGTATGGCACGCACAATGAACTATCCTGTAAATGGAGAAATCTGGAGAATATTTCAACAAACTCTTTTAATTTCTGCAAAGAAGTTAGCAGATGATATAGCAAAACACCAAGGTGTAAATGTGTCACCTTTATGGGAGAGAATTAAACCACAGATTAAAATTAGTATCGCTGATATAGATATTCCAGAAACACCTGTGTTGTGCCCATACATTGTTGATAAAGAACAAAGTATTATAAAGCAACGATGTCGTATACCATGTCTTCTTGGATTTTCGGCATGTCCAGACCATATACACTCGGAAACAAAGGATATTCCATCTTTACCAACTGTAAGACGTGTAATAGATTTTAAAGGTATTCATTATTTTATAGATGAAAGGGGTATAGCTATGAATGCTGAAGGTGTTCCAAAAGGAGTTGTTCAGAAGGATGATGAAGAGGATGTATTATATTTATTTAGTCATGCTTGTAAAAATACAATTTAAAGGGTTTAAATACATTACATTCTTATATATATATATGTTAAAGATTCGAGCAAATTGTGGTTTTTTTTCAAATTGTTCACAGGTACTTGTGGCAATTATAAAGTATTTTAATCAAACAAAAGCTTTACCTGATGCTGTGGATTGCTCTGACGAATGTTTTGACTGGTATAGAGAAGGGTATATTGGAGATATAAGAAATATATATTTTGTTCAGAGTGATAGTATACCTACTACAATTGAATGTACATCCTATATTGGAGAACAAGACCGCCAATACGATATATATAAGAATATTGATTATAAACAAATACTCCCTTTTATTGAAAAGTATTTTACTCCAAGCGAAACAATACGAAATGAAATTGATATGCTTCAAAGAAAATTTAATATTGATTATGAAAATACATGTGTCTTATTTTATAGGGGGAATGATAAAATTACTGAAGTTCCATTATGTGCGTACGATGATATGATTAAAAAGGCAAATGAAATATTACTGGAGAAACCAGATATACGGTTTTTAATTCAGAGTGATGAAACAGAATTTATAGAAAAAATGACCTCTGCATTTCCTAATTCTTTTTGGTTTGAAGGCCATACACGTCATATGCCTAAACAATTAAGTACTGTTGACCTTACAATGAGACATAATATACATGCATTTTCTCGAACATTTTTAGCTATAACTATTTTGATGTCAAAGTGTAAATATGTTATATGTGGAACAGGAAATTGTTCTATATGGATTGCTTATTTTAGGGGTCATGCTGAAGGTATGCATCAGTTTAGAAACGATACATGGGTATAACCATTCCTTCACGAGTTCGACTATACAATGAACTTTACTATTTAGGTAGTTTACGGTAAAATTAAGTTTCAATCTACACTAGATGTCATTTGGATTGAGTTCAAGTGATTTACTTGAATTTAGAAGACTTCAAAATGTTGTGTGCGCAAGTAATATTGTAGGTCCAAGTAATATATATCAAGGACAACCCGGGCCTCCTGGACCAACGGGACCGCCTGGACCTGTAAATTATATGAATGGAGGTTATGAATATCTATATAATCCACAAAAGGATGGAATTCCAAATGGATATTTTTCATTTAGTCCAGGTAATAATATATTGGACGCAAAACAAATACAAATATCTATGATGAGCGAGAATGGTAGTTACTTGGGTGATTATTTTCTTCAAATTCCGGTAGGCTCAAGACTTTTTCTTTATAATAGAGTTAATACAGTTACCCATGCATTTGTAATACATTCTCATGTAAGGTATAGTGGTTTATATATTTTTGAAGTTAGTTTAACAACTTCTATTTCATATATTCCTGTAACAAAAGAACCATATGTTATTAGTTTTTCTTTACGAGGACCACCTGGCGAAGGTATCCCGGGCGGAGGTATAGAAGGACAAGTCCTTACAAAACGTTCATCTAATGACTATGATACTATATGGTCGTCCCCATTACCATATATAGCAAGAGGACGAATACCAAATAAATGTGACATTGCATATAGTATACTTGACGCAACAAAGAAATGGACAGGCAGTAATTATATATGTAAACTAACCGGTACTGATATGTCTAACTTAACACTTTCAGGTGATCCTTCTGTATTTATAAATGGAATATTTACAGGACAACAACAATGGACTATTACATTTAATGCTACGACAAATACATCTATATCAAAACAATATGTAATACTACCTCCATCTTATATTGGACCTGTTTGCTCAGATGGTTCTACTCCTTTTTATATTATATCTGCCGGTTCAAATGTTGTTCCCGTTGGTTCAGGAAGTTCGTGGATTTTATGGAATGTATAAACAGAAAGAATGTCAGAAGGTCCAACGGGTCCAACTGGTATGACGGGTCCAACTGGTGAAACAGGCCCAACGGGTATGACGGGCCCAACGGGTATGACGGGCCCAACGGGTATGACGGGCCCAACGGGTATGACGGGCCCAACGGGTATGACGGGTCCAACTGGTGAAACAGGC
>Ga0114959_10003177_pt1 | contig 13017 bp, 16 predicted proteins | sample C_130625_EF_Meta_FD_87317 | JGI IMG/M metagenome (GOLD analysis project Ga0114959, IMG submission 87317) | Freshwater microbial communities from Lake Croche, Canada to study carbon cycling - C_130625_EF_MetaG | ecosystem: Environmental > Aquatic > Freshwater > Lake | place: Lake Croche, Canada...
AGTTGATAAATGATGGTGTAAATCAGATGCAATCTTATGTAAAGTTTCTGTATTCTTTTTCTTTACATGTTCTTGCATTTTAGGATCATTTCGCATCATTTCTTTTCTTTGCGATGCATTTGTGGCATGTGTTCCCAATTTTGGATATTTTTTAAGAATAGCTCGTCTATGTTCATCGTGTGTTTTCTGTGCATTAGGACCGGCAGCTTTAATGCCTAAATTTGAAGTTGGAACATGGTGAGATGTAGTATCTGTAACCTTCAAACTAATACCGTGATGTAAAACTTCCATTTTTTTTCCTATTATTTCTTATGAGTAGTTATAACAATATCGGAAGAATCTTCTTTTTGTGAGGCTTTGATACCTGTTGTTCTCAATAAATCGTTTGGTTGGGACGTCCAATGAACTTGGTGTATTTTATGTCCGTTCTTTTCTACACTCTTTTTAATATCTGATGCAGCTGATTTTGCTCTGTCATTCATTTTCTTATAATCATTAGTATGTACAGTCTTTTTCAATCTATCGTGAGCTTCTTGTGGACTATCTCCATGTTTGTCAGGATGCTTTTCCATGTGTTTACCACCAAGAAGATGATAACCAACTAACAGTTCATGCATTTTACCTTTGGTATCTGATGATACTTTACCTTCAGTAGGACCACTATCTTTTGCGGCCTCATTTAATTCTTCTACATCTTCGTCCCCATCTTCTGAGATGTAATTTTCTAATTGCATCTTCTCCAATTCTTCATCATCTTCGGCCCTTAGACGTTTCAATATTTTATCAATTTCTTTATCACTTAGATGTTCTTTTTTCTCGGATAAGAGTCCAGCTCTTTTCAACCAAATTTGAGTTTGTATTGATGTCATTTTCTCACCTTTAACAAATTTTGTTTTGCGAATTCTGCACGATTAACCAATTTAGTTGGTTCATTATTGTGATGCACAACGAAACCTTCTGGTTTAGATTTCTTACCATCAATATGGTGATGGTAACGTCCTTCATGTGTTTCTAAAGAATTTACCAATGCGTTTTTGGCCTGATGTAGATGGTGGTGCATAGTTAACAAGTTGCCATAGTGTGATTTGTTTTTTTCAACGTGAGCAATCTGTGATTTACCTTCACCAGTTTTTTCCGATTTAGCTTTTTCTGTTTTAACTTTTGCAGCTTGTTTTTCATGAGCATCATGTAGGTGTTCTTTGAAACCTTTAACAGATGGAACTTCATCGTGTCTTACAGTCTTATTGATGTATGTGGATAGATGACCAGTTTCACCGCCATGTTTGTGGTGTACTGCATCATACATTTTATGGCCATGTGTGTCATGAATTTCTTTAGCTGCAGCCATGTGAGATTGGAACTTCTTCTCATTATCTGCGGAATGTTTAACTTTGCTGGTATCATGTTCTGCGCCATGCAAATGTACATCTGGATGTTCTTTGAAATTGTGATGGTCAACATGAGGTGAAGCACTTTTCATATCATCACTATATTTCTGATGAACTACAATACCCACTTTAGATTTTTTGACTTTTTCTGTATCTTCTTTACTTTTAGGAGTATAAGTGATTGTATTTGGTGTGAAAGATACCTTATTGCCTTTGGCTGCTTCTAAAATAACTTCTTCATGCAGACTTTTGGTTTCTGCATGGTGCATCAAGTCACCTTGGTAAACACCAGTCTTAGGTGTTACTTTTGGTAGGTGTTTGAGTGCGTGTTTTAGTGTTTTTGCAAGACCAGGTGCATGGCCATGGTTTCTATCAATATCTTTTTCTGTGTGATTAATTTTTGGATTTTTATTGAAAGCAGACTTAGTTGCAACGAAAAACTTACCATTTGACGGATGATGACCAAAGACAAGTGATGGAGAACCATCATATTTCATTGTTAGATTACTACTCTTTGCACCAGAAGTCATGTGAGCATGAGCCTTCATTAGTGCTTCATGTGCGTGTTCAAAACCGGCGTGGCCATGCATTAATGGACGGTCTTCAGCATGATGAATGTGCTTAAGTTCGCCGCCTTCAGCTTCTTCCTTTAGAAAAGATTGAAAAGTTAACATTGATTATACCCCATAGAATTGCAACACACTTTGGTTGCCTATGGGTTATTTATAAAAGATTTCACCAGACATTTGAATACTGAAGAAATATTGGACTAGATATATAGTGCTCAATAATGTTCGATTTGGCCCGTTCCGGCCAACCAACCCCAACAATGTGTCTTGTCAAATTCAACCAAATACTCTTTAGGTATGTTCACCCAATGTGCGTGTTCTGTGTCTATTTGATTTGTCAATAACACATTTTTTTGTATTACCGATAAATAATTATCCACTAAAGATGTACAGAAAGAAAACATTCTGGTAATGAATAGATTTTCTGGACCATTGTACATCCAAGTTGGAATTGCTTTCTTAAATACATATTTACCAAATAAATTGTCATATTCGGTTATATCAAAACCATCTTCCAACTCAGACCTGGCAGAAAATTTGAAGATTCTTCTCACATTTTTCAATAAATTATTTTGCTTTAATGTCTGTATTGTATAGAATAATAAAACATTTTCTGCTGTACTTTTCTGATTATTGATTGATAAATTCCTAACATCTGGTTGCTCAGATAAATCAATATAAGCATTACACAATCCAACAATTGTCTCACGTTCTAAATTAGATACTTCACGTAAAGACACATCTGCAAAAACAATAATTGCTTCAGGTACTTTACTACGAACAGACTTTAGTGTGGCAATAGTCTGTGAAAATCTTTGTTCGTCAGAAAAGGAACCAGAGTTTGGCTTCAACGATGAGGTTATGATGAATAGGTTTTTATCAGGTATCATAGAAAGTCACTTAGATTGTCTGAGTTTCTTTTGATATTGATTGATTCGGCTCTTGGAAATGGATTGGCTTCGTTATAATCATTAATCAAAATACGTCTAGAATTCTGTAATCCAGTAATCAAGTCAAAACTTTTGAAACCCAATTCATATAACATATCTCTTGTTAATGCCTTGTGTTCATTCATTCTTGCTGTAGTAAAAACAAACTGAGCGCCTTTGTCTTGTAGTTCTAAAAGTCTTTTTATATTCTTCTCTAATGGTATAGATTTGTCTGTATAACTATTAGGACCAACTCGACCTTGATTGATGATGATTGTACCGTCAATGTCACAGAAGATTACAGGTTTGTCGTTATATTCAAACCAATCTTGTGCCGTACCGACATCAGTATAGTCACGTACTTTCTTTTCATTGAAGATATTCATATCACCAATACAAACACCAATCACATCTGAAACAAACACTTCACGTTCACTACTCAATCTTTTGAAAGCTTCCTTGTACATCAAGGCGGATGAGAATTTGTAACCACCAACACAAAAAGTATCTGATACCACTTCTTTTTCTACAATGTCAGTAATTATACCTTGATTGTTAGCTACAGTAAAACTCTTAGAAGCAATTTTCTTTAGGAACTCATGGTCTGATATTTTAGAAACACAAACATAATTGCCATCTGAAATATCATGTTCAAAGAAACTATCACAGTCTTTGATGAATATTGGTTCTGAGTATAGACCAAGTTTCTCAATAATTTGAAATACTGTATCAGCAGGACCTTTTGTGGGTTTATCCAAAACAACAACATCCACAGAATCACCAAATTCATAGTTGATGAATTGTGTTGCATTATATTTCTCGTCATGTTCTTTGAGAATACCAATTGTGACTTGATAACCTTCACGTAAAAATGGTCTTATAGAATTAGCAATCATCAATTCATGTTTGTAATCGTAAAGAAGATATTTTGGTTTCATATTCGGAAACCTTGTTGACAATCCAGCTGCTGGTACAATCACTCTCATTTTAACTCCCTAATATACTTTCGTGTTTCATTATTAATATCTCTGTCAATTCTTTTGGCTAAAAATAAACCATCTTTTATACATACTTTAATATCTTCAACGGATGCGGGACTTGCAGACTGTCTCCAAGATGGTTGCCAATAATTATATTTACCAAACTCAACCAATTCATCTTTGTGATTTTTAAATAGATAAGCAGCATATAAAAATTCTTCGGCATGGAAATTTAATTTCAAATATCTAAAATCTTCAAAATACTCCATCATTTCCATGAAAACATTATATTTGAAAAACATACCATCATGGTTAGATTGGTGTTTGAAATTTTCTTTTCCGATTTCATCATAATATTTCGTAAAGATTGGATTACTTTTTAATGATGATACACAACCACCATCAATATCTCTGTTGTAATAAGAACCACTATAGTTTTTCATGAAATCATAAAGACCACGATTTACAAATAACTGGTTTGATGCCATTAATAAGACATATTCCGATTTTAAATCGTTTGCAACCAGACAATCTTTTAATTGTATATGTAGTGGCACCATTGTGTCGAACCGTTCATAGTTTAATAACACCTCATTACCCAATACTTTTTTGTTTAAAGGTAATCTTTCAATAATAAAAACATCATTTGAAACAAATTCTGATAAATCTTCTGAACTACCATTGTTGATGACAATACAAACATCACTATTGAATTTTTTTATGTTTTCTATAGTGTCTTTGATGCTGTCTTTATTTTCGTGACAGTTTATCAAAACTATTAATTTATATTTTTCCATAATTTTTTTATATTTCTTAATAGTAATTTATAATCATCGTCATCTTTTTGACAATGTGATAATACTCTTAGTAACATTGCAATCAATATAGAATCATCAAACGCATATGGAAAAGATTCTTTGATTGTATCTTGTAATTGTTGTAGTTTGGTGTCCAACATAATGTCAGTTCCACGTAAGAACCATTTACATTCCATGTCTTGTCTCATTTTACCGATATCAAAAATATACGAATCGTATTCAGTTGTTACTGGATCAATCATATAGAAACGATTATCGGAGTACATGATATTTTCTAAAGTCAAGTCACCATGATATATTGATGATGGTAATAATTTTGGAAGTTTGTCTATCAATTCATCTTTAGTAAAAGGTAAATCTGTATCTGATTCCAACCATTTCAACTTTTGATGATATGTTTCGGTATAATCTTTTTCAATAGATTCGGATGAAAATGCTTTGAATGTCGCAATAATAAACTTTGACAAATCACCAATATTGTTGTGTGTCAAATATGTTTTAATATCTAAGCCGTGTATATACTGCATATCAATATGTGTATTCGAATGATTGTAAATAACAGGAACAGCATAACCAACACTATACAATGCGGCCAACCTTTCTTTATTTCTTTCAACATTATCTATTTTACGAACAAATAATCCTCTTTCATTTTCCATTAAAAAAATTCGAGAACCAGAATGTCCTTTAAGTTCTTTTACGATTTGTTCCATTGTTCATAATCATCACGAATTAAGGAATGCCATGAACCATTATGTGGACCTGGAGGAAAAGGATTATTCATATCAACATATACAAGGTTTTCACCAATCAATCCATGTTCATGTAAGTTGGCTTGTAACATATTTTCACCGATAAACTGTGCACCAGCATGATAGTACTTATCAAGATTAATATAAGTTGACATATATTTTATCATCGTTTCTTGTGAACCGAAAGCAAATTGGTCATTACCAAAGTCTCGTTCAGGTACCATACGACAGTTAGGTATATACAATTTTTTATTGTCTAACTGTTCAAATGGAATCTTAACATTCAAAGCATAATCAGTACGAGTCTTTATAACCCAATCATATTTACCTTGTATCAATTGGCTCGATTGATAAATTGAATATAACATCCTATATGTAAATCTTGGAGGATGTTTCTGTGGATTTGGTGTATTGGTATAATTATTATCAAAATCACCTAATGGTGGTGTTTCAAATTCACAATTTTTTGGTTTATACAATCCAACTAAGTCATTTTGTTCTGTGAATTTCCATGTATGAATGTATACATCCACATTATAATGGTCAAAAAGATTACGCTTGTAATATTCATAACCTTTTTCAAAACTTCTAGCTTGACCAGCAAAACATAATGCTATTTTCATCTTATTCTCACAGGAATATTTAAAATTTGATATGGTGTCTTTGTCATAATAAAATGCCTCAATAACATCATATGTGGATTATAACTATGATATTTATGTACATTTATATTGTTTTCACCATATTTGTGTACGTGTCTTAACCAATCTTCAAACTCAGGTTCAAATTGTGTTGATAACAATCTTTCATACTCATCAAAAACAAAATAGTTATTTGCTAGATTAAAAGGCATGATTGCAAATATATCCGACATTAGGTTGTAACATTCGGCTTCTGGTGTTATTAATGAATCAACGTTTTCAAATTTAAAAACTTCATCAAATATAATATCATACCTAGAATAAACCAAAACATCATATTCATCTTTGATTAAATTAAATGCAGACCTTCTCGCATAGTGCATAGAAGCTATATTTGCGATAGGATCATTAATAACCAATTCTGTTTTTGGATTATTATCTCTTATCCTTTTTTCCATATCCTGAAATCTTTGATGATAATCATCCGTAGACTCATTCAGTATACGATTTTCTTGTACACCCAATTTTTCAATTACTGATTTTAATTGTCTTTCACTTTCTTGTGCATCTTTATCTTTCCAGAGATGACAATAAACATCCAATTTATTTGAATCAATAAATCTTTTAATATTTTCCCACGTTGAGTCAAAATTTCTATAATGACCAGAAAGAATTATACATTGTTTCATTTGTACCAATACCAAACATCACATTCTGTGGTTAATATTTGCTTATCAACTTTGGCAGCAAATTCTTTGACTGCACGATTTACACCTGGGATTGCTGTATAATCGTGACCAGAAAAAATACCACCAGGTTTTAGTTTAGAATAATAATTCAAACAATCTTTAGTTAATTGGTCATATGTATGAAGACCATCAATAAAAATAAAATCAAAACATTCTTCTTCAAATTCGTTAACTGCATCATCTGAAGTTGTTCTCATGTGCAGAAATCTATTTGAGTAACCCTTCAATCTATTCGTCATTCTGTTATAGATTTCTTCACGTTCATTTAGATTGGCACCATTCCAATCAACATAATTCATGTAAGGATCAATTGAAGTTAGATGTAATGTTGGATTAGAATCCAACAAAAAATTACTGGTATCACCAATGTCACATCCAATTTCAAGACCAATTGGATCTTCCATGTCACAAATCAATTCACCCAAACCATAACCCGAACACTTGAAAACAGGAACTGATTGCCCAAAAGCCTGTGTCTCAGTATTAAATGTAATTATTTCACTCATCATTTTTCTCCATTAATGTACCATTGTACTAATTGTTTTATTCTATCTTTAGTTGAAATTTTTGGTTCCCAACCTAAAGACTTCATATATTCACCTGAAATCAGGTACCTAAAATCGTGTCCTGGTCTTTCTATATTTGGATCAGTCAACTCATATTTTAGTTCTTTGTTCATGGCTTCTGAAACCAACTGAGCAATTTCCAAATTGTTTAATTCAACATTACTTGATATATTAAATTTTGGACATTTTCCACCACGATGATTTTCTGGAAATTCAACGTTATTGAGTTTAAGTAAAAACAATAAAGCGTCAGCCACATCTTGTGCATGTAGATAACATCTACTGCCGATATAATTTGTTTTTGTGTTGATATGTATCGTTAATGTTTCATCATTCTTTATTTTTTCCATACACATTGCGATGTATTTTTCTGGATTTTGTCTCTCACCATAAATGTTCATCGTATGAGTTACATATAATGGTAATTTATAGGTGTTTTGATATGCAACACACAATTCTTCTGCTGCAGCCTTAGAAGCAGAATATGGATTCGATGCATTATATCTATCATATTCAGTAAAAGGAATTTCTCCGATTGAAGGTCCAAACACTTCATCGGTTGAAAAATAAATCATTTTTTCCAAATTAGAAAGAATTCTAGCATACTCCAATAAATTGGCTGTACCTATAATGTTTGAATTTATAAATTCTAGGGGATATTTTATAGACCTTGTTACATGTGATGCTGCAGCTAGGTGTAGAATGATATTAACATCACCTAATTGGTCTTTTAGTTGTTGGTTGATTTCAGCACGCAAATCATGATATACAACTTTAACTCGTTTTTTATCTTCATCGGAATGTGATTTCAATATTTCATTTATACGATTTAGATTACCAGAGAAATCTAATCTGTCTAAACTGATAATATCATAATCAGTATTTTTTAGAAAATAATCTATAACGTGGTGCCCAACGAAACCTGCACCACCGGTCAATAACAACTTTTTCATACCAAAATCACCTTTATGTTCTATAAATGAAATAATTACTCATATCTTCTTGCTGATACTTTTTCTGTATATAATCTTTCCATTCTGGCACTCTGTCGTATTGGTGAACAATATAGAAAGGTTTACCTTTGGAAGTATATACAATGTTATCTTTATATATTGGCTCTGGTTCCAGAAGTTTAGGTCTAAAATCATCCATCTTTCTAGGATCAGCAACCGTACCTGCATGACAAGCCCATGCGTCTCCTTGTTTTGCATACAACACAACATCTTTATATGGATGAGTTTGCATCAACAAATTAAATGTACCTTGGTCCAAAGCAGCAGGTACTCTTAATGCCAGTAAATAATTGTGTAAGAATAAGTCAGCCAAATATTCTGGTTTTCCAGCTAAAACACCAACACAATAAATTTCACAATCTTTGAACTGTTCATAAACATATGGACCAAATGTATCCATCAAGTTCTGGTTACCCCAAGCTTCATCTTTGTATATCAAAGCTTCTGAACCTGCAACAATCTTTTTGTCACCCAAATTTTCATCCAACCATTCAAAAGGATTACCTTGAAAATACACATCCTTTAAATCAGTCATAACTACATTGTTGTACTTGTGTCCATTTTTCTTTAGGAAATCATATACATTAATCCATCTTGGTATATGTGGTGGTAGATTTTTTATATGTTCCATCGGAACAACAATAAAACCTTTATTTGTTAAAATATCTACTGTTTCTTGTGTCGTATTACCAGCAATCATTACCTTCTCTGTATCAGGCATAAACTCAAGGACAGATTCTACCCAAGGTTTTAAATGATTATAGTTATAGTTTGTGAAACCACCAATGATTAAATCTTTTTTCTCCATGGGAAAACTCCATTATATTTTTCATTCATAATTTTATTGCCGTGATAAAAGAATTCTGGTTTAACAGAACCTTCATTTCCAGCAACACGATAATTTATTGTATATTTACCAGTACAATCGAAATTGGGAAAATATTGTGAAAGAGCCGAAAACCAAACTCTGTCTTGTCCCCAACCGCCATGCCATACTTGTGCTAATTTTATCGCAATTTCTGTTTTAAGGCAATAGCAATTAGTATCTATATGATTAACTCCATGATATGTTTTCCATTTACCAAGTGATTCACAGTCATCATTGGTAATATAATTACCATCTTTATCACAAATTCTTCTAAGTGAATATGTCCAATCAAGTTTCTTTTCTTTGATTGTGTTGATACACGTTTCTACGTGTTCTGGTTCCATCCAACAGTCTTGGTCCAAATACAGAATGTATTCAGTATCAATTAAGTGTGTGAAAGCGGCGTAGACTCGGTGGCCATAGAATCCGTTGGCACCGACATTGATGGGCAGATAACATCTTTCCAAATTTTTTCTAGAAAGAAAACCATCCGTAATGATTCTTGTTTTTGAATGGTGTTTAATGCCATCAGCAACAACATAACATTTCGTTTCATAGGTTTGTTCAAGTACAGATTGAACAGCACCTTTCAACTCCGGAGCACCCGTAGTTGGTATAATCACAGTAGCAGTCATAATCAACCTCTAGTCAGTTTTAATATCTTCTCTATTTGTTTTTCAATTGCTGGTTTACGATTAGGCCAATAGATATATTCCTTATCACCTGTACTATGTAGTTTGTTCAGGAAAGGGACAATCATTTTTTCAACTTCAGCTAGCCTCTTTTTATAATCATCAGCAGTCTCAGCTGTCTTGTTGATTACTGAATTATATTCTGCTTCGGATACAGCAGAGAAACCAAAATCATCTTCTAGATCCTGGTATTCTTTCATAACTTTATCAAAGTCTGTTAATGGCATATTAATATATCTTTCCAAAAGTACCAAAACCTTTTCCTCGTTTTTCAGCTAAGAAGAATAAATCAGTTATAAATTTCTCCATACCTTTTTCACCCAACATTATAAAATTATATAAAAAATTTATTTGCATTAATTTTGAATTTGCTGTACCATAATTTTGTTTGTCTAATAAAATTTTTGAAATATTATCAGCAAAGTCTTTATCTGAATTTATATTAGTTTTTACTGTACTTTTAATTTTATTAAACATAGACTTCCAATCATTCATTTCAGTATTGAAATCTTGAGGTGTACTTGGGAAATTTTTCCAATCATTATCAAAAATCATTTTGTGTTTGTCGGCTGCATCTTCTATAAGACTAACAGGAGCTTTGCCAATCTGAGCAGCCGCACCAGGTTCTTGGAATTCAAATATTAAATTACCTGGTCTATAAGTTCTTCCTGATGTTCTGATTGTTAGTGTGTATCTAAGTTTTTCTTTTGTATAGTTAACATCAAAAAATATTCTTGTATCATTGGCTTTAAATGTTCCATCGTTTTGCAAAAGTAAATCACAGCGTATTTCGTGAATTGTAAATGACGGATGTTTACCGGAGGTGAACATCACACCTTCTTTGATATTAACCTCTTGGTATCTAGCTTGTGGAGATTTTGATGCTACCTTTTTGAGTGAAATTCCGACTACTTTTCTTTCTTGAAATAGAGTACGTAATTCGGAATTTAACATTTCAATATCAAGTGTATCATTTATTGCATCTGTTATTTGCCTTTTAACTTCATTTTCATTTTGAATACACCACACATCAGCTGGATCCCAAGCATCTTTTTTATTGATTTTATATTTTTGGTTAACTAATTTTGAAACCCATTCCATAAAACCACCTTCAACACTAAACTCTTTAAATTTAGTGTTGGAAAATTCATCTAAGAATCTTTTTTGTTGTTTGAAGAATGTTTCTATCCATTCTTTATCAATGTAAGGATATATTCCTTTTTTAGTTTTAGTTCCAACAACTTCATTTTGGAATTTTTCATCACTTATAATTTCATCAACATTTTTATATTTCTTATTATCATTTAAGGCACGCCGAAATATCCAAGCTGAAGTCAATTCTTGCATCTTAGTTAATTCGGAAGAACTTGGTTTTGTTGCCATTTTTACCTAATGATTTGAATATCTTTACCTGAGGTCCAGATTTCCAATTCTGACCTCAATCTACCCTCATTTTTAAGGGTTTCGTATCTATTTATGGCCTTACTTTTCCACCACGATACAATATTATTCAATTCGTGTTTGTGGTAATTTTCACCAGGCAATAATTTATCAGTCCTACATGCCATAAAGTCTACCATATTGCTATATCCATAATCAGAAACATAATATCTTTTCTTTTCTGTCAACCTTTTAGCGTTCTCAATCGTTAAATGGAATGCCTCCGCTTCAGTAGAACCTTTAAGTGCTGCTTTAGTCAAAGCTATAATCTTGGTAAAAGTCCTTAGCTTACGGCTTGTGGTTGATGTATCACCAGCCAACAAATCTCCAACTCTACTTTCCACATAATCTTTCAGTGCAATGTATCTTGGTCCGTGCATCATCGGTACCATATCTGATTCTGTTAGACCTTTGAAACGAATAAGTGGTTTCATACCATCATATTGTGATACAGTCTTAGCAGTACCATACAAACTGGTAGTTTCAAACAAACAAATATTTGAATTGTATTTTTTGTTTACAATTTCTCTGACTGTATGTGAAGTACAGATTGCAGCTAGAAGTTTACCACCAAGATAATTAAAACCAAATGGCTGTGCCGGTACAATTACAAATCCCATAATAGTAGATTCGTTGAATCGTTTAGATGTATCAGGATTCTGAATCCAGACCTGTCCAAGCAATTCATTACGTGGTTTCATATAGATTACTGGTGAACCCAAACGAATAAAACCTAGAATCTTTCCTGTGTTCTTTTCTTTTACAGCCAACTGTATATTTTTACCAACTGGTGCTTTGTTAACATGAGATGAGGTGATACTTAATAATGTTTCCCAAGTGTTGTTTGGTATTTCACATACTTCAATATCCATATCATTCGGGTGCATTGAGAAATTTGAAAACAAATCATCTTCTGGTGGAAACAATGAAGTCTCTAAACCTTCAAGTGATTTTAATTTCTCATCACGCATGTATTGTTCAATACTTCCAATATCATTAAAATAATCATGAAAAGCTTTGGCACAATACAGTGCATCATCTCTAGTTAATATCATAATTTAAATTTCTTTAATACTTCGTTTGCTTCATCTAAACTGGTAATCTTTGGTTCTGAATCAACAGAAATAATAGATACACTAAAACCCATTTTGGATTTTGGATCATACTTTAATAATATATTGGATTTTTGTTGATCCCAACTTTTATTATTAAAATTAATTTTTATTTCTTTAATATCTCTTGTGTTCATACTTTAAATCCAGTAAATTTCTTCTGTGATTTTTCACGGTCACCAAATGTGTTTAGTGGCTTATCGTGACCAGCATCAGCCAAACCTTGTTGTGCTGATTGTTCAATATCATACAGCCTCATCTTTGCTCTGTCAATGCCCAAAGTAAATCTCTTATGAAATGTTGGATCATTATAACGATTCTTCAATTGTTTCACCATAATCTGGCCAAGTTCTTCCAGTTCTTCGGAAGAAATCAATGCAAACATCAAGTCTGCGGTTGCCGGCAAACCAAAAGACTCACTTGTGTCCTCAAGTCCGGGATCGGAAGAAGTAAATCCACTTCTAGTTGTTTGTGTCGCAGAAACAATAGGTACTCCGAAC
>Ga0114959_10003180_pt1 | contig 13008 bp, 13 predicted proteins | sample C_130625_EF_Meta_FD_87317 | JGI IMG/M metagenome (GOLD analysis project Ga0114959, IMG submission 87317) | Freshwater microbial communities from Lake Croche, Canada to study carbon cycling - C_130625_EF_MetaG | ecosystem: Environmental > Aquatic > Freshwater > Lake | place: Lake Croche, Canada...
AAATAAATATTTAAAAATGAATACCCCTTTGTTCAGTATCAAATTATTTAGGATTATTAAAATGAATATTTATATAAATAGTAAATAAAATCCATTTCCAATTTTTATTCATAATAATGCTAATATTTTTGGCTATTCACTCAAATAACAATAGTCACCAATAATAAATTTCTATCCATGTTAAAAAATTAATTAATCAACTCAGAATTTATAAATTTACTAGGTTATATGATTTTGTATAAAGCAAATAAAATAATAAAGAATAGTGTTAAACTTATAATTCAAAATAATAATATATTTAATTTGTTCAATAAATATATATGAACCTATACTAGTGCTAAATGTTAAAAATAAAATTTATATATCTATTAAATATATTTACTGGTTTTATAAATTGTTTAATTATAATGTTATTTAAAATTGGCTTATCAATAAATTCATATTTATTGATATAATCATCATTTAAATTGGTTTTAAATCTAGTATTTTTTTGTTTTGTGTTTTCCGCATATAAATTATTATGACCAATATTTAAAATTTTAGAAGAAAATGGATGTACAGAAAATAAATTATTTTTAAATTGATGATATGTAAATCGAATAGCCCAAGAATCAATTAAACCAGATTTTTGTTTAATTAACATAGATGTTAAATCAGAACCCATTTTATTAAAAGATTTTTTCTGTGCTCGATCTTTTATAAAGTGATCATAACTTCTAAAACTCCAATCTACTTTATCCCACCTATCTTTCCAGGTAGCCCAACCCCAACTAGAACTTCTTTTTGTAAAATAAACATCATTTAAGTTATGTGTTTTAATAATAGGACTGTACCCACAAATTGATAAAATTTGATTATTATTTTTATAAAATTCTAAACCTTGATTAATAAATAATAAAAAATTCTTACTTACAATTAAGTCATCTTCTAATATTATTAATTGTTCATATTTAATAAATTGTTCGGATACTCCATTTATTATAGATGTAGCTAAGCCTTTATTATAATTTGATTCTAATATTTTAACAGTTTTGAATCCAGAAACAGATTTAAGATAGGATTTTACATTTTCATGTTGTTGTTTATAATTATCATTATTTAAACCGTCATGATAAATAATTAAATCAGATTCTTCTGATAATAAATTCAATTTTAGTGATTCAATAGTTAACTTTAAAGTATCTAATTTTAGGTATGTAAAAAGAAGTATTGGAGCGGGGTTATTCATTAAATTGGATTATAAAAATTTACAAGTTTATAAAATCTAGTAATAAAACGATTAAAGAAATTATTTCTTGAGATATATTTATATTTTATTTGTTTGTTATCTGTGATAAAATCGGGAAATTTAAAATTTGTGTTATTATATAATTCAGTATTAATTTTAAATCTATTATAACCAATAGTATTACTAGCATCAGATCTATTAAATCCAATATTTAGCACTAAATTTTTACAAGGATAAATAGTCATTTTATTTTTTTTAAACATAAAATAATCAAGTCTTATATCCCATGTTCTTATCTTAGAATTTATAGTCTTTTTTAACATTCTTGTTAAATCTGAACCCCAAAAATTAAATTTTCTTTGTAGAACTTTAGAATGTAAAAAAAGATCTTTATCCAAAATTTCCCAATCAACGTCTTTTATCTTACTAGACCAAGTAGCCCAACCCCAAGGATTTGACCTTCCAGTAAAATAGCAATCCCATTTGTATTGTAACGGAACTTTTACGTAATTAAATCCTGTTACAGTGATAATATCATTTTCATGTTCATAAAAATTTAAACTGGCATTAAGAAAGCTAAGAAATTGATGATTAACTACAAGGTCATCCTCAACAATTATAAACTTGTCAAATTTTAGAGACATTTCAATAATACCATTAATAATATTGAAATCTACCCCCAAATTGATTTCTCTTTCAATAATTGTAATTGATTTGAAACAAATAATATTTTTAATATAATATCTAATATAATTAACCTTCACTTGTTCTTCATTATTTCTAGCTGCATCAGAATAAATGATTAAATCAGACTCTTTTGATTCTGGACATAATTTCAAAGATTCAATACAAGACTTGAGTGTATCTAGACGCGTGAAACAGAATAGTGCAATTGGTGCTGGAGTCATAAAATGATTACTTTAATATTATAGATACCATCATGTTGCCAGAAAAATTAAAAAAAGTTAATAAAAAATAAAGGAACTTCGCAATTAGAATCTTAAAATTTTTTGGTATATATTTTACAACTTTACCAATAAGTAAATTATGATCCCAAAGTCTATATACTTTAATTTTTTTAAAGTTACTTAATAAATAAGACTTAACAGTTTGTTTGATCATGTATTCATCCCATCTATACACGAAATTAATAGAATCATCATGCTTTTCCCATTCTGTTCCAAATTGATTACCAATAAATGAATTATACGGTTCGATTACAATAATAGCTTTTGAAGAAACGCGAAGCATTTCTGTTAGCCCTAAAGCAGGCCTTGTTAAATGATGTAAACCATCTTGGACTACTACTAAGTCGTACTCTCCATCATTTAATTCTAAATTTTCTGCATTTAAAATAATTGTTTTTAATTCAGGTGCGAGTAAGTTACAAATAGATAATGAATTAGGAGAAAAATCACTATTCGTTACATTAGAAAAACCAGCTTTATAGAAAAAATATCCTTCACCACCAACACCTCCACAAACTATTAAAACTTTCCAGTTTTTAATATCATTAAATACATAAAAATTTTTAATATAATTTAAACCTAATTGTAATCTTCGATCACGGAGATATCTGATTAAACTATTATCAGTAAAGTGAAATTGAAATTTATTTTGATTTTCACTTTTATAAATACTATCAAATAATTGATTTTGATTAATGATATTTTTATGTAGCATATTTTTAAATTAATATTATTTTAAATTTTTATATAATATTGGAAAAGTGCATCTAAAATGAATTTAAAAAAAGATCTTTATCTGAAATTTCCCAATCAACGTCTTTGATCTTATTAGACCAAGTAGCCCAACCCCAAGGATTTGACCATCTAGTAAAATAGCAATCCCATTTGTAATGTAACTGAACTTTTACGTAATTAAATCCTGTTATAGTAATAATATCATTATTATGTTCATAAAAATTTAAACAGGCATTAAGAAAGCTAAGAAATTGATGATTAACTACAAGGTCATCCTCAACAATTATAAACTTGTCAAATTTTTGAGACATTTCTTTAATGCCGTTAATAATATTATAATCTACCCCCATATTGATTTCTCTTTCAATAATAGTAATTGATTTGAAACCATGTATAGTTTTAAGATATTCTCTTACTTCTAAAACCATTAAAATTTCTTGATCATTTCTAGCAGCATCAGAATAAATGATCAAATCTGATTCTTCTGATTCAGGACATGATTTAAGAGAATCAATACACTTAATTAAAGTATCTAATCTTTTAAAACAAAAGAGAACTATTGGTGAGTACATAAATTATAAATTACCAGTAACAATCGTTTTCAACTTTATTGGAATTTTCAACTTTATCTTCATCTGACGGGTATTCAAAAAATTCATTTATTATATGATTGAAATTTTCATTTTCAATCCAACGTTTTCCTTTAATTCCGAATAACATTTGAGTAGGACCTCCTAAATGAATTGCTTTTTTCCCTATCCTTTTTACATGTGCTGCTAAAGGAAAACCATATGCACCACATCCAATAATTGCGATATCGAAATCGATTTTATCAATTTCGGATTTCATATAATCAAGTGCAGAAAACCAATCTATAAATTCAGACTTTTGACCAGCAATTGTTTGTACCGCCTTGATCGTCTGTAAAGATTTAAAAACTGGTAATACATTTTGATTTTTAAATAAATTTAAACGATTGATATTATATTGAATTTCTATAGTTTTATTAAAGGGATGAATGACTAAAATATTTTTATCTTTTAATACTTCACTCCAAGGATTGTCAGTTAAATAAGGCTCTAGTTGCTTTAATTTAACTCTTATGGCATTAGGATAAAACTTATCTAAAAATCGTTCTTCAATTCTCCAAGAACCAAGAATATCCATTATTTTCATGTCATCGATCATCATTTTAGAGAACTTACGAATTGTGGTATCATTGCTAGGGAAAAACCCTGAAAGTGTAACCATATTACCCAAAATTCTTTTTTTAAAAAATATTCGAATGGGAAACGGTAAAAAAGGATATAATATTGCTTTAATTTCAGTAGATCCAAATCGAGAAATCATTACAGGTTCTGTACTTGACAATTTAGATTGAATTAGCTTAGAAACTTGATCCCCCTCTAAAGGATTTCTATAAATTATCCTCTTGATACCTATGTGAAATAATTTTGAAAAAAAATTACTCATTTTTAATGGAGATGTTTGATTTAAAATATGATTCTAAACGCTTTTTTTTATATCTATCAATTATTGCCTTTAACACAAAAGTAATAGTTGGAATAATTCCAATTAAATGAAAAGAGAATATTATTGGATTAATCGTTTTATTATTATACAGATTCAGTTGATTTGGAGAAAAGGATAATACATTTTTTAAATTAATTCTTAAAAAAGGGAAGCCATGATTAGAAGTTCGAAAACGAATGATTTTTAATTTATTTTGTGCTTCTTTGTTAATACCATCTAATTGATCTAAATCAATCTTAGAATAGCATGACTGAAAATAATAATTATTGGTTTTATGGGATAAAAAATTACTTAAATCAAAGTAAGAAGACCAATTATCATCATTTTGAAGAGTAAATAAAATTGGATCAGTAAGTGGGTTAAAACTTTTCATAATAATTCGCAAATTCAGCTGGGCATTAAAAGCATAAATTCGTTCACATTCAAGTAAACTTCCAAATAAAAGTGCTGCATATCCTCCAGCTGAGCTTCCTATGGTAATTACGCGATAACCTAATGTTTCAATTTTCAAGAATTCTAAAATCTTTAAAGGGTTATTTAAAGATTCATTTATGCCACTTAGATACCATTGCTTATGAAGATCTCTTAAAAAAATATGTTTTCTAGCCCGAGGAAATTTATTTCGTTTCCACTCATATTTATCCCTTTGTAAAATTGAATAATCAAAAGATTCATAAGTATTTGGATAATAAATTTCATTACTACTGAAGTAAACAACACACAAATTAATATCTACTTGGTCATTAATTTCCTCGAATTCAATGATATAATTTCCGGACTTAAATGCTTCAATGACAACCGAAGACTCTAATTGAAAAATCATCTGATTCTTTTTAACCATAATTTTGGGAATATCAAACGAATATGAGTTGAGATTAATGATTTTAGTGCAGTTAGAACACCAAAATATTTTAGGTTATAATTAAAAAAAATTATTGGTTCAGCAGAGCCCAAAGGAGAATAAAGATTTTTAATTCGATCTTTCAAACTAATCCCTGGAATACACCATTTTGGTAAACCATCTTTATTTGAACATGCTCCTACAAATTGATCAGTTGAAAAGGAAAGAATGCCTTTTTTTTTGGCTCTTAAACTATATTCGTTATCACCAATAGCATGCCTATATTTCCAATCGAGATTTCCAATTATTGAATATACATTATGCGGAACCAAAACGCAGTTTCCATTAATGATATCTGCAATTTGCAGGTTGCCGTTTGGAAAGTTAATTTGAGATTTATTATTAATTATTTTACAACCTCCATAAGTTATTATTTTAGGGTCATCAGGGGCGTGAATACTTCCACAAATTATACTATTGAATTTTGTTTCATTCGCTGCCTGTAACATATTCAATATACCGTTGGGTAATAAAAAAGTGTCATCATTTAACCACAAATAAGCATCAAATTTCTGTCTTGATGAAAGTGCTACTTTCCAAGCTGTATGCATACCTCTATTCCAATATAAATCACCATTTCCCTGTATTAGATTTACTAATGGAAAATTAATCTCTATTTCTTTACTTGTACCATCGGTTGATCCATCATCAACTAAGAAAACATATATTTCAAATACCTGCTCAATACCAATTTGCTGGTACAATTTAGTCAAGCATTTTAAAGTTAAACCAACCCTATTATGACAGGTAATTAATACTGCGATTTCTTTCAAGTTTTCAGGATTTGATTAGATTAATATATTTACTTCTAATAACCTCTTCAGCAAAATTCTTCTGCATAAGATTATATCCTTCCATTTTAAATGAATCAATTTTAGATTTATTATTAAGTATATCTATTAAATATTCAATTGATTCTTCTGGAGTGGATGCGATATATCCTGTTTTACCGTGAACTATAATTTCAGGACTTCCTAATGCATATTTTGTTGTAATCACAGCTAATCCTGAAGCAGCAGCTTCTCCAATTACTTGGGGATATGCATCAAATCGAGCTGGTAAAATTAATATATCATTTGATTGAAATATTTGCCTATGTTCTAAAGTTCCATAATTAATGTTAGTATTAATTATAGCACCATTAATTTGCAAAGTTTTGTCTGATGTTAAAATTGTTAATTCACAATTATATTTAAGTTTTTCTTCCCAAGCATTTATTAATATATCCCCCCCTTTTCTAAACCAATCCCCCCCTATAAATAATACTCTCGGCTTGGGTGGAGTTAATCTAGGAAAAATGTTTAATTTTTTGATAATGAAAGGGGCAGGAACTTTATATATTTTTTTTAGATCAATTCCATATACATGATGAATATTATTAATTGCTGCGTCAGTCCAACAAAATATTTTATGACATTTATTTAAAATTTTTTTATGAAAATAAAAAATTAGATCTTTCTTAATTTCAACTTCATAAACTTGAGAATATAAAGTTCTTGTCCAATCTAAAATAATTATAGATTTATTTCCATTCCAAGTACCATATGAAAATAAAGCTGGGCTCAAGTTTTGAAATATTAAATACCCACCATTTTTAGACTTCTCATACACTCTTCTTCGTAAATCAAAAGTAGATTTTAATCTAAAATAAACACTTTTCCAAAGAGTAATTTTTTGTTTACGTTTTGTGGCGTGATCTTCAGCAAAACGAAAAAAATCAAAATCATTTTGAAATAATTCATTTAAGTTAGCTTCTAATGTTATGTTGCCCAAGTCAACTGGGAAAGTGACAAATAAATTTTTATTAAAGTCTGAAATACTGTCTTTTTTTGACATAAAACACATTAAGTTAATGATTAATAATTGAAAATGTTGTAGAACACAAATATTCTGTTTAATTAAAGAATGGCTTTACCATATTTTAAGTGGATTGAAGGAATTTAGATCGAATAGCATATGAGGTACCTTTAGTATATCCATCATTAACTAAAAATACTAATATGATAAATTAAATAAATATCCCAATTTGATATAAAAATTAAAAGAAATCTTAAGATTTTTACTTGTAATAATAAATGGTAATTAAAAAAATAATGTAAATTATCACTTTATTTTAATTTTTGAACAAATTGAATAGAACTGTTATTTTTTTTAGATTTGAAAATGCTCAATATCCAATCTTTCATTTGATTATCATTCATTTTCCTAAAGTTTTCAGAATAACAAAATCCAATAAAAATCCATAAATAAATATATTGTATATAAAAGTTATTAATATCCTCTACCCATGCAAATGCCCATCTAAAAGCTATGAATAATCCAATTATTTTAATAAATATATTATTTGAATAAAAAATGGCTAAATAAGATGCTTTAAAGTATAATAAAAAAATAAAAATTACACCTACTAAACCTAACCAAGTAAAATAATTTAAAACACTAACCTCATTTCCATTTCTTTCATTCCGCTTTGACAAATCATCATCTCCAAATAATTCTGAGATATTACCTCGTGCTGGAGTCCTTCCAAAAATCCAAGAGTTATATTTTTTTGCTGTCTCCAAAACTTCAACATATAAAAAAGTTCTTGTATCTGCTGATAAATCATCCTCTACTAATTTACCTTTGAAGTCACGTTTTTTATCAATGATTTCTTTTTTTTTGTCTCCTTGTGGATTGAAAATATTGAATAAACCAGAAGTAGCAAGAGTAAAAAATATAAAAGGAGCTAAAAAAAACAAAAAGCTTATAAATCCTATTATTTTAACAGAAAATAATTTCCTGAAATAATAAATTAATATACAAAAAAACGGGACTATAAACTTAATCAGATTACTCCTAGCTCCAAAATCAGCAAAAAGAACATATAAAGCAATCATAACTAAGATAATTTTCCATCTAAAGGATAATACGGGGAAAAATAAAATAAAAAATGAAAAAGGAGCTAAATAAAAACCAAATTCATCACGACCGATAAAAAATTGAATTAGTAAAAAAAGAGGGGCTGTATAGATTATGTAATGGGAAAAAATTTGTCTTAAAAAAAATTTACTATTTGAGGCAAATGCAACTATAGGAATTAAAAGACACATGGTATTACTTAATAATAACTTCCAATCCCAATAATATTGAGATATAAATGCACCTATAATAAACTGTAAAAAAACATAGTATATATAAAAAATTAAAAGTTTGAGATTTTTTTGAAGTGTAAGTGAAGAATATTTATTCATTATGATATAAAATAATATCAAAACGAAAGTTTGAATGACCCACCAAAATGTAGTGTTTCCAAGAGATAAAGTTTGACCGTGTGAATTAATAGTTATTAACAATAATGTCAAAGGCAAATACTTTAATATAAAGGATTTATCGAACATATAATTTTTTAAGATTCACAAAATAATGAATTGTCAATTTTTAAATTAAATTATTTATAAAGCTCAAAGATTTTATTAACATTTTGGTCTAAATTAAAGTTTTTCTCAACAAAATTTTTTGCTCTAGTTGTCACTTTTTCCATTATGGTCTTATTTTTATGTAATTTAATGATTGTATTAGCAAGTATTTCAGAATCTTCTTTAATAAGAAAACTATTCTCACCATCAGTATTAAAATCTTTAAGACCTGGAACATTATATAAAATAGTTGGAATCCCACATGCCATTGCTTCTATAGTAGTAATTGAAATACCTTCTAATTTACTTGTCATTAAATAAATGTCAGATGCTATTAAATATTTTCTTACATCTTGTTGATTGTTACAAAATATAACTTTTTCATTTACGTCTAATGAAATTGCAAGTTCTTTCTCAGAACATTGTGTTTCACCTGTCCCTAGATGCAAATAAATAGTATTGGGTATTTTATCTAATACAATTGGAAGTGCCTTTAATATTTCTGAATGCCTTTTGACTGAACTACAAGAACCTATAGAAATTAATACTAAATCAGTTGAATTAATATTTAATTCTTCTCTAATATTTAATTTTTCGTCAAGCGTTCCAGAGAAATACTTTTTATTTCCATACCAGTTATAGATTTTTTTTGTTTTGTTTAAAAATAGATTTTTTTCATTGTCATAAACGGAATCACTAATTGATTGAAATATACATTTAAACATATATTTGGCAGAAAATCTTAATAAAATATGATAAAAATTAGAATACCAGTTTGTACGGAAAACACTGTGAAAAGTGTAAACTGACTTGATATTAGTTAGCCATGCACAAATTGCAAACCCCCACATAGCACTTCCAGAATGAATATGAACAACTTCATAATTTTCACTCTTAAATAGTTTTATTATTTGTTTATAATAATTAATACGATATAAATATTTTTTTAATGGTGGCATTTCGAAATGAAGAATTGAGAATCCGGCATTTTTAAAATTATTAGCATAATCTCCTAAATCATTCGCTGTAGCCATCACTGTTAATGAACAACCATTTTCAAGAAAAAAAGGTGCAGCATTAACGTACATAATCTCTGCACCAGAGAATTTTAAAGAGTGAAATATATGAATAACTTTCATAAAATTTAATTAATTAAGAACCTATGATCAATCATTAGATTTAACTACATGTTTATTTAGAGCTGTTATATCATCATAAATATTATAATATTGTAGAGCCCCGTTCTTCAAGTCATGTCTTTTAATAGCAATTTTTTTGGCATTTATTGATAACTTCATTGCTAGTGAATCATCTGAAAACACTCTATCTATCTTATTTGCTAACATAACACTGTCACCACTTTGGAAAAAAAGAGTACTCTCCTCATCTTTTACAATTGAACTAGTTCCACCAACAAATGAACATATAGTTGGACAACCTAATAACATAGACTCGCCTAAAGAATTTGGGCTATTTTCAATATATGAGGATAAGACAAAGATATGATTTGATTTATATTGTTCTGCCATTTGATCTGAGTTTAATCGATTATAAAAATTTATATTATTTTGTAGCTTATATTTTCTTACCAGATGCCCTAGATAAATGGTATAATCTTCACCAAAAAATTTATCTCTTATACTTAGTTTGATTTTAACTTTCGATAGGGGAACATTTACTGTGATATTAGGATATTTTATTTTTAATATAGAAATTGCTTTCAAAAGAACATGAAATCCTTTTAAAGAATAAGCTGCAGAGCTGAAAAATATGGATTCTCGAATGCAAGTTTTTATATTCCACTCGTTTTCATAAAAAGATTTTCTCAACAATTCTTCACCATGAAAATAATAAGCTTTAGGGTTTAAAGAATATAAATGTGCCTTATCCCAATCAGTTCTTCCTATAAAATATTTGTTATTTATATAAATTTCATTTTCAATTTTTGAATACTTTTTCCAGTTGCGTATAAAACCATTTACACCTCCATAAAATAGCCAGTTTTTGATAGATTTAAATCTATTAATTTCTATATTAGCAATACTATAATTTAAAAATGTAATGTATGATGATATAATACCTTGAATTGAAATAACAACGGGTAGTGACTCAGGTAATAATTTATATAATAAACCATAATTATTCTCAGTTCCATGAATATGAATAATATCGGGATTGAAATTATTTATTTGTTCAATATATCTTGATGACATAACATTTGAAAAAAATGATTTTGAGTTTTTTTCAAGTGGTATAGTGTAAAAAGTTACATTATCTAAATGTAACTTCTGGTTTTTTCCATCTAAGACAGGGGTTAAAATCCCTAGTTCTAATTTTGGATTTTTTTTAAGCTCAAAATATAATGAATCTAGCCATGTGGAACCCAAAGTTGGTCTTCCTTCTACAAAAGGATAAAAAATATCTAAAACGTCATGTGTTATCCAAAGTACTTTCATAAATTATAAATATTATTTACTAATAAAAACCACCTTCAACAGAAGTAGCATTTAAAGGTTTTTTTTATTCACTAGGATAAACCCAGTATTGATTCATTAAACTAGAGTAATTATAAATTAGATTGTAGTTAGTATTTTCCCAACTTTAACCTTTTATCCCAAAAAGTAACTGTAAACTTCCACCTAAATGAACATCTTTTTTTTCCAAACGTTTAACATGAGCAGCTAAAGGAAAACAATAAGTTCGAAAATTAATTTAGCAAATATCAAAATCGATTTTATCAATTTCTTCTTTCATATAATCTAAAGCTTCAAACCAATTATTAAATCTAGTTTCATTACCTGTAATTGATTGAACGGCTTTTATAGTAATTAATTCAAATTCGAGTAGTATTTTATTTTTAAATAATGAATTTCAATTTTTATACTATGAAATAATTGAGGAAATAAATGGATGTATAACTAAAACTTTTTTAATTTTTAGTGCAACAGCCCATGGAATTTCTCTAAGAAATGGATCTAAATGAATCGCATCGAAATTACTAATTTTTCAGATATTCGTTCAAAATACTTTCATTAGTTAACCATGATTCAAGTAAATCTAAATATTGAATATCTGATAATAATAATTGACAACATTTTTCTACAATTAGTTGAAGAAAAAAAGCCAGACCATTTTTCGATTTGTTTTAAACTAGCATTATTCCAACACCAATTTAATTCTATACCTAAAGAATATTTAAATAAATTGGGTTAAAAATTTTTAACATTGATATAATTTAATAAACACATTAATTAAGTCAATCGAAATTTAGCAACCATAAATGGTTTATAATCTAAAATAAAATTAAAAAGTAAAACATATATTTCATTAGAAACATTTTTACGGATTAAATGAAAATTATACCTTTAATTTAAATTTTTCAAAATAAGACGTTAGATTAACAAAGTACATTCATAATAAATTTTTAAATACAAATATTTTATATTAGTAAGAGTTATATTTTGATTAAATTATATTTTTAGAAATGTAAAAAATATGATTAAACTCAAAAATTACAATAAACTAATAATTAATTAATTACTTATGAATCAATTAAATTTTCTAGGACCAAATTTTTAAAATATACTAATTTTAAAACCAAAAATTTTTTATATCAACAAAGTCCTTTATTTCAAAATTATATTCTACATTTTCAATAAAATATAATGGTGTATTATTATAAAGTGAAGCCCATGCGGAAAAAGTAGAGGGTGGCCCAAGAATATAATCCGACTGACTTAAAAGATATAAATCTTCGGCAATTGCATTAGATGTAGAAAAATGGCAATTATATCCAAGGAAATATGATCTATCTATTTCTTCATTACCTACCAATATAAATACTATATTTTCTGAACAAAACAAATTATTAATATGCATCATAAATGAAAGATATTGTGAATTAGTATAAAAATACTTTCCACTTTGATAAGTTTTATAATCTCCCCCTCCTTAAATGAATCCCTACAATTAATGTATTTTTTATTTTTATATCATTAATTTTTTTCTGAACTCTTTTACAAATCATTTCTTCAGGTAAATAAAAATTCATTACTTTTTTTTAAATGCTTTATTTTAAATATACTTTTTTTTACCCCTACATCCGATATTATAAATGAATGTGTTGTATAATTATTTATTAAATATTCAGATAATTTTAATGTGATTTTATTATTGAATAGAAAATTAATTATTTTTATATAATTAATAAACCCAAAAAAAAGTAAATATTTTTTTTTATAAAGT
>Ga0114959_10003183_pt1 | contig 13002 bp, 17 predicted proteins | sample C_130625_EF_Meta_FD_87317 | JGI IMG/M metagenome (GOLD analysis project Ga0114959, IMG submission 87317) | Freshwater microbial communities from Lake Croche, Canada to study carbon cycling - C_130625_EF_MetaG | ecosystem: Environmental > Aquatic > Freshwater > Lake | place: Lake Croche, Canada...
AAAAATACCAGCACAAGATCTGAGATAAAAGTTCCAAACCCCCGAGATATACGTGATTATTTAAATCAATATGTAGTAGGACAAGACAGTGCTAAAATCGTACTGTCAGTTGCCATCGCAAATCATTACAAGAGAATTAATAACCCAGACAATTTTGTTGAAAAATCTAATATCTTAATGTTAGGTCCTACCGGAGTAGGAAAAACTCTTTTGGCCAAGACTGTGGCAAAATATCTAAACGTTCCATTTGTTATAGCAGACGCTACTACCCTGACTGAGGCTGGGTATGTAGGCGAAGATGCTGATAGTTTAATCACTCGGCTATATCAGCATGCCGACTGTGATGTAGCTCGTGCTGAACGTGGTATCGTATTTTTAGATGAAGTTGATAAAATTTCTAGAAAAAGTGAAAGTTCTACAGTAACTCGCGATGTATCGGGAGAAGGAGTACAACAAGCATTACTTAAACTGATTGAAGGCACAACAATCAAAATTAGCCCGTCTGGCTCTAGAAAGTCAGATCAATATGTAGAAATCGATACTACTAATATATTGTTTATTGCTGGCGGAGCATTTATTAATCTTGACAAGATAGTTAAAACTCGTGTACAAGGCACATCTATGGGATTCGCTGCCCAGTTGAAAAATGGCGATGACATGGTCAATGAAACTGTTATTTCCGAAGATTTAGTTAAATATGGGATGATACCAGAATTTGTTGGAAGATTTAGCAACGTGGTAAGTCTGCAAAGTTTGACCAAACTACAACTCATCAGTATTTTAAAAGATGTAAAACATAACTTTATAGAACAATATCGTTGGCTGTTTAGTCAAGATGGTGTCGATTTAGAATTTGAAGAAGAAAGTTTAGAATTAATCGCAGAAAAAACATTAGAAAGCAAGACTGGAGCACGCGGATTACATACCGAATTAGAAAGAATACTATTGCCTCATATGTTTGATCTGCATACATATCGTAAACAAAGTATACTAAAAATTGCTATCAGTCCAAAACTAGTAAATACACCTATTACCTTAGCACAAGAAAATGGATAAATTATACGGCACAACTGTAGTAGTCAAGGATGGAAATTTTGAAAAAGCCATTCGCAAATTTAAAAAGAAGATACAAGAATCCAGGTTGCTCGAAACTTTACGTGCTAAAGAGTTTTATGAAAAGCCCACCACAGCACGTAAGCGTAAAAAGGGCGCCGCTAAAGCTAGATTGCGTAAACGCCTGCGTGATCAACAATTACCAGAAAAATTGTATTAAATCTGATATTTTTGTATAATAGAAATAAATACTTTATATGAGTGCCAATAGGTGGGCTCATATACAATCTTGCTTAATTAAAGGAGAAAATTATGTCTAAGCATATTATCGGTGTGGATCTCGGAACCACGAATTCGTGTGTGGCTATTTTAGAAAACGGTGTAGCTAAAATAATCGAAAATAGTGAAGGTGCCAGAACAACCCCCTCAATCATAGCATACGGTGACGAAATATTAGTCGGAGCCCCTGCTAAACGTCAAGCAGTAACCAATCCAAAAAATACAATTTACGCAGCCAAGCGATTGATCGGCCGCAAGTTTAATGAAAAAGAAGTACAAAAAGACATTGACTTGATGCCCTATTCTATCGTCGAAGCCGCCAACGGTGATGCGTGGATTCAAGTCAATAATGAAAAATTAGCTCCCCCGCAAGTTTCAGCGGAAGTGCTACGTAAGATGAAAAAGACTGCCGAAGACTATCTCGGAGCGGAAGTCACACAGGCTGTTATCACAGTACCAGCATACTTCAACGACAGTCAGAGACAGGCCACAAAAGATGCTGGCAAGATCGCCGGACTTGAAGTATTGCGTATCATTAACGAACCAACAGCAGCGGCTTTGGCCTATGGGGTAGACAAAGCTGATAAACGAGACCGTAAAGTAGCAGTATTTGACTTAGGTGGCGGCACATTTGATATCTCAATCATCGAAATCGCTGATATTGATGGTGACAAACAGATCGAAGTATTGGCTACAAATGGAGATACATTCCTTGGTGGCGAAGACTTTGACCAAGTTTTAATGGATCATTTGGTTGTTGAATTCAAGAAAGAATCTGGTATCGATCTCAAGACAGATGTACTAGCATTACAACGTTTGAAAGAAGCAGCTGAAAAAGCCAAGATCGAATTGTCCAGTAGTCAGTCTACCACTGTAAACTTGCCGTATGTTACAGCAGATGCGACCGGACCAAAACATCTTAATGTAACGATCAGTCGTGCTAAATTTGAAAGCATGGTTGATGATTTAATTTCGCGTTCAATCGCTCCCTGTAAGACATGCATGTCAGATGCTAAGGTCACAGCCAATGACATCGACGAAGTTATCTTAGTCGGTGGGCAGACACGTATGCCTAAAGTACAAGAAGCAGTTGAGAAACTTTTTGGCAAAGCACCGCGTAAAGATGTTAACCCTGATGAAGCTGTAGCAGCAGGAGCTGCGATTCAAGGTGCTGTATTAGCTGGTGATAAAACTGATGTGTTGCTGTTAGATGTCACCCCTTTAAGTTTGGGTATTGAAACAGCAGGTGGGGTTATGACTAAGCTAGTACAGAAAAATACGACGATCCCCACTAAGCATAGTCAGACATTCTCAACAGCAGAAGATAATCAGCCAGCAGTTACCATTAAAGTATATCAAGGCGAACGCGAAGTTGCCGTATATAATAAATTATTGGGTGAATTTGATCTAGGCGGAATCCCGCCAGCACGTCGCGGAGTACCGCAGATCGAAGTTACATTAGATGTAGATGCTAATGGTATTTTAAACGTAAGTGCTAAAGATAAGAACACTGGTAAAGAAAATAAGATTACTATTAAATCCGATTCCGGTCTGACCGATGCTGAGATCCAGCAGATGATTAAAGAAGCAGAGGACAATGCGGAAGAAGATAAAAAGCAAGTAGAGTTGATTACGGCTAGAAACTCAGCTGAGAATCATTTGCATCTAGTCCGTAAAGAGCTTGACAATTATAAAGATCAATTAACGGATGAGCAAAAGACTACAATATCTGACGCTTGTGCCGCTGTTGAAACTGCGATTAAGGATTCTGACAAAGAAGGTATTGATAAGTCGGTGAACGATCTGCTCGCAGCAAGTGTTCCTGTTTGGGAAGCACAAAAGGCATCTGAATCAAAATCAGAATCGGGTAAAGATGACAATGTCGTTGATGTCGATGCCACTGAAAAAGAGTGAAGTAGTATAATTGCGGGTGCTCAAATGAGGCCCGCAGTAGTCAAACTTGCTTAATAAAGGAGAATATAAATGACTAGAATCACAGCAATGGATCTAACTCCATTTTATCGTAACACATTAGGTATGGATCGTGTATTTGAGCGCATCATTCAGCAGATTGATTCCGCAAGTACGCAAAATTATCCCCCGTATAATATTTTAAAAACTGGGGATAATACAGTAGAAGTTCAAGTTGCAGTAGCTGGATTTTCACCAGGTGAGATTGATGTAAAAGTTCAAGAAGATACTTTGATTATAACTGGTGAGAAATATGCAACAGATACTACAGAAATCCACTATGAATACATCTATCAGGGTATCGGAAGTCGGAAGTTTATTCGTACATTTCCCATGTCTGAAAATGTAGAAGTACTGGGTGCTCTTGTAAAGGATGGTATTCTCACAATTAAGTTAGAACGCATCATACCCGAAAGTAAGAAGCCCAAATCAATTGCTATCACATACGAAAGCTAGTACTATAATATAAATACTGTGGGGGAGCTAAGTTCCCCTACAGCTTAACAAGGAATTAAAATGGCACATACAGATGTAATAGCACACACTAATATTGATTCTAATCTTAAAGAACCATCTATGTTTAAAATCATTTATTTAAACGATAATACTACATCAATGGAATTTGTTATTGAATCATTAATGAATTTCTTTAATTATACCATAGAAACAGCCGTACAAATCACACAAGATATACATGAGACAGGTTCGGCGGTGGTAGCAGTACTGCCATTTGAAATCGCAGAGCAGAAGGGTATAGAAGTAACGATGAGCGCACGTAATCAAAACTATCCTTTGCAAATTAAATTAGAACCTGAATCAGCATAATCCGACGGCATTAGCTGATGGCATTTGTTTACAAGACGATTCTTTTGGGGTAGTAGGCTACTTGTGAATGTATACTGTTACTGATGCCTCTAGGGTTGCTGACGTAAGATATGTTGTTTTTAACTACTTCTACAGATTTATGGTAGTGCCCAAAGCACCAAATTTTAATTTTGTTTTCAGTGTCTTCTTTCAATGCCATTTCTAGTTGTGAATTCCCCATAGTGTTGAATCGCCAAGTGTCTACTAATTCTATGTCGTGTGATATAATCCATGGGGCCGGTACTGTATGTGATATCATTACAATGGATTTTACATCTTTCTGTGTTTGTAATTTTTTGATACTTTTAATCATATACGCGGCATCGTGTTCGGCATAGGCTTTGATCTCTAGAGCTGAATATTGACTAATGTTTTTTTTATTTTGATACCAATTTATACTTTGTTCAAATGATAGTGCCGAATCAAAATCATAACCCCACCAACCGTTTGTGGCCAAGAATGCCACATTGTTTATGATTACTACATTATCCTGCATAAAAATTACATTTTCCATGGGGGAGATCAGTGTCTGAAGTTCTCTATAACTGTTTGAAATACCGCCGGAATAGTATTCATGCTCGGCGTTCCCATCGATGTAGATCACTACATTGTATGCCTCACTCAGTTGTTCTAAAGTATCTATGACTAGCGCACGATCACAAGAAATGTCGCCAGCTACCACACATATGGGGGACGTGGGTTGATTTTCCCAGTTGAATCGCTCGGACCACGTTTCAAGATGAAGATCACTGATAAGATCAAAACTAAAAGCCATAAAATTTTTGGTATATTTTTAAGTAACATAACTATTTAACGGAGAACTTAAACATGAACATTATTTTTGGAAAGCAAGAAGCGGAAAAATTAGACGAAAAGTATATCGTGCTAGAGCTAGATACCATCACTATAAAATCTAGCGAGCCGATCACTGCGTATTGTGTAGTAGAAAGAATTCCGTTTGAGGATTTCCCCAGACTCCCTAAATTAAAAGAAGATCACTCTAATCTAATGGAGAGATATAGGAATCGTGACTGGGATAATTGTTTGGAGACTATCCACACATTGACCGGAGAGTGGGGCGGCGAGTTAGATACATTTTATAGTGAGATGAATTCTCGTATTTCTAAATACAAAATCCAAGAACCTGACGGTGATTGGACTGGCATAATTGTCAAATAAATTCTATGTATCTTGCGAATTTTACTTATACTAGTATAAGTAAAAGTATGTTAATGTTATATTACATATAGGAGGATACGACGATGGAAGCTAATCATTCAGAGCACTGGAAACTATTTCACAGAGAAAAAGATTCAAAGGCACGTACTAACTTTGTGATAGGGGCGATTCTTACCCCGTTAATGGTATTAACCCCGTTTATTTTTCTTTGGGTGCTAATGAAAATAAACGGATAGTAGCACTTTCGTGAACCTTACGGGCTAAGTTATCTGCGCACAGTACTGGCACTTAGCCCTGCGATAAATATTGGTGAAAAGCCAATATCTGTCAATAAGTTACTGACTTAAATTACGGCTATTTCATTTATTGGGGCAAAAAATGACAGTTTTAGTACTAACTAAACTTGACCGTAATGAATATGAATCAAATAGATTGATTGAGAGTTTTAGATCCAAGGGTATAGCCGCCAGGATGTGTCATCCCGATGACTTTGATATCATAGTAAATAGAGATATTCAAAAAGGTATCAAATACAATGGCGAGGATATGAAGTTGCCCAAACTAGTTCTTGTTAGGTTAGGCGCAGGAATTCTGCCCTTCCAGTTAGCAGTAGTGCGGCATTTTGAACAAGCGGGTGTACCATGTATAAATGGCAGCGATGCTATAGAAACAGTCAAAGATAAATTACGTACAAGCCAGATACTAAGTCGCGCTGGTATCGCCATTCCTAATACCATGATGGTGAGATTTCCCATCGTAGATCATCTAGTAGCAGATAATATAGGATTTCCTTGCGTAGTTAAAGTAGTAACTGGATCTTATGGCGAGGGCGTTTATCTTTGTGAAAAGAAGCGTGACTATAAAAAACTCATGGAATTCATCGATAATTTAGGTAATAAAAAAACTATGATTGTCCAGGAGTATTTGGGAGATCATCCCGGAGAAGATTTACGTGTCCTAGTCGTGGGAGGCAAAGTGTTAGGTGCTATGAAACGTACGGCCCCTGAAGGAGATTTTCGTGCTAATATCACCAATGGAGGCACTGGGCAAAATTATCCTGTGACTAAAGAGATTGAACAAATAGCTTTAGAAACCGCCCGTGCTTTGGGGTTGAATATAGCAGGCATTGACTTGTTATTTGATAAGCGTGGGTTCAGGGTGTGTGAAGCCAATAGCAATCCGGGATTTGCGGGGTTTGAAACATATTGCGGGGTTGATGTGGCTGACCTTATAACCGAATATGTGAAAAGTCAGCTATCATGATATTTTTCTTACTGATATTATATAGTTTTTTCTTATTTCTACTGTTGATAAAAGTATTTGGCGCACTAAAGCGTCATCGATACATGATTAAAGAAATTAAAAAAATTAAAAAACTATAATTAGCAATGCCATCTACGCAGTGATTTGTTGATATTGCTGTTGGGATCTCGTGCGGTTTTAGCAGAAGTATTGCGCTTTTTCATACCACGCATGCGAGCACAAAAACTCTTGCGTCGTTTAGCAGCTTTGCTGCCAGGTTTAAGTTTACTAGGTTTCGTGGTTACTGCGGTTTGTATCTTGCTTCCGGGATGCTCGCGACGGTATTTCTTCACACCCGCCTTGCTAAGGCCACCTGCTCGGGGATTTTTATCAGATTTTTCAAATAATTTAAAAACGAGATTGGGATCAATTTCACCAGCATCGTCTTCTAGACTTTCCCAGATCATCTCTTCATTGATGTTTTCTTCAACAGCTAGATGTTTGATAAATGATTCTAAAATATCAAATTGTTTATTATATTTTGTGTCTTCGGTGATGATATCTAAAATTTTCATGATTATTTTTGGTTATTTTGTAGAGCACCGCAGCCTGCGGTCAATTTGTTATCGCATTGCGCATTCAAAGCTACTGACATAGCATCGTTTTGTATGTCTTTTGAGTTTAAATCATCAGGGAAGGCATACGAACTTCCGGATAGATCTAATGCCAATCCAGCTTGAGCTAGTTGGAACATAACCCAATGTAATTTCCGTTCGAGGTCACGTAATGTGGTGCCTTCTTCGATTCTGCTGTCGTGTTTGAAAAAATCATCCATTTGTGACTCCTATTAAATATTTAGTTACGAAATATATTTTCGAGTTATTAGTGATAGAATAAGTACTTTAGATTTAAGGAGAAAATATGTCTGAATCCACCATTGCGCTGGATACTTCCGTCATTCAACAGTTAATAGAAACAGCTACAAAAAATCAAATAGTAGCCGCTGTGGAAAAAATGATAAATGATCCCGTCTGGATCGATCGTATTGAAAAAACGATACAGCAAACATTGACACAGTCGGCGATATCACGTATACAATCTATAGATGTCACCTCTATTGTTAATAAGCGTGTAGATGAAAATACTATAAGAAATAGACGAGTATTTCCGGGTATAAATGATCAAACTACCCAAGTACAACTGACTTTGATGGATGATCACACCGTAGTGGAAAATACCTTCACTGCCAGACAATTAAACATAGTAGATGGTGCCACCATTAACCATTTGGCAGTTCGCGGATCCATCAATACCGACAATCCGGCATGGGATGAGTTGGCAAAACGCATCGGGGATAAAACATTGGCGGAAATAAATGATGTATGGAGGTCTCAGCTGATAACTGGTGTGATCGACGAGATAAAAACTACGGGTATAGAATTTTCTGACGTAAAAGTCAATGGACAAGCGATCTTCATGGGTAATACATTAAATCCCACTGTAACTGACAGCAGATTACAGTCTGTCGGAACATTACGTGAGTTAGCGGTAGCTGGTGAGGCAAGTATCAATAATACTTTATCTGTCTTAAATAAACGTGTCGGTGTTAATACAGAATCACCGGAGATGGCATTGAGCATCTGGGACGAAGAAGTCACTGTTAATATAGGAAAATTAAAGTCTAATCACGCCTATATAGGTACGAGTCGTGCGCAGGGTTTGAGTTTGGGAGTGAATCGTACTCCCCAGATAGAGATATCCGAAGATGGTATCACCACTATTAAAAAACTGAGAATAGGACAGCATATGATATCGTATTCAGTCGATGTACCGGGCTGGAGTGGCACAAGAGGCGATTTGGTATTTAATGCCAGTCCCCGAGATGACGGTGTTTTTGCCTGGGTTTGTACCAATGGGTTTCAATGGAAGGTATTAAAGAGCGTATAATGAATATTCAATGGGTTTTAGCTGATAATTTAGTATTAGATCCTACAGCAGATCTGGCACGTATGAAAAAATCAGGATCATTTTGGGGCTCTTGGAAGACGTGGAGAGCTTATGGTACCGATAACGTCATCTGTCATGACTTTCAGAAAGCACAAGATTTGATAAAACGAAATTTCCAATCTTCTTGTAACTTCTATATCCCTCGAAGTTCTTACGAAAAGTTAGATTCCCCCCAGGGAGTCAAATTGTATGAAGGTGATTTTATGGGACATACTGTTGATTGTCATGATGAGATAGTAGCCATGAATCTAGCGGCATCCATCTGCGATGTAGTACTACTATTAGGGTTTGATTGGCGCGAGAAACCACCTATCGAAGATAAAATTTTAGAATTACGAGCTAAAAATTATCGCGGATTAGTGTTACAGGCTATCCGATCCGCACCAAATACTCAGTGGATCTTGGTATCACATCCCGGCGAAGCCATCGAAGAACTATCTGCTCAACCAAATCTAGGAAGAGATTCACTAAGCAACGTATTCGGCCTACTGGGCGGTTGACTTTATACGGATAATGTGCTATAATACATTATCTTAAACTAACAGAGTCTGCTATGAAATCTCTCGTATCGTTTATCTCTTTAGTGGCATGGTTAACGGGCATAGTATACGCTCAAGGATTCTGGAGTACGTTTTTTGCGGTGATCTGTCCGGTATGGGCATATTACTTAGTGGTATCACATTTTGTGAGATTTCTACCATGACTATAAAACGTGTAGGTTTTTGTTGCAAATGGATTGACCATCCAGGCCAAGTTGACGGTGTTAAAGCTACAGATGATGCCAAACAATACAACACTGGCGGTACTACTGTGACATGGCTTAATCGTCAAACTCGAGAGATAGCTGAACAAAAGCTCTGGAGCATCATGGAGCAAAATATCGAATCAACACGTAAACTCGTTAACAGAGTGGGAGAATTAGATGACCATTTACGCATGGTACGGCTTAGCAGCGATATATTGCCTGTATACACTCACCGCGATTGGAGCTATTTTTGGCGTCTACCGGAAGTTAGATCTTACTTATCTAAACATATGGCAGAAATTGGTAGTCTTGCTCGCCTTCGCGACGTTAGGCTTAGTTTTCATCCTGGTCAATTTGTGGTGCTGGCGAGTGATAACCCTGATATCGTGGATCGTTCAATAGAGGAATTCGAATATCATGCAGATATGGCCCGTTATATGGGATATGGACAGCAGTTCCAGGACTTTAAAATTAACGTACACATCGCAGGTCGCGCCGGTCCCGAAGGCATCAAAAGAGTTATACCACGCTTATCGACAGAAGCTCGTAACTGCATCACTATCGAAAATGACGAAATATCCTGGGGAGTCGATGCCAGCCTCGAACTTGCCCGAGACTGCGCTCTCGTTCTCGACATACACCATAACTGGGTACATACAGGAGACTATATTCGGCCCAACGACGATAGATGTCTACGTATAATCGATTCGTGGCGCGGTGTAAGACCTGTTATACATTACAGCGTTAGCAGAGAAGATTGTTTAGTTGGACATGATGTCAACACTTTGCCCAATCTAGAACAGTTGTTGTCACAGGGCTACAAGAAGTCTAAACTTCGCGCCCACAGTAACTTTTATTGGAATACAGCCGTTAATGAGTGGGCATTGGGCTTTAGAGATGATTTTGACATTGTCTGTGAGTCAAAGGCAAAAAATCTAGCCAGCTTTGCCTTTGCTACAGTAAAATAGGAGAATAACATGGAATGGATTGATAAATCTTGGCGATACATCAAAGAAGACTATCGCAGTTATCCTCTGAGATTCTGTGCCGAGATCTTCGCTTGGACCTGTAGTGTGATCAGTGCGGTTATCTTCGCAGCGACTGTACCTGATATCCCGGTAGTACCATTATACATGATCTTTATCTGTGGATGTTGTGCTTCGGGGTGGGCCTGTTATACAAGGCGCAGTTTCGGACTTATGGCTAATGCTATTTTTATGATAATCATAGACAGCATAGGATTACTCCGTATGCTGTTTAATCATTAACTTATACGTATAGTACCAGCAGGTGTACCAGCTGGTGAATTTTTCGGTTTAGGAACCGTATACGATTGCTGACTTTTGGCATTGGGATCTTGTTCAGCATACGGCGACGGTGCTGTGGGGGCAGGCACCGTAGTCTTGTTAAAATTTAAATTAAATCCTATCATGATTGTGCGGGCTTTTTAGCTGGGGATCTTCTTCTGCGGGCAGGTTTGGCATCTGGCTTAGCAGCAGGTTTTGGAGCAACTGGTTTATTAGTTGTGGTGGGTTTAGTAGTTGTGTTCGCAGTATTTGGATTGCGGGGCTTGCGGGGCTTGCGTGGTCTACGAGCACGTTGAGTGGGCGCGATGGCTTCTACTGTGCTACTAGATTCCGCAGCGATATCTGACTCATCCGTCGATGTAGTTGTAGTTGTGGTGGTAAATGTACGTGATACGGCATAATACCCTAGTACTAAAACAAATCCAGCTAATGCTGCTAATAAAATAATATCGGTCATGAAATTCTCCTTGGACTACTATTTACGGTTACAAAACTATTTAGTGATTTTCTATTAATATAATATCGTTGCGCCGCAGCATAAATAACGTTAAGAAACTCACAAAGTTTTTTATTTCTAAGGAGTCATACGATGACAAACATAATCAATAAACTTATCAATTTTTTTTCACAATCGCGTACATCTCGCATAGAGGCGTATGTAAACAGTCAACAGCCTTTATCTACGGCCGATGTTGACCGCGCTGGCAGAGAATTTTTCCAGCGTGATGATAATTATACTTGGGGATTATAAACATGACATATTGGTGGCCTGTTACTGACGAAGAGTGGGAGCAATTATCAAATCCAGAGCAGCATACAAATAAATAACAGTATCCAATATAAAGGGGACTGTGGTGAGAACAGAAACCGCGATGCTGTTATTATTGTTGCTGATATTGAGTTTTTATATTCACACGATCGTTTAGACCAAACAACTGAAAAATGTTGCGCCGCAACGAAAACTCATAAATACATTTGAGAACAGCGAGTGCTGAATAGGTCAGGCTCGCGATAATCTCGCTTAATCAAGGAGAAAATCAAATGGAATACTTTAAAGAAATTGAAAAAATGCTTGACGCAGAATCGGCAGTTAATACTGTAGAAAAGAACACATTGGCAGCTATCGAATTTGTGCCAGTAGAACTTGCTCGTACTACATTGATCACATGGACTAAATCCAATGCCGATCTAATTCGTGCGAATCTGACCGCCGCCAAAAAAGTACAGTCATATGTAAAAGATTCGGCTGAGGAGTTTTACGCCAAACTACAAAAAGCAGTTAAATAATCAAATATGACACTGAACCGAACCCAGCCCTGAGCTGGGTTTTTCACATTTGATAATACAGTACCACAAACACTTGATTATAATCTAATAGACTGTATACTTGCATTTAAGAAGCGGGAAATTATATAGATTGCCATGACCAATACACCAATACACGAAGAATCTGACAAAGAACACACGAGATTATTACAAGACGCTGGCATGTATGTTTTCATGTCGGAAGTAAATGATGACACTATACGACCTATTATAGAATGGATATTGGTCGAAAATCATGTGATGCGTAAACGCAAAAAAGAGTTATTGCTGATGATCTCTTCTGAGGGCGGATCAGTGGATACAGCATTTGCCCTCATAGATGTGATGGCATCTTCTGATATACCCATCAAAACTGTGGGATTAGGCACTATCGCTAGCTCTGGATTACTTATATTCATGGCAGGGCACAAAGGGCGCAGGATGCTGACTCCCAATACCAGCATACTAAGTCATCAGTATTCTTGGGGAGTAGAAGGCAAAGCACATGAGTTATTTGCCATGACCAAGGAATTTAATCTCACACAACATAGAATGATCGAACATTATAAAGAGTGTACAGGATTAGATGAAGATGTCGTACGTAAACAACTATTACCTGCTAGTGATGTCTGGCTTACTGCCGAAGAAGCATTGAAATTAAATATCTGCGACTATATTTCAGATCTCAGAAAATAATATATCAGTAAAACAATATAAATATTACACTATGCGTATATTTGATATTATTTCCGAAGCAAACGGCATTCGCGCGGGTAATCCTGGCGAACCATACACTGACTCTAACGGAGTAGAGTATAAATTCCAATCATGGAATTGGCAATTTCCTAAACAATCTGACACTTATGAATCTCCCGAAGCAATGTCTAAAGATATTCTCGCTTTAACCGGGGGCGATAGTAATAAGATACTGTGGATAAATGAACCAACCAGCAGAACTAAATCTTTTGGGGTAGCCAAATTTGCGACGGATGGATATCCAACCAAAGAAATATGGATTGGTGGATTTTACCAGAAAAAAAGTGCCAATAA
>Ga0114959_10003189_pt1 | contig 12984 bp, 12 predicted proteins | sample C_130625_EF_Meta_FD_87317 | JGI IMG/M metagenome (GOLD analysis project Ga0114959, IMG submission 87317) | Freshwater microbial communities from Lake Croche, Canada to study carbon cycling - C_130625_EF_MetaG | ecosystem: Environmental > Aquatic > Freshwater > Lake | place: Lake Croche, Canada...
CTCAACAATTCTAAAAATCAACGCCATCATGGATGCCCGCACCAACCTTGCACAGAACGCAGCTCCACTTGTCACATGCGAAGCGTTGATGTGCCAATTAGCGCGTAAATAGCATCTCAACCAACCCTTGAGAGTGGTCATGACCACCCCTTGCCATAAGGCAGAATTCCACCATGCGTCTAGACCATGTTTCTTATGTGACTTCCCATGACCAACTTGCTGACACAGTACAACGCTTAGGTTCGCGCCTCGGCAGCACATTCGTTGACGGTGGAATCCACCCACGTTTCGGAACTCGTAACTTCACATGTGCACTAAAGAACGGCCAATACATCGAAGTTGTCTGCCCACTTGACCATCCAGCAACAGAACAAACACCCTGGGGTCAAGCTGTTTCGAAGAAGGCAAACGAAGGAGGCGGTTGGTTTACGTGGGTTTTCAGCACAAAGGATATTGAACCAATTGCACAGAAATTTGGCCGCGAAGCAATCGAAGGCCATCGCACGCGCCCTAACGGAACAGATTTAAAGTGGAAACAAATCGGCGTTAAAGAGATTGTAGATACTCGCGAGTTCCCATTCTTTATTCAGTGGTTATCAGCAGACCATCCTTCTCAAGACGGAACGCCACATGCCGAAATACAAAAGATTGTTATCGCCGATGCGGATAAGCTCTCAGAATCTTGGTTCAAGAATGAGATTCTTGCTTCACTCGGCGCTATAAATATTGAATGGGTAGATCCGTCAGCTAATGATAATCAATCAGGAATCGTTTCAGTACACCTTTCAACATCTAGCGGTGTTATCGATTTGGACTAATCAGGCACCTAGATGATTTTCAGAAATATAACCAATAGCCTGAAAATAAACGAAACAATATTGTAAATCGTGAAAAAAAATATAAGCGGAGTAACTTTTCATGGCGGCAACCCGTCCTGGAAATTTGCCGCAAACAGACTTAGCAAGCAATCAGAAGCATTTGGCTTATTTTCAGAATTTGAAATCTATAACCCTCGTCAACTGGCGTATAACTTTAAACTCAAGCACCAAAAATTTATCAACGAACATACTCGTGGATTTGGACTGTGGATATGGAAGCCACAAATTTTGCTCCAACAATATCTAAAAAACCCCAAAGCTGATTTTTATTATTACCAAGATGCCGGAGGAGAATTATTCTTCTCAAGCAGAAGCAAAATAATTCTTGAAGAAAATCTCGAACAAGCAAGAGAATATGGCATTTTTGCCTTTGAATCAAAACACAAGACCATTAATTATACGAAGGCGAGCTTACTGGAAAAATATACACTCAACAAAATAGATCCTTATTCTAAGCAATGTATGGCAGGAAGCATCATCGTACGTAATGATTATTTGGTAGATTTCGTTGGATGGTGGTCGGAAATGATGTCCGATTATGAAAATTTAACAGACCCAAAAAGCACCGATAACGAAAAACCTGAATATGTTGCGCACAGACATGACCAATCTTGCCTTGACTTCATTTTAAAACTTAGAGGAATTCCCTTGTCTTCCGACACAAGCAGTGAATCTATAGATGAATTGATAAGAAACGAAAGTCCAATTTGGAATGTTCGTAATAATTCTCGAGTATCGATTGTGGTTGAAAAAAAATCACGATTGAGAGATAGATTTCAAATACGAGCCTACAAACACTTCCCCGGAGCCTTTAGGTGGAATTCGATAGCAACTTAGTTTCTAAATGCTATGGTGTGAACATGGATACCTTTATTTGGACTGAGGCCATCGGATGTGGCGAAATATTGCGTCCTTGCCTTAATTCATATCTCGCCCATCACACGCAACCAATACACGTAATCGGTTATGAGGAAGATCTTGTAGACATCCCAAACGACTCTCGCGTGATAAAGCTTGAAATTCCAAATCAAAGTATTAAGTTATCACGAGAAGATTTGGAAGAGGCTTACAAGTTTGGCCACAAAGGCACAGCGCTTCTCTGGTCTAAATTAATCACAAATAGAAACGAAAAATATTTTGTACATCTGGACGCGGATAATATTTTTTTGCGTGAAGTAGTTTCGCTAGTCACCGAGAGACTCGAAGATGGTTATGTATTAGTCGGTACTCGCAGACCATATAGAAAAAGGGTGAGTGGAGGAAGTAGGTTCTCCAACTTTATTCACTTTATTCAACGTGATGTTGTCAATACAAATTGCTTTGGGTTTAATAGGGAACTGATTGACCTCTCAGAAAAAAGTCTACAAGATTTTATAGAGGGGAGGAGCCGAAATAGAATTAAATCAAGAATTATCCCCGTTATAGATTTTTTTGACAGAGTCTCGTTCTATCTCGCAAAAAAAGGTAAAATATTCTATTTAGATAGTCAAATGCAACGCAGACATGGGACTCATAACTATGATGGTGATATTGAAAAAGGATTAATCTCCTTTTCTGCCGTTGGAAGCGGAGCTGCTTTTATGAAAAACGGAGCGGTAAACACGTCAGAAAGCTACATACAGTATGCGAAGGAAGCCTATTCACTTTACTCGTTCTATTTACTTGGGAAAGATACTGGATTTGCGATGCAAAATTCCCCCTACCTTGTAAACAAGCTAAAGAGATTAAACGTGGATACGTGGTCACTGGAAGAGATGGGTGAATAATTATGAAGATTTTGGTCACTGGTGGTGCAGGATTTCTAGGTTCACATCTCGTAGATAGTTTACTCGAAGATGATCATGAAGTTGTTGTGGTTGATAATCTGTACACTGGAAGTAAAGCGAATCTCGTTCACTTGCGAGAAAACCCAAATTTCGAGTTTATAAGACACGATGTGACAATCCCTCTCTATCTTGAAATCGAGGGAATTTTTAATTTAGCATGCCCAGCTTCACCTGTACATTACCAAAAGGATCCTGTTCAAACTCTAAAGACTAGCGTCCATGGAGCCATCAATATGCTTGGTTTAGCAAAAAGAACCGGGGCGAGAATTTTCCAAGCCTCTACTTCCGAGGTATATGGTGACCCGATTGAAAATCCACAAAAAGAATCGTACTGGGGAAATGTAAATCCGATTGGGATTCGCTCATGTTATGACGAAGGCAAAAGAGCTGCCGAAACCCTTTTCGTTGATTATAAGCGTCAACACAATGTCGATATTAGAATCGCAAGAATTTTTAATACCTATGGGCCGAGAATGAGTATGAACGATGGTCGCGTTGTGAGCAATTTTATTGTTCAGGCCCTCAAAGGTGAAGATATAACACTTTACGGTGACGGAACCCAAACAAGAAGTTTTTGTTTTGTATCAGATCTAATTACGGGTATTAAAAAACTCTTTTTTTCAGAAAACACAGAAACACCTACGAACCTAGGAAATCCTCAACCAATATCGATGAACTTACTGGCATCTGAGATTATTTCGCTCACCAATTCGGAAAGTAAAATAGTCCATTTGCCTTTGCCGTCAGACGATCCAATTTTACGAGAGCCCGATATTTCAATAGCGGAGAAAACTTTAAGTTGGAAACCAACGGTTGAGCGCAAGGACGGACTACTTGCGACAATCAATTATTTCGAGAAAGTGTTGAAGGAGTGACCAAGCCGTCTTTACCGGTGGCAATCGTCATACCAACTCGAAATAGGGCAGATCTAGTGAGATCACTACTCGTAAACTTGAATTCTTTGGATTGCTCCCCAACTCAGATAATTATAATTGATTCTTCGGACGAACCGACTTTAGCGGAGACCACCAAAAATTCAGAAGATATTTTGTATACACACGTTTCAGTAAAATCAGCTGCCGTTCAACGAAATATTGGAATGCGTCAGATTAAAAAGGAAACTAAATATGTATGTTTTCTAGATGATGACGTAATTACACCAACAGATTATCTGTCCACGCTAATTTCTATTCTGGAGGAGAAAAAAGCAATTGGAATTTCAGGATTAGCAATCAACTCGAATCTTCCATTGAGAGAGTTACCGAAAGGTCTAGCCGGGCTTGTGCACCGGATATTCTTGCTAGATTCCAAGAGAGAAGGAGTATTATTACGAAGTGGAATAAATATTCCTATTCGAAAACCGAATCAAGGATCTAAATACGTAGACTGGCTTATCGGATGCTCCATTTGGAATCTTAATCGAATTGAAGGTCTAACTTTCGAAAATAATTTAACAGGCCAATCTCTCGGAGAGGATGTAATTTTTTCATTTAGGGCAAGTAAACTAGGCAGTCTTATTGTCAATTCAGACGTAGTACTAAATCACCTTGAATCACCCGTTAGTCGTCCATCAGAATATGAGTTCTGGAAAATGTGGGTTGTCAATCGATACTTACTAATCGACTACATGGGGAAATCGTTTTATAACCGAGTCTTTTATCACTGGGCAAATTTCGGACAACTAATTATTCTTCTAATTTCGTCGGTAAAAAATAATCAAAAAAATTTGGAAGCCCCGAAAGGAATTTTTGCAGGCGTTTTGAAGATTTTGGTTTCCAAAAAATGAGAATTCGAATAGTTGGAATGGGGGGCGAACCATTCATGAAAGTGCCCAAAACAAATCCTTGGAATAATTTTTTTGATGTTTTCAAAGCTGCTGGGCACGAAATTGTAGAAGGTCCATTTGGAGTGGATGTAGATTTATTGATTGCTAATCATCATTCTGAAGAGGCAATCTTGGAAGCGGATCAAAACTCTATCCCAATAATCAGAAGGGTTATAATTCTTTGGGAACCTTACATAGTCGAGAAAGCTAGGTATGAGCGTAAAAACTTTATTCGCTACGGCATACGGCTAGCCCCATCCCTAGAATGGGCAACTCGAATTGATGGAATACCATTTTATTGGCCGCAAGATAATTTGCAATATGTTCCTGAGAATGAGAACTGGGATAAGAGAAAAAGGAAATTTGTTTTAGTCCAAGGAAACAAATTCTCGGCCCGAAAGGGAGAGCGATATAGTCTTCGCAGGAAAATTCTCTGGAATAATACGAAAATTATTGAATTTTTTGGAGTTGGTTGGCATCGAGGTTTAAAGCATGATTTGATGCACTGGGTATATAGCGCAATAAATAGCACACCGACAGAAATTTCACTTAGATCGATTAGTCTAGCCGGAAGAAGATATAGAAACTACATGGGACCAACAAGTCATAAAGTTGATGAGATGTCGAGATATCAATTTTCGCTCGTAATCGAAAATTCATCCGATTATATAAGCGAAAAATTATTCGATTCTATTAGCGCAGGATGTGTATCGATATATGTTGGACCAAAGCTTTCAAAATATGGCCTAGACGAAAAAACTGCAATACAAGTCGAACCGAATTTCCGAAAAATTAGGTCGAAAATGAAGGAGCTCTTAGAGATGCCCCCAAGAGATATACAACTTATTGCTCAGGATCAACATGAATCTATTTTAAAAGCGCTGCCAGAATGGGAGAACAAAATCGTTCTTCGAAATCTTGCGTCAAAGATAATTAGCAACATTGTCGGTAGTTGAAACACAATATAGAGCCGAGAAATGTAAATCAATTGTGAGTCGGAATACGAGGGATAACTTAAAGCTTTCAGTGGTAATGCCGGTTCGAAATGGTGAGAAATATATTTCAAACTCGACCAGGATGATAATTGAAAATTGCAATCCTCAAGATGAAATAATAATTGTAGATGACGGTTCAACTGATGGAACTTACTCTGAACTTATGCGGCTCAAGACTGAGTCAAGCAATTTGCGTGTAATCAAAACTAAAGGATTGGGAATTGTCAGTGCGTTAAACCTTGGGATTCTAGAAGCAACAAATCCGCTTATAGCTCGATTCGACGTAGACGATTTCTATTCACCAGCAAGACTCAATTCACAGAGAAATCTTTTAGTAAACAATACAATCGGGGCATTCACAGACTACGAATTTGTTAACCAAAGTGGAAGAGAATCTCTCGGAATAATGCCTAGCCCAGTTAGCGCACCTGCCGTTGCACTAAGTTTAGTTAACAGTCAGCGCACAGCCCACCCATCATCCATTTTCAGGAAAGATGCATGGTTTTCTGCAGGAAGATACCGAGAGAAAGATTTTCCTGCGGAAGATCTTTCATTATGGCTAAGGATGTTAAGAATAGGTCAATTAGTTTCAGTACCAGAAGTATATTTGAAATACAGAATTCATAACTCGTCTGTGACAAGTTCCAACCGAGAAAAAGCAGAGTCACGAAAGGAACAGTTGCTTCGAGAGATTGGATTCCCTCCAAGTTATTTTAAGGATGTCGACTGGATGGAAATCTACAATAATTACGAAAATTATTCGTTAGGGTCAGAACGCAGGGTTTTGCTGATTTATGATTTTGTTACATTGATGAAGAGAAATCGTAAGCTTATTAATTTGTCGGAAATTCAAGTAGGTGATTTGCTGCTGAAACAAAATCTAGATGCGTTATGCCGCCTACGAAAGGATAAAAAACTGAGGAAGAATTTCCGAAATGACATCAAACCCATCGGCTAGGTAGTCGAACCCAATCTGATGGGATTAAGTCAAGTGGATCTGATGAATTTTTGTACCAGGTTCCTGGGACAATTTTGGTAGTTTTGGCATTACTTTGCATCAGAGCCCAATAAGAAAATGTGGAGTTCGCACTAATAATTGCTGCACCCTGTGACATGAGCATGAGTGTTTCTGCCGGACTCAGCGACCTACCTTCGTCGATTAACCGAACTGCTGAACCAAATAAATCAGATAGGCCTTGTTCGGTTGCGGCAGAGTCATCGGTGAAGACCCAGACGGAACTTGTTTTAAATTCAGGTAATTCACGAAGGAAATTTATGGCGTCCAAGTAGTATTGGATTGATAAAAGTCCATAATAATCACTGAAGCGAACATAGTCTCCTCGCCGAATGTGAATTACAATTGGGGCTTGCTTTTGTATTTCAAACGTAAAGCCCATGTACTCTTCGCTCGGATTTTTTAAGCGGAGAGGTGCAAAAAGAACCTCATCCCGTAATCGATTAATGTGTTTGAAAGTTTGGAAATATCCAGTAATTCGTGCAGGACTCTTTATGTCTTCAATTTTAGGATCCCACCCAATAGTGTGCGAACGAAAATTACCAAAAACTAATCGATCCACGAATTCTAATAGCCTATAAGATTTACTCAACCGCACATAGATACGCTCAAAGTTGAATAAAAATTTTGAGTGCGATTCCCACGACAGCATACTCTCGAAGGGAAGAAGAAAATCCTCAATATCAACTTTTCTCTCCGGGACACCCTTTTGTACTAAAGTGGTGTTAATTCGAAGATCAGAGTTGGTTCTGAGTGCAAGCTCGAGCGCTGCATAAAATTGAAAAAGCTGGTTTCCAAGGCCACCTTGAATATTAAGCACGATTTTCTTAGGCACACCCAACCTCCTCCGCAATAAAGTAGCACTTAAAATCAAGCAAACCCTAATGCATCCCAAGAGGCTAGGGCTTCTTGCAACATAGGAGCGATATATTTGGCACGTGCCCTCACTTGCTCAAAAGGAACCAAGCTTCCTTAACGCCCTTAAATTACTGGGTCGCGCAGATAGGCGAAAATTAATCCTTCTGGTTTCCACCCAAGTTTTGCTAAATTTTCTTGACCTAGTTGGCATTGGACTCATTGGAGTTGTTGGATCTTTGGCAGTAAACGGGATTAGCGCTAAATCACCAGGAACTAGGACCGCAGAAATCCTCCGCTTGATGCACCTGCAAGAGAAATCTTTCCATTTTCAAATTGTTACAATTTCGGTTGTTGCCATTCTTATTCTCGTCCTAAAAACTGCCTTCTCAATCTATCTTTCAAGACGAGTTGCGATGTTTCTTAGCTATAAAGCAGCAAAGTTAACTAACGAACTTTCAATGAGAATGCTGAACCAACCATTTGAGTATATAAAAAGAATTTCCATCCAAGATACATTGTATGCATTGACGACTGGTGTCCAATCAATAGTCCTTGGAATTGTATCTACCATGAGTTCACTTATTGCGGATGTTTCTCTTCTTCTTGTGATCTCAATTGGATTGCTAATAATCGATATTCAGATGGCAGTTACGTCGTTTGTATTTTTTGGAGGGCTAGGCTTCATTCTATATCTAGCAATAAATAAAAGAGCGCGAAAAATTGGACAATTGAGTGCTGACCTAAACATCGCCAGTTCGCGGAGTATTTTTGAGGCCTTGACTTTATATCGGGAGTTAATCATTAGTAATTCCAGAAGTAGATACATCAACAAGATCCAGCAACAAAGAAACGAACTAGCTCAAGTTATGGGAGAGATTTCGTTTATTCCCAGTATCAGCAAATATATTTTTGAGACGGTGGTTGTTTTATCTGTAATGATGATATCCGCATTGCAGTTTATTTCGAGCGATTCGAGCCATGCGGTTGCTGTAATTTCAATCTTTCTGGCTGCAAGTTCTAGATTTGCACCGGCAGTTCTGCGAATTCAACAGTCAACAATTGTTCTGAGAAATAGCGCTGGTTCGGCTACTCCAACCTTGGAATTGATATCGAAATTGGGTAAGCGTGATAATCACTATTTACATATAAGCGAAGAGATTTCCGCCAATTCAAAATTTGTACCAAAAGTAAGCATCTCGGGTCTTGAATTCCGATATTTGAATCATTCGACACCGAACTTGAAACAGATCAATCTTGATATAGAACCGGGGTCCTTCGTCGCAATTGTGGGACCTTCTGGCTCAGGAAAGACAACGCTCGCCGACGTGATGCTTGGTTTACTTACACCAACAAGTGGAACTGTACTTGTATCAGGTGTGAAGCCAAGCCAGGCTCTTCAGTTATGGCCGGGAGCTATCGCTTATGTCCCTCAGGAAGTCTTGCTTTTGCAAGGAACGATAGCCGAGAATATTTCACTGGGTCTGACGGCAACCTTGGAAATCAATGAAAGAATCTTCGATGCATTGGAGTTGGCACAGCTCAACGATTATGTCGCGTCTCTTCCAAATGGAATTGAAACCGAGATCTCGGGGCGAGGCAACACAATGAGTGGTGGACAAAAACAACGTCTTGGCTTCGCTCGTGCCCTGTTTTCAAACCCATCTTTGATTTTACTGGATGAAGCTACGAGCGCTCTTGACGGATCTACCGAAGATTCGCTTACACGGACCATTGGGCGACTTAGCGGAAAAGTAACCGTGATTATGATAGCTCATAGACTTTCGACCGTTAGAAATGCCGACAAGGTGGTTTATCTCGAAGGAGGTGAAATTCGCTCAGTTGGAACTTTTGAGGAAGTAAAAAATGCAGTTCCGGATTTTATGGTGCAAGCAAAATTAATGGGTGTTTAATCAAACTATTTGCCGAAATTCCAAGCCTTCCAGCCGTTCAAAATTGAATCACCAATATTTTTGTCATGCACCCAATCAAGCTGAGAATTAATCAGTGCACAGTTTGACTTTGTAACGGCTGGATCCCCGGGCCTTCCCGGACGTATAGCAACCTTCAATTCAGTATTCATAATTTCAGATGCAAGGTCTATTATTTGCTTTACTGAATATCCGAGCCCGCTCCCAACATTCATACAACTGGGAAGGGAAGTTCCATCAAGGAGTTTTGAGATGGCACTTACGTGAGCTGAGGCAAGCGATTCTACATCCACATAATCACGAATACATGTGCCATCTTCTGTTGGATAATTTGAACCAAACACCTCTATCTCGGAACCATCTTCCGCTGCACGATAAATATTTGGTAGTAAATTGAATGTGCTTTTATCGTAGGATCCAAACTCGCCTCCTCCAATCACATTAAAATATCGGAGTGACGTGTGGCGCAAAAACCCGAGCTGAGCGAAATCATTAATTATGGATTCTGCGAAGAGTTTAGATCGTCCATACGGACTGATTGGATTTGTTGAATAAAGTTCGTCTACTGCGACACCGTCTGGAATCGATCCATAGACAGAGCTTGAGGAAGAGAAAACATAGGAACAAATTCCAAAACGTTTCATACACATCAAGAGATTTACTGTCGCTGATGTGTTAGCCTCATAAAACTCTAGTGGGAAATTCAAGCTCTGACCAGCAAACTTGAGTCCCGCAGCGTGGATTACACCTGACTGTTCTGGATTGTTCAACTGGCCGAAAACTGAACTAAGGAAATCAGAGTCCTCGACGCTTCCATGATGAAACTTAGCTAGTGGGCTAATAAATTTCTGGACACCCGTACTTAGATTATCAACGACATGGACTAAAAAACCATTTTCTATCAATGAGTGGACAATATGAGAACCTATGTAACCGGCCCCACCTGTCACAACGATTTCTCTCATGTGGGAATTATATTCCTTTTTTCAATTTTGTCTGCAATTTTCTTCCCAAGTAAAATTCCTGGTCTTTCGATTGACAGATACAAAAAAGATGAAGCGGTAACTGAAAATAAAAAACCGATTACTGCAGTGAAAAAATCATTGTTTAACCCAAATTTTGATGCAAGCATCAAAAAACTTGTGTGTAGTAAATATACCCCAAAACAGATTGTCCCAAGGTAAATACCAACTACTCCGAATTTGACCTTACCCATTTTGCCTATTTGAAAATAACAGAGAAATAAGACGGATAGTCCAACAGCAAAAATTGCCGAGGGGGAACGCAGAGCCCAAGCTAAACTTGGAATTGCTAAAGCAATTAAATATTTTTGGATTATTGAGAGTTTCATGTTTTTAGCGATCAAACTCTCAAATGTAAATATTGTTGATCCCAAAATAAAGAGAAAAATGTAGTTTATAAAATATTTATTGTGATAATCATAAAAGATAAATGAATTTTTATTCATAAGTATTGATAAAAAGCTAAAACAAGAAAGAAAGAATAGATGATTTGAGAGTGCTCGTTTTAGATTGGTTTGCTTAAAAACTATCAGTGCCACAATAAAACTACAGATGAATTCTATTGACATGGTCCAGGAAACACCTGTCGGGTCGAATCTCAAACTCTCGCAACACAACCCATCGGCAAATGAAATTTGCCTGACAAAAGTTGTAAATCCAAAGTTCGATGTGGGCCATCTCGCTAAGAACATAGCAATTAGAATCGTAGAGTAGAGTGGCACCAGTCGGAAATATCGCTTGATTCCAAAAGCTATTATTGAAGTTGGTCTCGATGAACACGAGCGCGAAAGTGCGTAACCAGAAGCTAAAAAGAAAACTTGAGGACCCGTACTCCCCAAGTCTACAACCCAGTTGAACATGGCATTGGGAAAAGTGTTTACGGGAAAAATAGTTCTCAGACCCGCCCCGCCGGAGTGAATTAGAAACACCATCACACAGCCGATCCCCCTCAAGACTGTTGCGGAATCACTTCCGCTATGACGCAATGCCAAATTTCTAGGATGGTAGAAATTTTCTTTCATAATTTTCTCCAAATTAGCCTTAGGCCAAATCTGACCCGAAGGCCCAAGTATAGCGAATTGTCCGTTTTGTCCCTTCCCCGCGACAATCTAGACTGTGATTCGTAGTAGGGGATAGAGGCAGCGACGGCTGGTTCTGTAGGACAAAACCGGTTAATGAAGGATCAATAAAGTGGCACTTAGCGTATGGACAGTTGCTGAACTGGGGGCTTTTTACATTGAGCACCGTTCAGAGCTACTCGCGCATGCCAATCGCGTATTGAAGGATTCAGCTAAGGCTGAAGAAATCACCCAAGACTCTCTTATTAAGTTCATGCTCGCCGCCCCTGAGCTTGAATCTCAAGAGCACGCACTCTCTTATCTGCACCGCACCATCGAAAATCTCTGCATTGATTACTTCCGCATGGAAGGACGCCGTCCAAACCTTGTGGTTATCGACGATGCCCAGGCTGAAGTTGAAGCTGCATGGCAGGTATCGGGTGATCACTCAGAAGTTCTTACTCAGGCTGAGGATGCTGCGATTATCCGCCAGGCTCTTGCTCTTCTTTCTCCTGCTGAGCGTGCTGCGCTCGTTATGTGGGAAATGGAAGGCCGTTCGACAGAAGAAATCGCAGCGGAGCTTGGAATCAAGGAATCTGCGGTGCGTCACACTGTTTCCCGCGCTCGTACATCTCTTCGCCGCGTACTTTCGGAGCTCGTTATCGATCAAGAGCGTGGACTTACTGCTTTGGACATGCTTTCAACTACTTATAAGAAGGCAGCCGAGCTCGCAGCCAAGTCTTCAAAAGTGGCTCTCTCCTTACTATTAGTAGTCACAGCCTTTCTTGGCTTTAACTCAATGACTGGCCGTGAAGGCGTAGTTCCAACGGTCGCAACAAACGATTCTTCGGGTGCTGCAGCTGGATCTGCTTCAACAGATTCACCGTCACCTACCCCATCACTATCGATGCCAGCTAAGAAGTCATCAACCATGGTTTCAGGCGTATACGTAAAGAGCGGAAAGGCCATCTGGCCTGGCCTTGATAACGAAGGCGTCCCAACAGGGTTCACTGTCGCAGGTGAAAATGGTCCAATTGGTAAGTTGCGCGTAAATCGCAATGCTCCGATTGCGACCGAGCAAGGCACAATTTTGGCCACCCAGGCCATCACATCTGGGGGTGGACCAAATGTGATGATCGATCAGACCATCACAGTTGATGGCAACGGCACAAAGTATGAGGTCGGTTACGTTTCCTTCGGAATCAACGGCTCTTGGGCGGTAGCAAATGCTGACGCCACGAGCGTGGATTTTGAGCGTATGTCCAATGGCCAGTACCTTATGACCGTTACAATTTCCCTACTCTCAACTCCAACTTCAGACTTCGCTATCCCTGTGGGAGATCGTGGTTATGACATTGTTGGCGCACCTAAGACGATCACGTCTCGTCTCTTACTCAATGCGAGCAAGACCCAAATTTTAGCTCAGGCAGTATTAGTACCCGGAGCATAATTAAATAAGTTTCCTCACCGCGTCCGGATACACGGTGAGGGATTTGATTCATCAGCACGTGCGATGAATCGAGAGGAGTTAGGAAACTAATTCCAAGCCGAGATACGGATCGTCCGTAACTCGACTATC